>Ga0134128_10006543_pt1 | contig 14098 bp, 10 predicted proteins | sample KB31754_FD_96462 | JGI IMG/M metagenome (GOLD analysis project Ga0134128, IMG submission 96462) | Terrestrial soil microbial communities with excess Nitrogen fertilizer from Kellogg Biological Station, Michigan, USA - KB3-175-4 | ecosystem: Environmental > Terrestrial > Soil > Unclassified ... | reverse complement strand
TGCCAGATCCAGTGTTCCTGATCACCGGGGCGTCCGGTGGCATCGGCGCGGCCACCGCCCGCGCGGCCGCCCAGGCTGGCTACCGGGTGGTGCTGGCCGCCCGGGCCGTCCTGCCGCACCTGGCCCGGCCCGCGGGCACCTGCTGCTGACCGGGTCAGTGGCCGGCCGGGTGCTGCGCCCGGGCAGCCTGTACTCGGCGACCAAGTGGGCGGTGAGCGCGCTGGCCGCCAGCATCCGCGCGGAGTGCGTGGGCAGCGGGGTCCGAGTCACGCTGATCCAGCCCGGGCTGACCGAGGCCGGCCCGGTCAGCCCGGAGCGGCAGGACGACCCCCGGCTGGCGGCCGCCGACGTCGCCCGCGCCGTGCTGTACGCGGTCAATCAGCCGGCCGGGGTGGACGTCAGCGAGATCGTGATCCGCCCGGTCGGCCAGGACCCGTTCCGGTGACGCCAGGTCCTGGCCGGGCCCGCGGCCGCTCCAGCAGGTAGCCGAAGACGGCCACGCACACCTGGCTCAGCCGTCCCGGGCGGGCTGGTAGCCGGCCCGGAGCAGCGCGTAGGTGACCGCCTCCTCCAGCGCGTGCCAGGACGCGGCGATGATGTTCTCATCCACGCCCACCGTGCTCCAGGTGCCGTCGGCCGACCCGGTGCCGTCGCTGGACTCGATGAGCACCCGGGTGATCGCGCCGGTCCCGTGCGAGCCCTCCAGGATGCGCACCTTGTAATCGGCCAGCTCCAGCCGGGCCAGCTCGGGGTAGAGCCGCTCCAGGGCCAGCCGCAGCGCCCTGTCCAGCGAGTTGACCGGCCCGTTCCCCTCCCCGGTGGCGACGATCCGCTCCCCCTTGGCGTGCACCTTGACCGTGGCCTCGCTGATCACCTCGCCGCCGGGCCGCTGCTCGACGATGACCCGCCAGGACTCCACGTCGAAGTGCCGCTGCTGGGTGCCTGCCAGCTCGTCGCGGAGCAGCAGCTCGAACGAGGCGTCAGCGGCCTCGAACGTGTACCCGCGGGCCTCCAGTTCCTTCACCCGGCTGACCACCCGGCCGACCGTGGGCTTGTCATCGGACAGGTCGTAGCCGAGCTGCTTGCCCTTGATCTCGACCGAGGCGCGGCCGGCCATGTCGGAGACCAGCATCCGCATGTCGTTGCCGACCAGCTCCGGGTCGATGTGCTGGTACAGCATGGGGTCGACCTTGACCGCGGAGGCGTGCAGCCCGGCCTTGTGCGCGAACGCGGAGAACCCGACGTAGGGCTGGTGGGTGCTGGGCGCGACGTTGGTCACCTCGCTGATCGCGTGGGCCACCCGGCTCATCTCGGCCAGGCAGCCGTCGGGCAGCACGGCCTGGCCCTTCTTCAGCTGCAGCCCGGCGACCACGCTGAACAGGTTGGCGTTGCCGGCCCGCTCCCCGTAGCCGTTGGCGCAGCCCTGCACATGGCTGACCCCGGCGTCCACCGCGACCAGGCTGTTGGCCACGGCGCACGCGGTGTCGTCGTGGCAGTGGATGCCGAGCCGGGCCCCGGTGGCCGCGGCCACCGCGGTGACCACGTCGCCCAGCTCGCCCGGGAGCATCCCGCCGTTGGTGTCGCACAGCGCGACCACGTCCGCGCCCGCTTCGGTGGCTACCCGGACCACCTCCAACGCGTAGGCCGGGTCGGACCGGTACCCGTCGAAGAAGTGCTCCGCGTCCAGGAACACCCGCTGCCCCCCGGCCCGCAGGTGGCTGACCGTGTCCCGGATCATCGCCAGGTTCTCCTCCAGCGTGGTCCGCAGGGCCAGCCGGACATGCCGGTCGTGACTCTTGGCGACAAGAGTCACGACCGGCGCCCCGGACTCGCGCAGCGCGGCGACCTGGGGGTCGTCGGCCGCCTGCACGCCGGGCCGGCGGGTCGCGCCGAACGCGGCGAGCTGCGCGTGCCGGAGGTCTAGTTCGGCCCGGGCCCGCTGGAAGAACTCGGTGTCCTTGGGGATCGCCCCGGGCCAGCCGCCCTCGATGAAGCCAACGCCGAACTCGTCGAGCCGCCGCGCGATGGCCAGCTTGTCGGCCACAGTCAGGCTCAGCCCCTCCTGCTGGGCCCCATCGCGCAGCGTCGTGTCGTACACATGAAACGCATCGTCGGTCATTGGCCTGGTCCGTCTCTGTCGGGTGAGCCTGAAAGTGGTGGGCAAACAAAAAACCCCTCGCAACATGCGAGAGGTCTGCGCGTCGGCGGAAGATCAGTTAGCCGACGCGCCTGCCAATAATGATCCGGCCGGATGTCATGGGCCTAGTCTGGCACATCCACCCGGGTGCCTGGACCAGGACGGCCAAGGCCGCGCGTTAGCCCGGGACTGCAGAGGCCGGGGTGGGTACCGAACCCACCCCGGCCATGGCCGTGCCCGGCAGTCAGCAGATCTTGTGGATCCAGCCGTACGGGTCGGGCCGGTGACCGTACTGGATGCCGACGAGTTCTTCGCGAAGCCGCATGGTCACTGGGCCTGGCGTGCCATCCCCGATGACCCACTCACCGTCCGCGCTCTTGACCTGGCCGACCGGGGTGATCACGGCGGCGGTGCCGCAGGCGAAGACCTCGGTGAGGTCGCCGGACTCGCATTCGGCGCGCCACTGGTCGACCGAGATGCGGCCTTCCTCGGCCGGGAAGCCGAGGTCCGGGCCGAGTTTGAGCAGCGAGTCGCGGGTGATCCCGGGCAGCATGGTGCCGGTCAGCGCGGGGGTCATGATGCGCGCGTGCGGGCCGGTGCCGTAGACGAAGAACAGGTTCATGCCGCCCATTTCCTCGACCCACCGGCGCTCCACCGCGTCCAGCCAGACGACCTGGTCACAGCCGCTGTCCACGGCCTGGATCTGCCCGGCGAACGCGGCCGCGTAGTTGCCGCCGCACTTGGCTTCGCCGGTGCCGCCGGGGGCGGCCCGGGTGTACTCCGCGGACAGCCAGACCGAGACCGGCTGGATCCCGCCCTTGAAGTAGGCAGCGGCCGGGGACGCGATCACCGTGTACAGGTACTCGGCCGACGGCCGGTTGACGCCCAGCCCCCGCTGGGTCGCGATCATGAACGGCCGCAGGTAGAGGCTGTGCCCCTCGGCCCCCGGCACCCAGTCCCGGTCCTGGCTGACCAGCAGTTCGATGGACCGCAGGAACGCCGCCTCGGGCAGTTCCGGCATGGCCAGCCGGGCTGCCGACCGGTTGAACCGGGCCGCGTTGGCGCTGGGCCGGAACGCGACGATCGGCCCGCCGCCCTGCCGGTACGCCTTCAGGCCCTCGAAGATCTCCTGGGCGTAGTGGAACACCGCGGTGGCGGGCTCCAGCATGAGCGGCCCGTACGGCTCCAGCCGGCCGTCGTGCCAGCCCCGGTCCGCCGACCAGCGGAGGGTGACCATGTGGTCGGTGAATACCTCGCCGAACCCGGGACTCGCCAGGATGCGATCGCGTTCCAGCGCGGGAACGGGATCAGCGCCCGGGCGGACGTCGAACGTTATCTCGGTGTTCGGGCTTGCCGTCATCACAGATCCTTCCTCCCGCCCGGCCCCGCCGGGCTGCTGCGCCGGGGCACCCTCGCCCCGCCGCTCGTTTCCCCCGTCTATCCGGCCACCCGGTCGGCGATGTCGTCGCCGATCTCCGGGGTGACCCGGGCCGCCCACGCGCTCTGCCGCTCGACCAGGTCGTCGGCCACCGCCTGCTCGATACGCGCGGCCTCGGCCGCCAGGCCGAGGTGCTCGCACAGCATGGCCACGGACAGGATGGCCGCGGTCGGGTCGGCCTTCTGCTTGCCGGCGATGTCCGGCGCGCTGCCGTGCACCGGCTCGAACATGCTCGGCGCCGCCCGTTCCGGGTTGATGTTCCCGCTGGCGGCGAGCCCGATGCCGCCGGCCACCGCCGCTCCCAGGTCGGTGAGGATGTCGCCGAAGAGGTTGTCGGTGACCACCACGTCGAAGCGCTCCGGCTGGGTCACGAAGAACATCGTGGCCGCGTCCACGTGGCAGTAGTCCACCTGGATCGAGCTGTACTCCTTGGCCACGTCCTGCACGGTGCGCTGCCACAGGTCCCCGGCGTAGGCCAGCACGTTGGTCTTGTGCACCAGCGTGAGCTTGCCCGCGGGCCGCTCGGTGGCCCGCTGGAACGCGTAGCGGACCACCCGGCGCACCCCGAACGCCGTGTTGAGGCTCTCCTGGGTGGCCACCTCGTCCGGCGTTCCCCGGCGCAGCACGCCACCCGCGCCGGCGTAGGGGCCCTCGGTGCCTTCCCGGACGACCAGCATGTTGATGGACTCGGGGCGGACGCTGGCCAGCGGGGTCAGCGTGCCCGGGTACAGCCGGACCGGGCGCAGGTTGACGTAATGGTCGAGCTCGAACCGGAGCCGGAGCAGCAGCCCGCGCTCCAGCACGCCACTGGGCACGGTGGGATCACCGACCGCGCCGAGCAGGATCGCGTCCTGGCCGCGGATCTCGGCCAGCACGGAATCGGGCAGCGTCTCCCCGGTGCGGTGCCAGCGCTGCGCGCCGAGGTCGTACGTGGTGGCGTCGAGGGCGACGTTCGCGGCCTGGAGGACCTTGATCGCTTCGGCGACGACCTCCGGGCCGATACCGTCGCCGCCGATCACGGCGAGCTTGATCGCAGAAGATGCCATGCGCGTACCTTACTGTTCGGTTGCCGCCGGCAACTCTCCTCCGTTGTCCCGCCGGTCCAGGGCCACCTGAAGGGCCTGGGCGGCGGGCTGGCCGGGGCGGCCCCGCCCCCGCCGGGTGGCCCGGTCCGCGCGGTCCCCGTGCTCCTCGGGCTCATTCCATGGGTACATGTCGTACACGACGCGGTCTCCTGACCGTAGCTGGCTGCTCACCCAGCGCGCGGGGGGTGTCCCGCGTGGCGCGGCCTGGTGGCCCGGGCGCAGTCACCAGTGCGTGGGTGGGTGAGACTCCCGGAGGGCGGGCTTACGGCCAGCGTCGCTACCCGTAGCGGGTTGGCCGGCCTACCCTGATCAGGCCCCGCTACGGCCGCTAAGGATGGATACGAAGCGCCGCATATTGTTGGTCATCCTAGTACCTTGGCCGCCCGCTGTCGCCTGCGGGACTATTCCGTCTCTGATACTGAGACAGATCCGGGAATCCGGCCCTGGCCGCCGTGCGCAGCTACCGGTCCTCGAGGTCCACGGTGCGGCCGACCACGGCCCCGATCGTGGACGAGATGTCGTCCAGCACCAGCGCCGGGATGGCCGAGTCGACGGTGAGCACGATCAGCGCGTGACCGCCCCTGGTGTCCCGGCATACCTGCATGCCGGCGATGTTGATGCCCTCACTGCCCAGGATCTGGCCGACCGTGCCCACCACGCCGGGCCGGTCGGTGTAGGTGAGGAACACCATGTGCTCGGCGGGTGCGATCTCCATGTCGAAGCCGTTAACCTCGACCAGCTTTTCCTGCTGGCGCCGTCCGGTGAGCGTTCCGCTCACCGACACGACCTGGCCGCCGGGCATGATGCCGCGCAGCGTGACCAGGTTGCGCCAGTCCGGGCTCTCGGCCTCGGTCACCAGGCTGACCTCGACGCCCCGCTCGGCGGCCAGCAGGGGCGCGTTCACGTAGGTCACGGCGTCTTCGACGACGCCGGTGAAGACCCCCTTGAGCGCGGCCAGCTGGAGTACCCGCACGTCGTGGCTGGAGATCTCGCCGCGTACCTCCACGTCTATCCGCACGGCCATCCCGCCGGCCAGCGCAATGAAGATCCGGCCCAGCTTCTCGGCCAGCGGCAGCCCGGGCTTGACGTCCTCGTGCACCGTCCCGCCCTGCACGTTCACCGCGTCCGGGACGAATTCGCCGGCCAGCGCCAGCCGGACCGACCTGGCCACCTGGGTGCCCGCCTTCTCCTGGGCCTCGGACGTGCTGGCGCCCAGGTGCGGCGTGGCCACCACGGCCGGGAAGTCGAGCAGCGGATGGCCGGTGGCGGGCTCCGCGGCGAACACGTCGATGCCCGCCCCGGCCACCCGGCCTTCCTTCAGGGCCAGGGCGAGTGCGTGCTCGTCCACGATGCCGCCGCGCGCCGCGTTCACGATGCGGACTTCCGGCTTGACCCGGTGCAGTTCCCGGTCCCCGATCAGGCCGACGGTCTCCGGGTTCTTCGGCAGATGTACGGTGATGAAGTCGGCCTCGGCCAGCAGCTCGTCCAGGCTGGCCAGCCGGACACCGAGCTGGGCCGCCCGGGTCGCGGGAACATACGGGTCGTAGGCGATGAGCCGCATGCCGAACGAGGCGAGCCGCTCGGCCACCAGCACCCCGATCCGGCCCAGTCCCAGGATGCCTGCCACCTTGCCCTGCAGTTCCACGCCGGTGAACGCGGACCGCTGCCACTGCCCGCCGCGCAGCGAAGCGGCCGCCTGGGGCACGTTGCGGGCTACCGCCAGCAGCAGGCCGACGGCATGCTCGGCCGCGCTCACGATATTGGACGTGGGGGCGTTGACCACCATCACGCCGGCCCGGGTCGCTGCCTCGACATCCACGTTGTCCAGGCCGACACCGGCCCGCGCCACGACTCGCAGCCGCGGCGCGTGGGCCAGCGCCTCGTCGTCGATCCGGGTGGCGCTGCGCACGATGACCGCGTCGGCCTCGGCCAGCGCGGCGAGCAGCGCTGACCGGTCGGCGCCGTCCGCATACCGCACATCGAAGTCGGACTCCAGCTGCGCGACGGCGGCCGGGGAAAGTTCCTCGGCGATCAGCACGACGGGTGCAGGCACGGCGGTAGCCCCTCAGGTGGACAGCGGAAAGCTCGCAGCAGAAAACTCAGTGTAGCGAAGCCTTGTGAAACCGATCACGAACCGGACACCGCGCCTGCCCCGCCCGGAGGCTGGCGCCGGCCCGATCGCCCGGGCCGGCGCCAGCGCCCCCGCCGGTGTCCAGGGAGTGGACTGCGGGTGCTGGCTCTAGGAGCCCCCGTCGTCGCCCGTGTCCAGCCAGCTCATCAGCGGCCGCAGCTTGGCCCCGACCTGCTCGATCTGCTCCGCGCGGGAGGCCTCGCGGCGCTTGAGGAAGTTCGGCCGGCCCGCGTCGAACTCCTCAATCAGCTCCCGGGTGAACGTGCCGTCCCGGACTTCGGCCAGGATCCGCCGCATCTCCTCCCGGGACCGCTCGTCCACCAGCCGCGGGCCGCGGGTGTAGCCGCCGAACTCGGCGGTGTCCGAGACCGACCAGTACATCTTGGAAATGCCGCCCTCGTACATCAGGTCCACGATCAGCTTCATCTCGTGCAGGCACTCGAAGTAGGCGATCTCTGGCTGGTAACCCGCCTCGACCAGCGTGTCGAACCCGGCCTTGATCAGCTCGGAGACGCCCCCGCAGAGCACCGCCTGCTCACCGAACAGGTCGGTCTCGGTCTCCTCGGCGAACGTGGTGACCAGCGCGCCCGCCCGGGTGCCGCCGATGGCCTTGGCGTAGGACAGGGTGAGCGGCCAGGCGTTCCCGGTGGCGTCCTGCTCGACCGCGACCAGCACCGGCACGCCGCGTCCCTCGGCGAACTGGCGGCGGACCAGGTGGCCGGGGCCCTTCGGGGCCACCATGCAGACATCCACGCCCGCGGGCGGCCGGATGAGCTGGTAGCGGATGTTGAGCCCGTGGGCGAAGAACAGCGCATCACCGTCGATCAGGCTCGGCTCGATCGCCTCGGCATACAGCGCACGCTGCAGATGGTCGGGCACCAGGACCATGATCAGGTCGGCTTCCTCGCACGCCTCGCCGGGCGTGGTGACCCGCAGGCCCTCGCTGGCCGCGCTCTCCCGGCTCTTCGAGCCCTCGGGGAGCCCGACCCGGACGTCCACCCCGGAGTCGCGCAGGGACAGCGCGTGGGCGTGCCCCTGGCTGCCGTAGCCGAGCACCGCGACGTGCCGGCCCTGGATGATGCTGAGGTCAGCACCGTCGTCATAGAAGATGTCTGCCATTTCCTGCCTTTCGGTTACTGCTGGGTCTGCCTGCTCACCAGGCCGGGGCCCGTTCCGGGGCCGCCGTCACGGACCGCGCTCAGGGGGCGGCGCCCGCCGCGCCGCGGTCCGCGACCCGGTCCACCGGGCGCAGCGCCCGGTCGGTGATCGACCGGCCGCCACGGCCGAGCGCGACCATGCCGGACTGGACGAGTTCCTTGATGCCGAACGGCTCGAGCACCCGGATCAGGGCGTCGAGCTTGTCCCGGTTGCCGGTGGCCTCGACGGTGACCGCGTCCTGGGCCACGTCGACCACCTTGGCCCGGAACAGCGCCACCGTCTCCAGCACCCGTGACCTGCTCTCCAGGTCCGCGCGCACCTTGATCAGCAGCAGCTCGCGCTGCACCGAGGCGGCGGGCTCCAGCTCGACAATCTTGAGCACGTTGATGAGCTTGTTCAGCTGCTTGGTCACCTGCTCCAGCGGGTGATCCGCGCAGTCGACCACGATGGTCATCCGGGAGATCTCCGGATGCTCGGTGGGCCCGACCGCGAGCGAATCGATGTTGAAGCCGCGGCGGGAGAACAGGCCCGCGATCCGGACCAGGACGCCCGGCTTGTTCTCCACCAGCACCGAGAGAGTATGCCTGTTCATAGTCGGCTCCTGATCACGCAGGCGGGCCAGTCCCTGGCTCATTCGGTCACGTCCCAGTCGGGCGCCATGTTCCGGGCCACGATGATGTCATCGTTGCTCGTCCCAGCCGCCACCATCGGCCACACCATGGCATCCCGGTGCACCACGAAATCGACCACGACGGGCCGGTCGGTGATCCGCATGGCCTCCTCGATCACCGCGTCCACACTGGCCGCGTCCGAGCAGCGCAGGCCGGCGCAGCCATACGCCTCGGCCAGCTTGACGAAGTCGGGGATGCGCGTGCCGCCCCCCGCGGCGACCGGGTCCTGCCGCGGGGCGCTGCCCTCCGGTGGCGGGCCGTCCGCCGCGTGGCTGCGGTCGAGGTCGGTGTTGGAATACCGCTCGTTGTAGAACAGCGTCTGCCACTGCCGGACCATGCCGAGGTTGCCGTTGTTGATGATGGCGATCTTGACTGGGATGCCCTCCACCGCGCAGGTGGCGAGTTCCTGGTTGGTCATCTGGAAGCAGCCGTCCCCGTCGATGGCCCACACGCACGCACCGGGGCTGGCCACCTTGGCCCCCATGGCCGCGGGCACGGCGTACCCCATCGTGCCCAGGCCCCCGGAGTTCAGCCAGTGGCCGGGCCGCTCGTGGCTGATGAACTGGGCCGCCCACATCTGGTGCTGGCCCACCCCGGCCACGTAGATGGCGTCCGGGCCGGCGATCTTCCCGATCCGCTCGATCACGAACTGCGGGGCCAGTGACCCGTCGTCCGGCTTGCCGTAACCCAGCGGGTACGTGCTCCGCCAGGCGTCCAGCTGGGACCACCAGGCGGTGAGGTCGGCCCGGTGGCCGGCCTGCTGCTGCTCGGCGCTGACCGCGCCGATCAGCTCGGTGATGACCTCGCGGCAGTCACCGACGATCGGCACGTCTGCGCGGCGGTTCTTGGAAATCTCCGCCGGGTCGATGTCCGCGTGCACCACCGCGGCGCCCGGCGCGAACGTGTCCAGCTTGCCGGTTACCCGGTCATCGAAGCGGGCGCCCAGCGTGATGAGCAGGTCCGACTTCTGCAGCGCGCCGACCGCGGCCACGGTGCCGTGCATGCCCGGCATGCCCAGGTTCTGCCGGTGGCTGCTCGGGAACCCGCCCCGGCCCATCAGCGTGGTCACCACCGGGATCCCGGTCAGCTCGGCCAGCTCCAGCAGTTCCTGGCTCGCCCCGGCCTTGATCACGCCGCCGCCCACGTACAGCACCGGGCGGCTGGCCGCGGCGATCAGCCGGGCTGCCTCGCGGACCTGCCGGGAGTGCGGGCGGGTGACCGGATGGTAGCCGGGCAGGTCGAAGACGGGCGGCCAGCGGAACTCCGTGGTCGCCTGCAGCGCGTCCTTGGCCACGTCGACCAGCACCGGCCCGGGCCGCCCGGTGGACGCCACGTGGAACGCCTCAGCCACCGTGCGCGGGATGTCCTCGGCCTTGGTGACCAGGAAGTTGTGCTTGGTGACCGGCAGCGTGATGCCGGAGATGTCGGCTTCCTGGAACCCGTCGGTGCCAATCAGGCTGCTGGCCACCTGGCCGGTGATCGCCACCACCGGCACCGAGTCCATGTACGCGTCGGCCAGCGGGGTGACCAGGTTGGTGGCGCCCGGCCCGGAGGTCGCCATGCACACCCCGGGCCGCCCGGTCACCTGCGCGTACCCGGCCGCCGCGTGCCCGGCGCCCTGCTCGTGGCGGACCAGGATGTGCCGGACCGAGGGTGAGTCGAACAGCGGGTCGTAAAGCGGCAGGATGGCCCCGCCGGGAATGCCGAATACCACGTCCACGCCCAGCCGTTCGAGCGTGGCCACCAGGGCGGCGGCGCCGGTCATCCGGGTGCCGGGCGCGGGCCCGGGCTCACGGGCCCGGTCCCCGGCCCCGGGCGTGGCCGCAGCCGGGGCCCCGGACGCAGGGGCCCCGGACGCAGGGGCCCCGGACGCCGGGGCGCTGCCCGGCCGGGGCCGGGCCTGCTCAGCGTCACCGGCCGGGCGGTGGTCCGCGGTCTCCCGGGACGCCGCCCGGGCGGCCAGGTCACGCGGCGTGGGACCGGTGCCCTTCCGGGCCGAGGCCAGTGCGGGACCAGGCGTGGCTGGCGCGGTGGTCTGGTCAGTCATCGCAAGCTTCCTCGTCTGCGGTAAGTAGAGGGTCGTGGCAACAAAAAACCCTCGGCGCCGGGTGGCGGACGAGGGTAGCGCGCAGGCAGTGAGCTAAATCAGCTGCGTGCGCGCCGGCTGAGTACGAGAACGAGAGTTCCGGGCACGGGTATCACTCTGGCCCAGACCCCGGCCGCCGTCAACTCGACTGGGCATTCGTCTCAGCTGGCGAGATCGCGCTGCCGGAACGGCCCGGTCCCGCCTGGCTGGCCGCCGTCGCGGCCGTTCTCGGTGGCCAAGCTCAGCACGCCATCCGGTGGCACCGGCCCGGCCAGCAAGTCGCCCATGCCCAAACTGCAGCCCATCGCGGCCAGCAGGTCGCGCTGCTGGGCCCGGTCCACCCCATCCGCCACGACCTCGATGCCCAGGTCCCTGGCGACCCGGACTATCGTGCGGATCAGCGGCTCCGCGGCGGCGTCCACCCCGAGGCCGGCCACCAGCGCGGGCCCGATCCGGATCAGGTCCACCGGGAGCTGGCCGAGCCGGGCCAGCGCGCCCAGGTCGGCGCCGGCCGCGTCCATGGCCAGCCGCACCCCGCGCTCGCGCAGCTCACCGAGGCCGCGGAGCATGACCGAGCCGCCGTCCACCAGCTGCTGCCGGCCAACCTCCAGGATCAGGGCGCTGGGCGGCAGGCCGCTGCTGGCCAGCGCGCCGAGCACGGACTCGGTGAACCGGTGCGCCCGCACGTGCCGTGGTGAGCAGGCCAGCCAGATGCTGGCCTCCCAGCCGCCGCGCCGCCATGCGGCGGCCTGGGCGCAGGCCTCGTGCAGCATCCAGTCGCCCAGCTCGACGATCACCCGGGAGGTCTCCGCCACGTCCAGGAACTCGCTGCGCGGCACCTCGGTCCCGTTCAGCAGCCAGCGGGGCAGCACCGCCGTGCCGACCACCCGCGAGGTGGCCAGGTCGGCGATGGGCCGGAAGCCGAGTTCCAGCTCGCCCGCGCCGAGAGCCCGGCTCAGCTGGGCGGCGAGGCCCAGCCGGCGGCGCAGGTCGCCGTGCGGCAGCGCGGCGTAGACCTCCATCCGGCCGCCCCCGAGTTCCTTGGCCCGGGACACCGCGGCGTCCGCGTTGCGCCATACATAGCCGGCCGGGCTGCCATCGGGCAGCGCCACCCCGACGCTGGCCGACAGGCTGACCGCCCGGTCCGCGGCCCGGAACGGCTCGGCCGTGATGCTGGCCAGGATCCGCTCGGCCAGGTCGGAGACTTCCTGGGGGCTGGTCACCGCCTCGACCAGGACCGCGAACTCGTCGCCGCCCCAGCGGGCCACCGTGCCACGCGGCGGGACGACCGCGCGCAGCCTGCGGGCCACCTGGGCCAGCACCAGGTCACCCGCGCTGGGCCCGGCCACGTCGTTCACGCCGGTGAACCCGTCCAGGTCGATCAGGATGACCCCGGCCAGGCCAGGTGCATCGCCGCCGTCCACGGCGCCCAGCCGGCCCAGGCTGAGCACGTGCCGCGCCCGGTCTTCCAGGTAGGCCCGGTTGGGCAGCCCGGTCAGCCCGTCGTGCTGGGTCAGGTGCGCGATCTGGCGGCGCAGCGCCACCAGGTCGCTGACGTCGCGTGAGGTGATCAGGAGCTGGTCCGGCGCGCCCTGGCTGCGGTGCCGGGAGATCGTGGCCGCCACGTACCGCCAGGTGCCGTCGGCGGCGCGGACCCGGCAGGAGAACTTGATCGGGCGGACCGGTGCGCCCGCCGCTTCCCGGATCGCCCGCAGCCCGCCCAGTTTGTCCTCCGGATGGACCAGGTCGGCCAGCTGCTGGCCGTCCAGGCCCTCCGGGGTGTAGCCGTAGTCGCGCACCGCGGGGCTCGCGTAGCCGATCAGCCCGGCGTAGTCGCAGACCAGCACGACGTCACTGGTCCGGTCGGCCAGCTCGCGGAACTGCTGGCCGGATTCGTGCCACAGCCGGGACCGGATGCCGTCCCGGTGCACCAGGAGCACGATCCGCCCGGTCAGCGCGAGCACCGTGGTCGCCCCGGCCACCGCGAGCACCGGCTCCCCGGCCGACTGGCCGGCCAGCGCCCAGGCGACCACCACCAGCGCGGCGACCGCCGCGGCCAGCGCGGCCAGGGCCGTGGTCGCGTGCAGCACGGCCCGGGAGAACTGCCCGCCTTCGCGCGGGCCCGCCCAGCCATGGCTGCCCACCCATGGTGCGCAGGCCAGCGCGGCGAACCCGGCGATCAGCACGCCCTGCGAGGCGCCGACCGGGTACCCATTGACCCGGACCCCCACCACCAGCACGTCGCTGATGGTGACCGCGAGCAGCGCGGCGAACGGCGCCAGGCCCCGGCGCCGAGCGGCCACCGCGAGCGGCAGCACGCCGCCCAGCACGAGCAGGTCGGCCAGTGGGTGGGTGAGCTGGACGGCGAACGTGCCCGGGTCGTCTCCGGAGTGCGCGTACGCGGCACTGAACGCGGTGACCCAGCCCACGATGAACAGCGCGGACGCCAGCACGTACCCGTCGGCCAGGTAGGCCAGCGCGGTGCCGGCCCGCCCCCGGCGCTGGGCCAGCGGATGCCGGGTTTCCCCCCGCCGCGAGCCGAGGCTGGCCACGCCCGCGGCCATCACCGGCAGCGCCAGCAGCCCGGGCAGGTCGGCGAGAGTGAGCGGAAAGGCTGTACTGGCCGGGGCGGCCAGCACCAGCTGGCCGATCGCGCCGAGGCCGAGCAGCACGGTGGCCAGCGCGAACAGCCAGTAAGCATGCCGGACGGGACCGGTGTGCCGGTCGGCACCGCGCCACAGGCTGACGGCGGTGGCAGCAGTGGCCACCGCCACTGCCGACGTTGCTGCCTCTGCGGCCAGGCTCATTGCAGGTCACCCGATGCAGGCGAGGGCACCGAGTCTCCTTCCGCCGCGTCCGCCGCTCCATGGTGGGCCAGCGCGAGGCCTTGTGGGCTCAGGCTGGCGTGCTCTGCAACCAAACTGCGGCTCACGGTTACCAGATCAGCGCAGGATGCCCGCACTGTGTACGGCGGGCCCCGCCAGCGAGCTGGTCGCGGTCATCGCACGTGAACGATGCTGCTCTCTCACTTTAGGCCCCTTAGGTCACACTTCGATTGAGAAGTCAGCGCGTTAAGGCACCGGAAGGCGGCGAAAGCCGCCGTCATCTGCGCAGGTCACAGCTTGGTGAACTCGCAAGGCGGGGAAGCCCGGCGAAAGCCGCCGCAATCCGTTCCGTGCCATCAATGTGCCAGCACGGGCGGTGGTCCCGGTGACCCGCCATCCGCTGGACCGCAGCGCCGCGTTCACTGCGCTGCTGGAGTTCACCCTGGCCGTCAGCGATCAGGCAGCGGCCACCGTGCGAGCCGAGGCCGGCGGGATGCTGCCGTCGCGCCGCGCAGGTGCGAGCCTTGGGCGAATGCGAGGCGCCAGGCCGGCCACACTGCCCGTGCG
>Ga0134128_10006539_pt1 | contig 14104 bp, 10 predicted proteins | sample KB31754_FD_96462 | JGI IMG/M metagenome (GOLD analysis project Ga0134128, IMG submission 96462) | Terrestrial soil microbial communities with excess Nitrogen fertilizer from Kellogg Biological Station, Michigan, USA - KB3-175-4 | ecosystem: Environmental > Terrestrial > Soil > Unclassified ... | reverse complement strand
CGCTCCTGCCAGAGGCGGTCGACGATCATCCGCTCCACCGCCTCGTCGACTTCGGTGACCGGCGTGCGGTCGGCCTTCGTGCGCACTTCGAGCTCGGCGCGGAAGTAGCGCATGGTGATCTCGTCGGCGCGGTCGGCAAGGGCGAGCGCGAGTTGGAGGTCGGGATTCATCGACGTGGAGCGTACCTTACAATGCGCGCTTCCGATGTCCCGCTCGCTCGCCGTTCTGCTTGCGATTTTCGCCGCGTTGGCCGCGCGTGCGGACGATGCCGTGCTGCGCTGGGGCGGCGACGCCGAGGGGGGCGCGCCGTTCGTCGAGGCGGACCCGGGCGATCCGTCGAAGCTGCGCGGCTTCGACGTCGAGGTCGCGAACGAGATCGCCAAGGGCCTCGGCAAGCGCCCCGAGTTCGTGCAGGTCGCCTTTCAGGAAATCGACCAGTCGGTGCAACGCGGCGACTTCGAGATCGGCATGAGCGGCGTGGAGGACACGCCGGCGCGGCGGCGCGAGCTCTCCGCGACGATTCCGTATTTCGAGTTCCACGAAGTGCTCACCGTGCGCGACGCCGACCGCAATCGCTTTCGTACGCTCGCGGACCTGCGCGGGCATCGCGTCGGCACGCTCACCGGCACGATCGCGTACGAGCGGCTGCTCGCGGCGCAGGCGAAGGAAGGCGTTGTCCTCGTCGCGTACGACGACGACGTCCATCCCTACTCCGACGTGCACGAAGGGCGGCTCGACGCCGTGCTCCTCGACAACATCATCGCCGCGCGGGCCATGCGGCGGACGCCGGGGTTGTATACGCAGTCGGCGCCGGTCGCGACGGGGCACTACATCGGCGTGCTGGCGAAGAGCAACACCGCGCTGCGCGACCGCGTGAACGAGGTGCTGCGCGCGCGGATGCGCGACGGCACGCTCGAGCGGATCTATCGCAAGTGGGGGATCTGGGACGACTACCAGCCGGCGTTTTTCGCCGGCGTGGGCGCGGCGGCGCCTACGCGCGAGGAGGCGGCGCCGACGGTCGACAAGACCAAGATCGCGCTCGCGTACATCCCGGCGCTGCTGAAGGCGTCGGTGATCACGATCGTGCTCTCGTGCGCGGCGATGGCGCTGGCGATCTTCGTCGGCGTGATGATCGCCAGCGGCCGCGTCTACGGCAACGCGCTCGTGCGCGCCGTGCTGACAGCGTACGTCGAGGTGGTGCGCGGCACGCCGGTGCTGCTGCAGCTCTTCGTTCTCTACTACGGCTTGTCGGCGGTGATTCGATTGCCGGCCTTCGTCGCCGCGCTTCTCGGCCTCGGCCTCAACTACGCGGCGTACGAGAGCGAGATCTATCGCGGCGCGCTCGAGGCGGTCGGGCGCGGGCAGCTCGAGGCCGCGCGCACGCTCGGCCTGACGGAGATGCAGGTGCTGCGGCTCGTGCGCGGACCGCAGGCGTTTCGTTTGGCGCTGCCGCCGATGACGAACGACTTCGTGGCGCTGCTCAAAGACTCGTCGCTCGTGTCGGTGATCACGGTGATCGAGCTGACGAAGCAGACGCAGATCTTCGCGGCGAACATCGGCAGCTGGGTGATTCCAGGCGTGCTCTGCGCGGCGTTGTATCTGGCGATGTCGCTGCCGCTATCGCGGCTGGCGGGCGTATTGGAGACGAGATGGCGAGCGGCAACGGAGTGAGGATGAAAAGCAAAAAGCAAAAAGCAAAAAGCAAAAATGCTCCGCCTTGCGATGCCCATTTTTGCTTTTTGCTTTCTGCTTTTTGCTTTAACGAGCGATGAGCGGGAACGGAGCCATTCTCACGGTCGACGCGCTGCGCCTCCTCCGCGGCACGCGCGAAGTTCTTCGCGGCGTCTCGCTCTCCGTCCGCCGCGGCGAGCTCGTGGCGCTGATGGGCCTCTCCGGCGGCGGCAAGACAACGGTCCTCCGATCCGTCGCCGCGCTCGAGCCGTTCGACGCCGGCACGATCGACGTCGACGGCGTCGTCCTCCGCGCCGGACCGCTGCCACCGCGCATCGTGGCGAAGGAGCTGCGCAAGCGCGTCGGGATGGTGTTCCAGCTCCACTACCTCTTCGAGCACCTGACGGTGTTGCAGAACGTCGTCCTGGCGCCGGTGCACGTCGCGCACGTTGCGCTGGCCGACGCGCAGAAGCGCGCCATGGAGCTGCTCGAGGCGCTTGGCGTCGCGCACCGCGTGAACGCCCTGCCGCGCGAGCTCTCCGGCGGCGAGGCCCAGCGCGTGGCCATCGCGCGGGCGATGGCGATGGAGCCGCCGCTGCTGCTGATGGACGAGCCGACGGCGTCGCTCGACCCGGCGCGCCGCGGCGAGCTGGGCGAGACGCTCGTGGAGTTGACGAAGGGCGGGCGCACGCTCGTCGTCACCACGCACGACGACGACTTCGCCCGCGCCTTCGCGAACCGCGTCGTCATCCTCGCGGACGGCGAGGTCGTCGAGGAGGGCGACGCCCGCGCGGTGCTGTCGAATCCGCAACATCCGGCAACGCGGCGGCTCCTGCAAGCGCCGGCATCCTGAGCCGGACGGGTTCGATTCATCCAGCATTCTTCAAAAACAGCGCGATCGTCATGATCAACCCGATCGCCACCACCGCGCCTCGCACGAACTTGCGTCCGAGACGCTTGGCGAGCTTCGCGCCGGCGAAGCCGCCGGCGATCGCGGCCAGCGCCATCACGATCGCGTCGAGCCACAGCACCGCGCCGGAGATCGCGAAGTAGATCGCGGCCACGCCGTTGATGCACACCGCCAGCAGGTTCTTCAGGCCGTTCATCTCGTGCAGGTCCGTGAGGCCGATCAGGCCGAGGGCGGCGAGCATCAGGATGCCCATGCCGGCGCCGAAGTAGCCGCCGTACAAGCCGACCAGCAGTTGGAACGTGAAGACGAAAATCACCCAGCCGGTCGTCGGCTCCTCGTGCGCCTTCGCGATCAGGTTGAGCTTGCGCGAGATCAGCTCCTGCGCGGCGAGAAGGAGCGTCGCGCCGAGGATCAGGAACGGCACGAGGCGCGAGAACGTCTTCTCCGTCGTGTGCAGCAGCAGGATCGCGCCGAGCACGCCGCCGGCGACCGAGGGAATCGTCAGCAGGTACAGCCAGCGGCGCATCCGCTTCATGTCGTCGCGGTAGCCGAACATCGCCGAGAGCGATCCCGGCCAGAGCGCGACGGCGTTCGTGGCGTTGGCCATGATCGGTGGGCGGCCGACCCACACCATCGTCGGAAAGGAGATGAGCGTGCCTCCGCCGGCCATCGAGTTGATCACTCCGGCGGCGAAGGCGGCGGCGGCGATGAGCACTAACGCCACGCGTAGACGTCCACGTTCGCCCGCGCCCGCAACTGCGTCGTCCAGCGCTCGACCTCGGACTGCAAGCGGTCGCTGCGCAGCAGCGCGCGGATCTCCTCGCGCACGTCGTTGAGCGGCGGCACCGGCAGCCCGCGCAGGCGGCGCTGCGCGCTCCACGGACCGGTGTAGTAGCTGGCGATCTCCTCGTTCGAAACGAAGATCAGCGGCGCGAAGCGCTCCTGGATGTAGGCCTCGACCTGAAGCTGCCGCTTGACGAGCGCGCGCACCTCTTCTTCGCTCAGCTCCGTGCGCTGCATGGCCGCGGCGAACTCCGCCGGCGATGCGAAGCGCCCGGCGATCTCGCGCAGCCGCGCCTCGATCGAGTCTTTGGGGATGTCGGCGGCGCCGTAGCGCTCGACGTCGCGGTAGCGCAGCGCTTGGGCGATCAGAGACTCGAGGACGTCATGGCGGTAATCGTCGTCCGAGGTGTTTGCTGCGCGGGTGAAGAAGCGGAGCTGGACCAGCTGGCTGACCTCGCTGACGGTGAGCACTTGGCGGTCGACGACGGCGGCGATTCGGTCGATGGTGGCGGAGTGAGCGGGAGCGAAAAAGAAAAGCAAAAAGCAAAAAGCAAAAAGCAAAAATGAGCAGTGAAGCATTTTTGCTTTTTGCTTTTTACTTTTTGCTTTGCCTTTTCGTCCGCTTGACACCCGGGAACGCCCTTTCTACCCTCGACGTTAGCACTCCCAGCACGCGAGTGCTATCACATGCAAAAACTCGAGCTCAGCACCGACCTCGACAGCCGCGCCCGCGAGGTGTTGCGCGAGGTCATCATCCTGCACATCTCCACGGGCGAGCCCATCAGCTCCCGCTCGCTGGCGAAGTGCGGGCGGTTCCGGCTCTCCTCGGCGAGTCTGCGCAACGTCATGGCCGATCTCGAAGACCTCGGTTACCTCGCCCAGCCGCACACCTCGGCCGGGCGCGTCCCCACCGACCGCGGCTACCGCTTCTTCATCGAGCATCTGATGACCTCGCGGGCGCTCACGCGGCGCGAGCGCGAGGCCATCGACGACGAGGTCCGCCACGCCAACGAGATCGACGACGTCCTTCAACACGCGTCGAGCCTCCTCTCGAAGCTGAGCGACCAGGTCGGCATCGTCTTCATGCCGACTCTGCTGCAATTCACTGTCCGCAGCATGGACTTCGTGCAGATCGCCGAGAGCAAGATCATGTGCATCTTCGTCGGCATGAACGGCGTCGTGGTCAACAAGATCATCGAGACGCGGCAGCCGTTCACGCGCGACGAGCTGGAGAAGATCGGCCGCTACATCTCCATCGAATTCAGCGGCAAGACCCTCGACGCCATCCGCCGCCAGCTCGTGCGCATGACCGAGCAGGAGCGCGCTCAGAACGACCAGATGCTGCAGAAGACCATCGCCCTCGGTATCGAGGCCGTCAACGACGTGGCACCGGTCGAGCACGAGCTCTACGTCGAAGGGACGAGCTCGATCCTCATGAAGCCGGACTTCGTCGACGCCGCCGCGCTTCGCCGGACCATGCTCGCCCTGCAGGAGAAAGAGAAGTTGATCGAGATCCTGGAGTCGTGTCTCGACGAGGAGGGATTGCAGATCCTCATCGGCTCGGAGACCGACTTCACGCAAGTGCACAATTTCAGTCTGGTGGCGCGGCGCTACGGCTCGCCGCAGGCGCCGCTGGGCATGGTGGGGATCATCGGCCCGATGCGCATGGAGTACGCGCGCATCGCGCCGCTGGTCGATTACCTGAGCCGCGTGCTCAGCCGCAAGATCGAAGAGGGGGAGTTGCAGCAGTGAGTGACGACAACCGCGATGACGATGCCTACGTGCTCGAGGACGACGGCTCGTCGATCGAGCAGATCGAGCAGGAGATGAAGGAAGCGGCGCAGGCCGCCGCGGACGACGCAGCGGCCGCAGCGTCGAGCGCGGGGGTCGCGGTGGAGCAGGACCTCCGCGAGTTCAAGGACCGCTACCTCCGCACGCTCGCCGACTTCGAGAACTTCCGCAAGCGCTCCGAGCGCGAGAAGCAGGACTACTTCAAGTACGCGATGGCCGGCGTGATCAAGGACCTGTTGCCGGTCCTCGACAACTTCGACCGCGCGCTCGAGCACGCCGAGGAGGGCGACGACTTCCACAAAGGCGTGGCCCTCATTTACAAGCAGCTCTTCGACGTCATGCGCCGCCATGGCCTGCGCATCGTCGAGGAGGCCGGCGTGCGCTTCGACCCCAACATCCACGAGGCCGTCGTGACCGAGGAGGACGCGAGCGTGCCGTATCACACGGTCGTGGCGGTGCTGCAGAAGGGGTACTTCCTGCACGATCGGCTGTTGCGGCCGGCGATGGTGAAGGTGGCGGTGGGGGGACCGGAGGAATAGGCGATAGGAGATAGGCGATAGGGGATAGGTTTTCCTATTCGCTATACCCTATCCCCTACAACCTCATCATGGCCAAGATCCTCGGAATCGACCTCGGCACCACCAACTCCTGCGTCGCCGTCGTCGACGTGACGACGCCGCAGGTGCTTTCGAACCGCGAGGGGAGCCGCACCACGCCCTCCGTTGTCGGCTTCACCGAGGATGGCGACCGCCTGGTCGGGCAGATCGCCAAGCGCCAGGCCATCACCAATCCGTTCAACACCGTCTTTGCCATCAAGCGCCTCATCGGCCGCAAGTACGAGAGCGACGAAGTGGCCAAGGCCAAGCAGGTCCTGCCGTACCAGATCGTGGCGGCGTCGAACGGCGACATCAAAGTGAAGATCCGCGACCGCGAGTACTCGCCGGAAGAGATCTCCGCGTTCGTGCTGATGGAGATCCGCTCCTTCGCCGAGGACTTCCTCGGCGAGCCGATCACCGAGGCCATCATCACCGTGCCGGCGTACTTCAACGACTCGCAGCGCCAGGCCACGCGCGACGCCGGAAAGATCGCCGGCCTCGACGTGCTGCGCATCATCAACGAGCCGACCGCGGCGGCGCTCGCCTACGGCCTCGACAACCGCGACAACCAGATCATCGCCGTCTACGACCTCGGCGGCGGCACGTTCGACATCTCCATCCTCAAGCTCGAAGACGGCCTCTTCGAAGTCCTCTCCACGTCGGGCGACACCTACCTCGGCGGCGAAGACTTCGACAAGCGCGTCATGGACTGGCTCATCGACACGTTCCAGAAAGACACCGGCATCGACCTCAAAGACGACCGCATGGCCCTGCAGCGCCTCAAGGAAGCGGCCGAGCGCGCGAAGTGCGAGCTGTCGATGGCCGACGAGGCGCGCATCACCCTGCCGTTCATCTCCGCCGACGCCTCGGGGCCGAAGCACCTCAACACCGTGATCACGCGCAGGGAGCTCGAGCGCATCACCGACGACCTCGTCCAGCGGACCATCGACCCGGTCAACGACGCGCTCAAGGCCGCCGGCGTGACCGCCGCGCAGATCGACGAAGTCGTTCTCGTCGGCGGGCAGACGCGCATGCCGCGCGTCGTGGAGTCGGTGCAGAAGGTCTTCGGCAAGGAGCCGAACCGCAACATCAATCCCGACGAAGTCGTGGCCATCGGCGCGGCCATCCAGGGCGGCATTCTCCGCGGCGACATCAAGGACATGATCCTGCTCGACGTGACGCCGCTGTCGCTCGGCATCGAGACGCACGGCGGCCTGTTCACGAAGATCATCGAGCGCAACTCCACCATCCCCACGAAGAACTCGCTGATCTTCACCACCGTCGCCGACAACCAGAACAAGGTGCAGATCCACGTGCTGCAGGGCGAGCGCGAGTTCTCGCGCGAGAACAAGTCCCTCGGGAAGTTCGACCTCGTGGGCATCCCCGCCGCGCCGCGCGGCGTGCCCCAGATCGAGGTCACCTTCGCCATCGACTCGAACGGCATCGTCAACGTGAACGCGCGCGACCAGGCCACCGGGCAGCAGCACAACGTGCAGATCAATCCCGCCGGCGGCCTGACCAAGGACGAGATCGACCGCCTGGTCAACGAGGCCGCCGAGCACTCCCGCGCCGACGCCGCCCGCCGCGACGTGCGCGTGCTGCAGAACAAGCTCGAAGGAATGATCTACACGAACGAAAAGGTTTTCCGCGAGTTCGGAAAGCTGCTCAACGACGCCGACCGCGACAAAGTCGCCGAGGTGATCGCGCGGGCCAAGGAGCTCGTGGCGGCGGAGGAGAAAGCGCGCCTCAACGACGCCATCTACGAGCTGCAGGCGGCGTCGCGAATCCTCACCGGCGTCATGCTCTACAATCCGATGAAGATGGGCGCACCGACGGAAACGCCGCAATAAATCGATGTCCACCACAGAAAAACGCGACTACTACGAAGTGCTCGGCGTGGAGCGCACCGCCGGCATCGACGACATCAAGAAGGCTTACCGCAAGCTGGCGGTTAAGTACCACCCCGACAAGAACCCCGGCGATCCGACGGCCGAGGCCAAGTTCAAGGAGGCCGCGGAGGCGTACGGCGTGCTCTCCGACCAGGAAAAGCGCGCCACGTACGACCGCTACGGCCACGCCGGCACGACCGGCTTCGGCGGCTTCGACCCGAACCAGTTCGCCGACTTCGGCGACATCCTCGGCGACCTCTTCGGCTTCGGCGACTTCTTCGGCACGCGCCGCCCCGGCCGCAGCAACCGCCCCGCGCGCGGCAACGACCTCCGCTACGACCTGGCCATCGACTTCGAGGACGCGGTGTTCGGCAAGGAGGTCACGCTGAACGTGCCGCGCGTCGTGCAGTGCGCGACGTGCAACGGCAGCGGCGCCAAGCCCGGCACGCAGCCGATCACCTGCAGCGGCTGCGCCGGACGCGGACAAGTGCGCTACTCGCAGGGCTTCTTCGCCGTGCAGCGCACCTGCCCGCAGTGCGGCGGCGCGGGGAAGGTGATCAAGGACCCGTGCGCGGCGTGCGCCGGCGCGGGACGCGTGCGCGAGGAGAAGACGATCGCGGTGAAGATCCCCGCGGGCGTCGACGACGGCTCGCGGCTGCGCGTCGCCGGCGAGGGCGAGGCCGGCTACAACGGCGGTCCCGCGGGCGATCTCTACGTCTTCCTCAGCGTGCACGAGCACGAGAAGTTCCAGCGCCGCGACTACGACATTCACAGCGAGCAGTCGGTCTCGTTCACGCAGGCCGCCCTCGGCGCCGAGGTGCTGACCGACACGATCGACGGCGCCGAGACGCTGCGCATCCCGCCCGGCACCCAGCCCGGCCACGTCATCCGCCTGCGCGGCAAAGGCGTGCAGTTCCTGCAGAGCAGCGGACGCGGCGATCACTTCGTGCACGTCACCGTGCGCATCCCGACGTCGCTCACGGACGAGCAGCGCGAGCTGCTGGAGCGTTACGCCGCGCTGGAAGGGGAGGCGCCGATGGAGCGCCGCTTCACGGAGAAGTTGAAGGACTTTTTCACGGCATAATCTCCCTCTCCATGCGCGCGCTCCGGTCCCTCCTCCTCCTCGTCTGTTCATTGCCGCTCTTCGCGCAGACGCCCTACCTCGTCAAAGACATCAACACCGTGCGCTCGAGCGATCCGAAGTCGTCGGCGCCGGCGGAGTTCGCCGCGCTCGGCAACACCATCTTCTTCGCTGCGAGCCTCGACGCGACGGGCAGCGAGCTGTGGACCACCGACGGGACCAGCGCCGGCACGAAGATGGTCGTCGACATCTTTCCCGGCGCCTTAGGCTCCAGTCCGCACGGCTTCACCGTGGTCAACGGCGTGCTCCTCTTTTTCGCGGCCGACGTCGATCACGGCATGGAGCTCTGGACGAGCGACGGCACCGCCGCGGGGACGAAGCTCGTCGTCGACATCTTCCCGGGGTTCCGGTCGTCGCAGCCGCTGAGCTCATTCCTCTTCAAGAACCGGATGCTTTTCAGCGCCGACGACGGCGTGAACGGCTATGAGCTGTGGATCACCGACGGCACCGCCGCCGGCACGCGCATGCTCAAAGACGTCAATGCCGGTCCCGGCGCGTCGTTCCCCACCAACTTCACGGAGCTCGGCGGCAACGTCTACTTCTTCGCCGGCTTCAATGCGTTCTGGAAAACGGACGGCACGGAAGCCGGAACGGTCAAGGTGGCGGACGTGGGCGGCCGCGGCATGGTCGCCGCCGGCTCGAAGCTTTTCTTCGAGGGCATCACCAGCGACCGCGGTGCCGAGCCGTGGGTCAGCGACGGGACGGCGGCGGGGACGCACATCATCGTCGACATCGTTCCCGGCGCGGCCAGCTCGACGGCCGCGATTCTCAACGCGCCGTTCGCGGCCCTCGACAGCACGCACGCACTCTTCCTCGCCAACGACACCGTCCACGGCCGCGAGCTGTGGATCACCGACGGCACGGCGGCCGGCACGCGCATGGTGAAAGACATCACCCCGGGCGCGAAAGGGACGTGGGACGCGAGTCTTCCCTTCCTCACGCCGTTCAACGGCCGCGTCTATTTCTCCGCGTCCGACAGCGCGCACGGCTTGGAGCTGTGGGCGACGGACGGCACCGAGGGAGGGACGCAGCTCTTTCTCGACTCCGCTCCCGGTGCGGCGTCGGGGTTCCCGAGCGCGATGACGGTGTCGGGAGGGAAGCTCTTCTTCGCGGCGGGCTCCGCCTCGGAACCGCCGGTCTGGGTGAGCGACGGCACCGTTGCCGGAACGATCCGCCTGCACGCCGCCGACGGCCTCGCGGGCGGCCTGAGCTCCACGAAGGCCGTTCTGCCGTTCTGGCCGATCGGCGGGAAGATCTACTTCGACGGCTTCACACCCGCTGCGGGCGGCGAGCCGTGGGTGTCGGACGGCACCGAGGCCGGGACGCGCGCGATCGCGAACCTCGTCGCGGACGGCGCGGCGTCGTCGTTGCCGACGATGCTCACGCCGGCCGGCAACGTGCTGCTTTTCTATGCGACCGCGGGCGTCGTCGCCGGCGAGAAATCGCTGTGGCGGAGCGACGGCACCGAGGCGGGGACGTTCCAGTTGCGCGACAGCGGCCAGCAGCCGCCGGCGTTGTTCGGCGCCGGTCCGGTGGTGCTGTGGAACGAGCCGTTCGAGAAAATGGCCATGAGCGACGGTACGGCCGTCCTCTCCGCCGATCCCTTCCTCCGCCGCTTCGGCGTCACAAAGGACAACTCCTTCTTCCTATTCGGCGACACGCTCTTTTCGGTGATCGACGGAGCGCTCTGGAAGACCGCCGCGGCGCTGAACGCGCCAGCGGTCAACCTCGGCGCCGGCACCGGCGGCTTCGGCCTCATCGACGCGGGCGGCGGCCGTTGGATGTACCTGGGGAAAGATCCAAGCTCCATTTTCAGGGCCGGTCTTTGGACGACGGACGGCACGCCGGCGGGAACGTACGCCGTGGTCCCTGATTTCGGCGAGGACGCCGCCGCGCGCAGTGCTCTTGTCAACGCCGAGGGGACCGTCTTTTTCACAAGAACGCTTCTGGCCTTCCCATCCGGCCAGGAGCCGACGAAGCTGTGGAAGAGCGACGGCACGTTCGACGGCACGAAGGTCGTCGCGGAGCTGCCGGGCTACGCCACCTCGCTCGCCGCCGCGGGGCGGCGGGCCTTCTTCATCGTCAACAACGCGCTCTGGACGAGCGACGGCACCGCCGCGGGAACGGTGGCGCTGGCGAGCGTGAAGCTGTCGCCCAACGCCACGATCACGCTCGTTCCGGCCGGCAACCGCGTCGTGTTCGAAAGCGAAGGCGACACGGCGAGCACGCGCGAATTGTGGGGCAGCGACGGCACGCCCGAGGGGACGAAGCTGTTGCTGAGGATCCCCGCGAACGTCTCGGCGCCCGTGGCCATCGACGGCATCGCCTACTTCGACGGCTTCGACGACGCGCACGGCTACGAGCTCTGGACGACCGACGGCACCGCGGAGGGGACGAAGCTCCTCGCCGACCTCAATCCCGGCGCGGCGAGCTCGCATCCCGGCAGCTTCACGAAAGCCGGCACCACGATCTACTTCAGCGCCACCACCGACGCCGCCGGCACGGAGCTGTGGGCGCTCCCGCTCACGGAGCCGTCGCTCTCGATCGCCGACGCGCGCGTGGCCGAGGGGAACAACGGCACGGCCACGCTGCGCTTCACGGTGTCGCTGTCGCTCGCGGCGGCGCAGAGCGTGAGCGTCGACTACGCCACCGCCGACGGCACCGCGCACGCCGGCGACGACTACGACGCCGCAACCGGCACGCTGACGTTCGCTCCCGGCGAGACCGCCAAGACGATCGACGTGCACGCGCACGGCGACGCCGCGGTGGAAGGGAACGAGACCTTCTTCCTCACGCTGCGCAACGTCCACGGCGCGCGCGCCGCCCGCAGCGAAGCCGCCGGCGTCATCGAAGACGACGACGGCTCGGCCGACGTCAGCGTCGTCAACGCCTTCAACGGCAACAACGCCGGCACGGTCACCGACGAAGTGATCGTCAAGAACGACGGTCCCAGCACCGCCACCAGCGTCGTGGTGACGGTCACCTCGACGCCGGCCGGGCCGGATTGCACCGTCTGCTCCATTCCGCAGCTCGCCTCGGGGCAGTCGCGGGAGTTGCTCCTCGGCAGCGCTCCCTCGACGTACTTGAGCGCGATCGTGTCGGCGCACGAGCGCGACCCGCAGACGGCCAACAACGCTACGAGCTGGGTCACCAACGCCGACCACCACATGATCATGACGCCGGCCTTCCTCGTTGCGGGCGGCACGGGAACGGTGACAGCGGTGTTCCTCACGCAGAATCCCGTCGCCACGTCGTCCGATCCCTCGGTCGTCTTGGTCGGCGCAGTGACGAAGTTGCCCGACAACCTCGGCACGTTCAAGGTCACCGCATTGAAGCCGGGGACCGCGACGATCAGCGAGCCGTTTGCCCAGCCGATGACCGTCACCGTCGTCGCGCCGGGGACGACGCCGCGCTTCCCGGGCGGGATGTCGATGACGGTCGACGAGGGCAACCACTTCTTCGACCTCCCGCTCTCCATCAGGGTCACGCCGTCGGGAACGGCGCCGCTGACCGGCATCACCGCCACCGGCGCGGTTACGGCCTCGTTCAACGGAGAGGAGCTGGCGAGCGGGAACGTCAGCAGCGGCACGATGGTGGTGACGGTCTATCCGCGCTCCGTCGGCCTCATCCCGTACCGGATCGATTACGCCGGCGACGCGAATTTCCTCCCGCAGACGGTCACCGGATCCGTCGCCGTGCTCAAGGGAAGAGCGACGTTGAAGGCCACACTGGAGGCGGTACCGGGAGCGGCCGGGACGTTCACGCTCTTCGTGCAGGCCACCGGCTCGCCGCTGACGCCGCCGAGCGGGACGCTGTCGGTCTTGAACGGGACGACGGAGATCGCCAAGGTGACGCTCACTTCCGCCGGCGAAGTGACCATGGCCAACACGACGCTCACGAATCTGCCGGCCGCGCCGACGCTGACGATCAGCTATCCGGGCGACGCGCTCTACCTCGCGGGATCGCAGCAGGTGCGCGTCGTCGTGCCGCACGGCCGCAGCGTGCGGCCCTGAGGGAACGTTTGCCGCAAGTCGACGCCCTCTGGATCAAACGCGCCCACCGCGGCCCGATGGACCGCGTGGAGCGCGCGGAGCTGGTCGCCGGCCGCGGCGTGCGCGGCAGCGCGGACCAGGGAGGGCGGCGCCAGGTGTCGATCATCAGCCAGGAGGCGTGGGACGCGGCCGTCGAGCAGCTCGGCGTCGCCGTCGATCCCTCGGCGCGCCGCGCAAACATGATGATCAGCGGCGTCGACCTCGCGGACTCCCGCGGCAAGCTGCTGCGCATCGGTCCAGCGCTGATCCGCATCCTCGGCGAGGTGCGCCCCTGCGAGCGGATGGACGAAGCGGAAGAGGGCCTGCGCAATGCGCTCAAGCCGCACTGGCGCGGCGGCGTGTTCGGCGAGATTCTCGAAGGCGGCACGATCGCGGTGGGCGACGACGTGGCGATTGCGGAGGACATACGCCCATGAAGGCCGCTGTGCTGCACGCGCTCGGCACTCCACCTCGCTATGAGGATTTCCCCGATCCCCAACCAGCCCAAAATGAAGTGCTCGTTCATGTCAATGCGGCCTCGCTGAAGAACATCGACAAGGCCATTGCGGACGGGTCGCACTACGACAATCGCCGCGCACTGCCGTTTGTGTGTGGTGTCGACGGCGTCGGCGTTCTTGACGATGGCACGCGGGTCTTTTGCGGCGGCTCCCGGCCGCCCTACGGGATGATGGCCGAGCAGACCGTCGTCGCTCGGCCCTGGTGTTTGCCCATTCCGGACGGAGTCGACGATGACACCGCTGCTGCGTTGCCGAATCCGGCGCTTTCGTCCTGGCTTCCGCTCGTCTGGCGCGCACGGCTCGAGCCCGGCCAGACAGTGCTGATCCTCGGCGCGACCGGCGTGGCGGGGAAGCTCGCCATCCAGATCGCAAAGCATCTCGGCGCCGGCCGCGTGGTCGCCGCCGGACGAAATCGGGAAGTCTTGGAAACGTTGCCTGATCTCGGCGCGGACGCGACGATCGCTCTCGACCAGGCGGATCAGGAGCTGATCGCCGCCGTGAAGCGCGAAGCCACGCACGAGCGGTTCGACGTCGTTCTCGATTATCTGTGGGGCCATCCGACCGAGGTCCTGCTCGACGCGTTGACTGGCCACGATGTGATGGCTGAGAGCGATCCTCTCCGTTGGATCGAAATCGGCGAAATGGCCGGCCCGGTCATCTCGCTCTCGGCCGCGGAGTTGCGCAGTTCCGGAATCGAGATCTATGGCAGCGGCGGTGGCGGCGTTCCCCACACGGCGATCTTCGAGGTCTTTCCGCAGCTCTGGGCGCTCGCTG
>Ga0134128_10006538_pt1 | contig 14105 bp, 9 predicted proteins | sample KB31754_FD_96462 | JGI IMG/M metagenome (GOLD analysis project Ga0134128, IMG submission 96462) | Terrestrial soil microbial communities with excess Nitrogen fertilizer from Kellogg Biological Station, Michigan, USA - KB3-175-4 | ecosystem: Environmental > Terrestrial > Soil > Unclassified ... | reverse complement strand
CAGCGAATCGCTGCGGATCACAGAGCTCGTCCTGCATCACTGTGAACCCCCGATCAGCTTCAATAAGGCCGCAGCGAATCGCTGCGGATCACGCGTGCTGCTGCGCCGCGCGGCCAGCTGGCACCGGCTGGCTTCAATAAGGCCGCAGCGAATCGCTGCGGATCACCACGCCGGTAAAGGTCTTGCCAGAACGCGAGCCCCCCAGCTTCAATAAGGCCGCAGCGAATCGCTGCGGATCACTGGCCCGCGTGGCTGGCGTGCACATTCTCGCGAGCTACGCTTCAATAAGGCCGCAGCGAATCGCTGCGGATCACCGCCGGTCATCGAGTGGATGGGCATCGTCTCGCAGCCGGCTTCAATAAGGCCGCAGCGAATCGCTGCGGATCACGACGTGGTAAGTGCGCCGGCTGCGAGCAATTGGTCGGCTTCAATAAGGCCGCAGCGAATCGCTGCGGATCACCCCGCTGCCCCTGCGTCGAGTAGTCCGCGTAGGAGCGCTTCAATAAGGCCGCAGCGAATCGCTGCGGATCACCTGCTTGAGTCCACCGGTGATCGTCATGTTCGGCAGGAGCTTCAATAAGGCCGCAGCGAATCGCTGCGGATCACCGCAGGAATCGGCGGAGTAAGTGTGCAGGAGGCCAAGTTGCTTCAATAAGGCCGCAGCGAATCGCTGCGGATCACCGACGTAGCTGGTCAGATGATTCGTCAGATGGACGATGGCTTCAATAAGGCCGCAGCGAATCGCTGCGGATCACGTCAGACGGATGGAAGATGTTGCACAAGCGAATGGATTGCTTCAATAAGGCCGCAGCGAATCGCTGCGGATCACTTCAAGGTACGTGCACGCCGCTGCGCAGCGCGTGCGTGCTTCAATAAGGCCGCAGCGAATCGCTGCGGATCACTGGGGCGTGCTTTCGGGAGTCGTCGTTTGCAACTGAGCTTCAATAAGGCCGCAGCGAATCGCTGCGGATCACATGGTCGGCGCCGTGGCGCGCGTGCTGTGGGTCGATCGCTTCAATAAGGCCGCAGCGAATCGCTGCGGATCACAGTTCAACAGCTACACCGCACGCAAGGAGCTGCATGGCGCTTCAATAAGGCCGCAGCGAATCGCTGCGGATCACGGGCAGTCGCCCGTCTGGATGTACGTTGCGCGCCGCAGGCTTCAATAAGGCCGCAGCGAATCGCTGCGGATCACTGCGAGGCCGCCCGATGCTCGACGCGGCGATGGGCGCGCTTCAATAAGGCCGCAGCGAATCGCTGCGGATCACGGAATGCACGTACCTATGCGCCAGCGGCCTACACTGGCTTCAATAAGGCCGCAGCGAATCGCTGCGGATCACCCGATTGGTTCTTCGACCACACGCCGAGCGTGGTGCGGCTTCAATAAGGCCGCAGCGAATCGCTGCGGATCACAAACCGATAAGCAATACGCGGCGGAAACCCAGAAGATCGCTTCAATAAGGCCGCAGCGAATCGCTGCGGATCACGCGCTTCCGCAAGGGGCGGATGTACGTCCCGCGCAAGCTTCAATAAGGCCGCAGCGAATCGCTGCGGATCACTGGAAGTGTACAAAATGCTTCATGGTGGGTTGTGGGTGCTTCAATAAGGCCGCAGCGAATCGCTGCGGATCACAGCCAGTTCGGCTGAAGCCCGGTCGCGTGATAAATCTGCTTCAATAAGGCCGCAGCGAATCGCTGCGGATCACAAATGCAACGCGATTTCCAGCACCTGCGTCAGTGGCGCTTCAATAAGGCCGCAGCGAATCGCTGCGGATCACAAGCGGTGGCGTCCAAATACGTCGCACGCTATCGGAAGCTTCAATAAGGCCGCAGCGAATCGCTGCGGATCACCTAGCGGTTGGGAAGTAACGAAAACCGTAGCCGGCGCGCTTCAATAAGGCCGCAGCGAATCGCTGCGGATCACTCGCCATCGGCGCCGGAGATGGTGATCTGCATCGCGCTTCAATAAGGCCGCAGCGAATCGCTGCGGATCACTTTTCTATCGGCGTCGAAGGCGCAGGCGCACATCTTGCTTCAATAAGGCCGCAGCGAATCGCTGCGGATCACAAAGCCTGCAGGGCGAACCCGAGCAACAGTGCTGCGCTTCAATAAGGCCGCAGCGAATCGCTGCGGATCACGTCGGGGCTCGACTTCCTTGGGTTGCCCGAGATTTTGCTTCAATAAGGCCGCAGCGAATCGCTGCGGATCACAGGCTGCGCGCAGTCACTCAAGGATCGCAACGATGAAAGCTTCAATAAGGCCGCAGCGAATCGCTGCGGATCACGCTGTCGGGGGCGTCAATAGCCGCAGTAGCTTTCGATGCTTCAATAAGGCCGCAGCGAATCGCTGCGGATCACGCGCGAGCACGCGCCGTATTGCCGCGCTACACCATAGAGCTTCAATAAGGCCGCAGCGAATCGCTGCGGATCACGAGTGGCAATCTCCCGGAGCGCTCGATCAGCCTCCAAGCTTCAATAAGGCCGCAGCGAATCGCTGCGGATCACCTGCTCGCCGCGGCGGATGCCGAGGGCGAAAAGGTTGGCTTCAATAAGGCCGCAGCGAATCGCTGCGGATCACGTAGGCGTATGGGTCATCAACAAGGCCCTCACCGCTGCGCTTCAATAAGGCCGCAGCGAATCGCTGCGGATCACGTTGGCGCGGGGTGAGGCGTCAGCGTGCGATGAGGAGCTTCAATAAGGCCGCAGCGAATCGCTGCGGATCACCGGTACAGGCATCCTACGATGGCATGGCGAGCTGGCAGCTTCAATAAGGCCGCAGCGAATCGCTGCGGATCACCAGCGCCGCCAGCGGCCGACTGCAACGCCTATCCACGCTTCAATAAGGCCGCAGCGAATCGCTGCGGATCACTTTCTTTTTTTTGGGAGAAGTGCCTCGTGTTCAAAATCGCTTCAATAAGGCCGCAGCGAATCGCTGCGGATCACGCCGAAAAACCTGCCCGCAGTTTTCTCGGGATGTTGCGCTTCAATAAGGCCGCAGCGAATCGCTGCGGATCACGAAGTTGCCTCCGCGTAACACCCACCCTGATCAAGGGCTTCAATAAGGCCGCAGCGAATCGCTGCGGATCACAGTCCTCCCGCAAGTCCTTGTGCGGTATGGCTGTTTGGCGCGCTTGTGCGAGGGGTGCCTGGCACAAGCGTAAGGCAGGCTAGCGCGGGTGATGCTTGATGGCAACAGCGGCGGGCAACTCTTGGATTTTCAATGAGCATTTTGACGCGAGAGGTGGCCGGGTTTCGCGGCATCACTGGAGCGCTCGCGTGGGAGGGGCGAAAGAAGGGCTGCGATGACACGCGACCATCACACGATGATCGGCTCGCGGGCGACGGGTTCGAATTTGTCACCGAGGCTGACGACACGGGGTTTGACCTTGTCGGCGGGGCCGATATCGATGATCAGCAGCGCGTCGGTGCGGCGCAGGATGATGCCGTCGAGCAGTTGCAGCATCTCGGCATGCCGTCGGCGGCTCAGCCGGCACTGGAATACGGAAAGTTGCAGCCATTCGCCGAACCCTTTCATGGTCTTGAATACGCGACGCCAGCGCTTGTCGTCGCGGATGTCGTAGGTCACCAGGTACAGATGTTCATCCATCTTCGTCTCACAGGCTGCGATGATTTCCGGGGCGATGGTTCATCGGGTGGTGAAGTTGGGATACTCGTCGAGTTCGCCGAGCAGGAATCGGCCAAGCAGGCGCGCCTGCAGTTCGAGCAGTCGGCGGTAACTCAGTCGGTAACCAAACATCGGGTGGGTCACTTCGTGGCTCAGGCGGCGTTCGAAGGCGGCGATGAAACGTTTGCGTCCGTCCGGCGTGAGGTTGACGCTGCCGGCCGCGCTCACGAAATCGCTGGGATGCACTTCGCCGTTGTTGATCACCTGGATCACTACCGAGTCGGCAAGCAGTGGCCGGAAGGGTTCCATCAGGTCCAGCGCGAGGGCAGGGCGGCCATAGCGTGGCTGATGGTAGAAGCCGCGGAATGGATCGAACCCCACCGATTGCAGCGTCACCGTCAGTGTTCGCGCCAGCAAGGTATAGGCGAATGACAGCATGGCGTTGATCGGATCGGTCGGCGGGCGGCGGTTGCGTTGGTTGAAGTCGAACGACAGTAGCGCTTCGTCTTCGGCTGCTGTGGGTTTCAGCGTGTTGCGAAAGTGACCGAAGTAGTGCGCGGCGGCGTTGCCCTCGATGCCGAGCAGGGTTTGCAGGCTGTCGGCGCTTTCGCCCTGTTTCTGGATGCGTTTCAGGTCGGCGAGGAGGCGTTCTGGTTTGTCTTCCAGTTTCCAGTTGCGACGCAGTTGGGTGCGGCAGTTGGCGATCTTCGCCGCCACCAGTCCGCGCGCCACGCGCAGGCAGGCGGCGTCGTTGAAGCTGGTGCGGTATTGCGCGGTGCGCAGCTCCACGTTCTTGTGGCCGTTGCCAACGGTGTGGCCGTAGAACCAGCCGCCATAGCTGTGCCAGGTGACGGGGATGTTCCGTTGCATCAGTTCGCCGAGGCACGGCGAGGTGACATACACATTACCCATCAACACCACTTGCGATACTTCCCCGAGTCGCGCGCTGGCCAGCAGTTTGTCATCTTTGCTGACCTCCAGCACGTCGCCTTTCTTGGCCAGCTTGGCGTTGAATTGCTGGATGTACAGCGGCAAGGCCTCGTGATTCGGCACGGCCAGCGGGCGCGGTGCCAGTTCGGCATGATGCAGATACTGCACCTCGTCCGGCAGGCAGATGGTTACCAGCGAGCAGCGTGGACATTTCGGGCTGTCCACCAGCGGATCCGGGATGCGCCCGCCAGCGGCCATCGCGCGCAACTCGGCGATCGCGTTGCGGGTGAGTGCGAGCAACTCGTCGTCGAAGGGAACGGCAACGCGCTCCTTGCTCGCCACGTAATAGATCGCCCCTTCTTCGCACACGTAGCCGTGTTCGCGCAGCAACAGCCCCTGCGCGCAAAGCTGCACGCGTTCGGGATCGTAGACGCCGCGCGGGGTGTGCGGACGCTTGCCGCGCTTGTAATCGACCGGCGTGACGACATCGCCTTCGCCTTCGATCAGATCGAGCTTGGCGATCAGGCCGATGGTGTTGGATGACAACGTGACCGAGCGGGCGTGGATCTCGGTGTTCTCTTCGCGCGCCGTGTCGACCGCGGGCAAGTCGCCGGAGGGCTTGTCCACGCGCTGATGCCGGTGCCGGCCGTCCACCGTGTCGACTGAATCAGCCCACTCGCCCTGCACCCATTCCAGATAGGCCAGCCGCGGGCAATACACGTGCTCGTTGAGCATGCGCACCGGAATCAGCGGCTGATCGCCACCCAGCTCCGGAAACGGCAGCTGCAAATCCCCCTGTTTCGGTTCCATCGAAAGTCGCTCCCCCGCGTCTGCCGATAATCCTTCACGATCAAGCTTTTACTCTGGGTTCCTCCACCGGGGCAAGGGCGATATCTAGAAACACATAATGTGATATCGTCGCTCCATGGCGCGCACACTCATCAACCTGGACCCCGACGACAAGGCGTGGCTGGACCGCGAGGCCCAGGCACGCAACCTGCCGATGACCGAACTGGTACGGCAGGCCGTGCGCGGTTATCGCGTCCGACACGAAAGCCAGGGGCTGACCGATCTGCAAGCTGCGCTGCGTCGTACCGCCGGCATCTGGGAACACGGCGATGGCCTGCGCCATCAGGCGCGTCTACGTGACGAGTGGGACGATCGCGGGTGAGATACCTGCTCGATTCGGTCATCCTGATCGACCACTTCAACAACGTCGAAGCCGCCACCACCTTCCTGGCCGAACACGGCAGCGAGTGCGCCATCTCCGTCATCACCCGCGCCGAAGTGCTCGCCGGCTTCACCCTCCGCGCCGAGCCACTGGCGCGCGAACTGCTCGATGTATTCCCGCATCTGCCGATCACCAGCGAGATCGCCGACCTCGCCGCCTCCCTGCGTCGCAGCGAGCATTGGAAGTTGCCCGATGCGCTGCAGGCGGCGGTGGCTGTGCAGCATGGGCTGGTGCTGGTGACGCGGGATACGCGGGATTTCAAGGTGGGTGGGAAGAAGGTTGAGGTGGTGGTGCCGTATCGGGGGTAGGAATGGAGCTAAGTGCGTACTCGACGTGGCAGATGCGATCTCCGATGTCGAAGGTGGTCATGACTGTGTATCAGGCCGCTGGCTTGAACAGGCCGAGACCGAAATGGCAGCCGAAGCCGAGTGCAATCGGCCCGGAAACAGGTTCGGCGAAGGTCATGCGCCAGAAGCTGCCGTGGCGATCGGGTTGGCTCAGGTCGCGTTTGTTGCGGAAACGGTGAAAGCGAATGGTGTTGCGCGTCTGGTTGCCGACTTGGACGGCGGATAGTTGTTCGAACTCGACTGGCTCGGGCAGACCGCGCTCGCAGCATTCACGCTTTATCTGTCCCTCAATGCCAAAACCTTTCTTGGCATGCCATGGATGCAGGTAGGGCGTGATCGATTGCCATTGTGTGGCGGTCGCCAGCAGTGGTTCGCCGGTTTGTGGGCCGCCGATGTCCTCCAGTATCAGTTGCCATTCGCCACCACCCCGACTCCAGATGCGACGCAGCTTTTCGACGATCTTGCGTTCGTCGTGCGTCATGCCGTCGGGCAGGTGCAGAATCAGACGGTCAATTCGACCGTCATCGTTGGCATCCCACGGCAGGTAAAAGGCATGACGATGGCGATTACCTTCCGCCAGACCGTGGCCGGAGAACGTGGATGGAATGGCGTTTTCGCCCAGTTGCTTTTTTGCTTCGCTCATCACGGCACGACGCAGCAGTTCACCGATGCGCACGCTGTCCTCGACGCGCGGCAGCGGTTTGCCAATCAGCAAGTACCGAACCGTGGTGGCCGGCCGCTGCGTCGCCGTGTGCGTGGAACGCTTGGGGCGCAGGGCATCGACAGGGCGCAGATAGGAAACCTTGCGGGCGGCAGGCGGTTGGCTCCAGCCCTGCTTGCGCAAGTCGGCCGTTTCCACCGACAGTGCGTCGAGCAGATGGGCGGGCAGGGTCGAGGCGAGCTTTTTAGCGACTTTCTTGTCGACAATGAACGTGTTCCGCAGGGTGTCATACTCGCCAGTGGGTAGTGGGGCGAGCAGGGTCACCACTTCGTGCAATTCGCCCGTGGATTTGTCGAGTGCCTCGCTGCCCGGTTTGCAATTCGACTGGAATACGCCGCGGAAACGACTGGCTTCCACCCAGGATTCGGCACGACCGAGATAACCCATGACCCGAAGGAGGTCGTCCAGCAGGGCGGCTTGGGCATCGGGCAGGTCCAGTTGTGGCCATGCCATCACCAGAGGATCTTCGCGTGCGACTGCAGCAAAGGCGTCGAAGACCAGCGAGGTATCGCCAGCCTTCCATTGGGGCATGTAATGCCGCGTGTGGCTGTGGCTTGCGGCGGGCAACGTGTACTCCGGCAAGCCTTGCGACAGTGATTCAATCAGGCCGGAAAGGGTTGCCTCGTCGTGTCTGCCTTCATGCTTGATTTTGTGGTGCCACGTGGCGATCAGTGCGCGCAACACGCGCCAAGGCTCCGGGGGCCAGACAACAGCACCTTCGTTAACGTGCCTGTCCCATGGCGTGGCGTGATATTTCCCGGCTGGGAAAGTGAACGCGAGCGCTAGCATGGCTTACTTCCTGTAGGTAATGGCGGTGGTTTCGAATCCCGCATCCGACTTGGCTGCGTCGATCAGCCCGGGCAAAGCCGCTTTGAGTTCAGCCCATCCAGGCATCTGGAAATCGCCCGGACGCTTGATCGTGATGGATTCGCACTCCAGGTCGCAGGCGGTGCGCAGACGCAGCCCCTCTTCCAGGAACCCCTGGATTTTGTAGAGCGCCAGCGCCACCAGCAATTCGTGAACGGGTTTTGAAAAACCGTAACCGCGCAACTGAGCCAGATCCAGGTTGAAGTAGGCGTCGATCTCTGGCGAGACAAACTCGTCGCGCGAGAATGGGACGTTGCCGAAACCCTTGGAGGTATCACCGGAGGGGTTGACCGAGTCGTTCTTGACGCCACCGCTGGCAGCGACCTTGGTGTCGCGTGCCTCGATGAAGGCGGACAGTGCGCGCGGCAGTCGCAGTCGACCACCGGCAAGCGCTTGTTTCGCGAGAAACACGCCGTGCAAAAGGGCGTTCACATCAAGGGCGAGCAGCACCTTGGCCAGCTTTCTCAGATCCACGAAGCCCTCATCCATATCGGCCAACTCGGCTTTCAGTTTGTCGAAGACGGTTTTGTCTTTTCCTTCGAGGATGTAGGGCGAATTGATGCGGTGTGCTTCGAGCACGGAGTTGGTCAAGGGTTGCCCACGCTCGTCCTGGACCTTGATGACCGAGAGCCCGCGCAACGGTTCGGCCCAGTCGTCGGCGATCTTGTCCCAGCAGATGGCCTCCATCCGGTTGGCAAGACTTTGCGGTGATTCGACCAGCAGCATGGCTTCACCATGCGGGCCTTCGTATTGGGCTGCACCGATTTCCGGAAAGCCGGTCGGCTGGAAGCGGGTGCCTTGCAACGGCTTCAGTCGTGCCTGGATCAGCAGGCGTGGTGCGTTGCTCAGTGCGGACAGGTCAAGGCTCATATTCGTAGCTCCTTTTCGAATGGATAGAGAAAACGGTCAGGCCGTTTCGACTTCGGCTTCAGCTTTTGCGGTGTGCAATACGCTGCGGGTCAGCGCCCCTGTTGCGCCATAGCGCAGTGGGATCAACAAGGCCGCGGCGATGCGGCGAGTGTTCAAACCGCCGAGCGAAGGCAGGGCCTCCGGCTCGAAGGCCGGGCTCAACCCCGACGCGCGCAAGCGTCGCCAGGCGGCGCGTACGGCTTTGTTGTCTGCATTGCCCGCCACCAGTTGTGGCAGCAGGCCGGGTGGCGTCGGCAGGTGGTCATCCTTGCCCAACGCGTGCAGCGCTCGCAGCGTGGGTTCCGGTGTCAGACACAGCTTGAGCAAGGCGAATGCTGCGGGAACAACGCCTCCGCCTGCACCACGCTCGGTATCCCAGGGAATGTCGCAGAGACAAAGTCCCGGCAATAGTGCGGCGATGCGTTGGTCCATGGCGTTGCTGTGCAGGAACGCCGCGATGTCGTCGAGTGTCGCTCCGGCCGGACTGTCGAGGGGCTTGTCCTTCATGCCGAACTTTTCGGCCAGCCACAACCGCCGAGCCAGCAAGGTGTGCAGTGTGTCGGACAGGCTACCTTTTCCCCCGGTGTGGATGCGCACCCGGCAGGCGGGATCGTTGCCGCTCCCCTTGGCCTCGCGTGCGTCTTCCATCCAGTTGTTGAATCGCGGATGCACGGGAAAAAGCTGGGATCGCAGCGGTAGTGGTGTATCCAACGCGCCTTTCAATCCGGCCAGTGCGCGGGCAATGCGAAACGCCGGTGTTCCATCGTTGGCTATCTGCGCCCAGCGCTCGGACAGGCGCGGAATCGGTGGCATCGATTCCATGGCCTTCTTGCTGTGGGCCAGTGCCGACTGGATTTCGCCAAGCAGTACCAGCACCGATTGCACTTCAGCCGGAGATGGTTGTTGTCCGGACAGTTCGAAAAACATGGTCTCCAACCGTTTACGCAAAACAAGGAAACGGTTGGCCACGATGTCGCCTTGCGCGAACCGGCGAAACTTCGCCAACCAGTCACGTTGATCCAGGTCATCGAGGATGTTGGCAGGTGGCTCGTCAACTATCTCGATGCGCTCGAGTGGCGTGGCGAGATAGGCTTTGCCTGAACGCATCAGCAGGCCGTGGCGTTGAAAACTGCGGATACCGCGATAACTACCAAGATGATGCACGGCGCGAATGAAGTCGAGCGCATCGCGCGCGGGCTTCTTGCCCAAGGCGACTCTGCCTTCCGCCAGCAGCGCGCGAATTTCCGCGTAGGTGGCCGGTTGATCCCACAGCGGCATCCATAACTCGCCACGTGCCGCCGCCGCATCGCCACCACCGAGGCTGCCGGCACCGGCACCGACGGCTCTGACGGTGAATGGGTAGCTGAGGACGCCGAAAGGATCGTCGGCATTGCGACGTACAGCGGCGGCGGCAAAAGGCAGGGCACCTTCGATCATCAGGACGAAATCCCACGGGTTGATGGCGGAGTCCGCGTCAAAGCCAATCGTGGCATTGGGGCCGCCAGCCTGTCCCGGCGCGAACTGCCCGATGGCCCTCTTGATCAAGCCGGGTGTTGCTTCGCCAAACAGGGCCGCCGCCAACCAGTTGGGAGATTCCTTGGGCGGGTCTCCCGCATCGAGATCAAGCACTTCGCCCAGACGCTGCATGAAGTTGTTGGTGAAGTCGAGACGGCCGTCGTTTCCACCCGTGCCCAGCAAGGGCGGGTATTGCGGAGAATCTCCTGCCATCAGAACGGCGGCGTCGAACCAGCCCAGCGCTTCATCGGGAAGAAGTCCACGCATGCGGGTCAACAGTTCGATTTTTTCATCACCTTTCGGACTTGCGCTGCGATCCGCTCCCTTGAGTGCCGCTTCCGCCAAGTGCAGGCAGTCGCGGTAAAGAGCGAGTCGTGGATCGTGGCTTGCAAGAATCGTTTCCAGGGCGACCTTGTTGTCCTTCTCGTAGAACCCGCTGCCACCGTTCCACGGTGCCATGACCGGCGTGGGCTTGTAGTCGTGGAGAAAGAAGTGTTCCAGCTCGGCCCGATCAAGCGTGGTGTGGAGTGTCATCGCCTCGTTCTGCCATGCCATCCGGGTTTCCGGGTGATGTGCTGACAGCAAACGCAGCACACCCAGTGCTTTCAGATAATTGGCCAGCGGCGTCGGTGTACAGCCCGCGAGAATGATTTCGTTCATACCGGGTCTCCATCCTTCGGTAGCTGCTCGGCGGCGGATGCGCGCCAGTCGGCCAGACGTACCAGAGTCTCCAGCCAGGCGAGTTGAAAGGGGCCGTGTTGCTCTAGCAGTTTCAGGGTACGCGCTGTCCAGGAGGGGCCTTGCTCGCCGTCGCCCAATTCCATCAGTGCGAGCCTCAAGGTGGTTTCGTCACTGTGCTCGCCATCGAAGTCGAGTGCGGGCAGCACGTCGCCTTCCCATACGCCGCGTGCATAGCGTTTGATGCCTGACTGTGCGTTCTCGGTGGGCATGGCGCGCAGGCTCATGCGCACCTTGCCGTGGTGGGCGGCGATCAGATAGGCGATGAGGTCGGCGTCGGGTTCGCCGTCGTGCTGGGCCAGCCATGCCAGCATCGAGGCCAGTTCGTGGCGGAAGAAGCGGCGGCTGTGGCGACTGCGGCAGGGCGACTTAGCCAGAAATCCTGCGGGTGCCTTGTCGCAGGCGTGCATGGTGGCGTCAAAGACTTCGTGGGTTTTGCCAAGGTCATGCCAGCGGCCTGAACGGATGACCGGGACGGCGTGTGCAGCTTCGCCCACGGCGTCACACAGGCGCTTGGCTTGCCCGGCGACGTGACTCAGGTGATCGGCCAAACCAATGGGTCGGTTTTGATGCGAGCGCCAGTCTTCACCAAAGGCGTTTTCGGCGCTTGGATTTTCAATCGTAATAACGCGTACCGGCGGCTTTTTGAGATCGGCATCGAAACCGATGTGCTCGTCGTAGCCGCCCTCAGTGGCCTTCAGCATCAAGGTCATGCCGGGACGCGGGTTGTGATCCAGCTTGACCCACTTGTCGTCCAGTGTGTCCCAGCGCCACGCACCGCGCTTGTGAATGTCTTTGGCTTGTCCGATGGAGATCGGGCACAGCTCGGTTCGACCTGGCTGTGGTTGTGGCGTGGCCTGATTGGGGTCGTCGAAGTCCCGCCAGAACACCTGCAGGCCGGGTCGATCGCTGTCGCGAATGTAGTCGGAAACGTCCACGTCGAAGCCGGACAGATCGGGGTCGGTGTTGAACAGGTCGAGCAGATCCTTGCGACGCAATACGGCGGTAAGCGGGCGCGCCTCGTCAGTAGGCGGCAGGTCTTGTGGACTGGCACTGGGCAGATCGGTCAATTTGGCGCGTGCGATGGCCAACTCGTCAGTGGCATAAGGGCGCGACGAATCCTTGTCGTCCTCGATATCCAGCCACAGGATGCGAGCGCCCTCGGTGTTGTGTTCGCCGTATCGGTTGCAACGGCCAAAGCGTTGCACCAGAGATGACCAAGGTGCCAGTTCCGTCACCAAAACCTTCGAGGAAATATCCACGCCCGCTTCGATGGCCTGGGTGGCGACGACGATACGGTCGATGGCTGTTCCGTTGCGCAGACTCCCGGTTTGCGTGGCGCGCTCGGCGGCACGGAAGCGGGCGTGGATCAGGAGATCGGCCTTGTCAGGACGGGCCTTGCGCAGCAACCGGAACACAGCCTGCGCACGATCGACGCGGTTGACGATGACAAGCGTCTGGTTACCGGCGTCGTGCGCCTGGAGAATGGCTTCGCTCATGGCTTGGAGGTGTGCTTCCAGACCTTTCTTGTTGCCGGCTTCCTTGCCCAGACTCAAAGGTAATTTTTCGACGCTCTTGACAGCAGTCAGCCGGTCGCCGGCTCGCTCGCGATCCTCGTCACCGATACTGAGGATGTTGAGTGAATCCATGTGTGGTTTGAAATCGACTGTGCCCAGCCAGTCACGATTCAAGGTGGCGGAAACCCAAAGCGAACGGCTGCTGCGCGCCAGTGGAAAGCTGCGACGGAAAGCTTCAAGTTGCGTCGATGTGGCCAGTCCCGCGCCCATCAACTGCACTTCATCGAACACCCACAGGCAGTCGTTGTGCAGCAAGGAGAAATGGATCGGCCACTGATAGCGGCTCATGCCGTAGCCGCGCATCAGCGCCCGCGACAGCAGCATGTCCTGGGTGCCGATCAGGATCATGTCTTCTTCCGGGAATTCGGCCCAGGTTTTCAGATCGTCTGCGCCACCCATCAGTACGTGCACGGAGACTTTGCCTTCGCCGGCTTCGCCCAGAATGCCGAGCCCTGAAAGCATGTGGCGGATGTTCTCTTCGGTCTGTTCCACCAGTACGCGCATGGGCAGGCACCAGACGAGGCGACGCGGGGTATCTGCGTCCACGTCGCCGAGCCTGCCACCTTGCCGCCAGCCACGCTTGTAGATCCATGACAAATTGACTGCAGCCGTTTTACCAAGGCCGGTTGGTACATTCAGTGCGGATGGCCAAGCCTCGGAGGCAAGCCGGGCCTGATAGGGGTATGGCTCGATGCCGTTCGTCGCTTGCTGGAAAAACAGGGCGTAGCTCATGTCGTCGGTCATCCCTGGAGTGGTTTCGAAACAAATCCTGGTAAACGGGGCGGAAGCTCAATCATTGCAGTGACTCCCAGGAGTGCGTTGAAAACAGCCATATCCGCAGATCTATAGGCTCCCACTCTTCCTCTGGATCGTCGACGGCAAGAATTTCGCCGCGGAGCTCGTGCGCGCGATCGCGATCAAGCAGCGACGCAGCCGCGGCGTTGTCCATACGCGGCAGGTAGCCGAGTTTGCGGTCGTGCCAGAGCACTTCGATGGCGCGTTCGTCGTGCGGGTTGCCGGGTTGGCGGCGAAACTGCAGCGCATCACCGGGGCGAAGATCGGACAGGACGTCCGGGCAGTCGTAGTAATGGCTGCCGGCGATGCGGCAGTCCTGCAGGTGGATTTGTGTGGCCTTGTTTGCGCGAAGTCCGGCGTTCGCTGCACGCGGAAGCGCGCCGAAGGCGGCCAGTGCCTGGGACAGGCGAATGAGGAAACGACGACGTTGCACAAGCGATCCCCCTGTGGATGCCTGGTTGCGAACGTATCCGTCGTCCGTCTCAGGGATCGAGACAGAGGAGGATGGCGCAGCGTTCGACTATACGACTCCCTGCCGCCGATGTATTGCTCAGCGCATGCTGCTGCGCAACGCCTTCAACCGCCTAGCCGCCGAACCGAACTTCACCTTGCCCGCATCGAACGCCTCGGGATCGAAGTCGTCGCCGAGCCAGTCCAGCAGATCCTCGGCTTCCTCGTCGGTTTTGCTCGGGTTTTTCAGGATGTCGCACAGGCGCGCGTAGCCATGGATGCCGCCGCAGTCTTCGGGAGGGCAGGCGCGGGCACCGGCTAGGCAGCGGGGGTATTTGAGTTTGGTTTCGCGCGGGACGATGGCTTCCAGCAGGACCTTGTGGCTCCAGTCGTCGCCGAAGT
>Ga0134128_10006536_pt1 | contig 14111 bp, 19 predicted proteins | sample KB31754_FD_96462 | JGI IMG/M metagenome (GOLD analysis project Ga0134128, IMG submission 96462) | Terrestrial soil microbial communities with excess Nitrogen fertilizer from Kellogg Biological Station, Michigan, USA - KB3-175-4 | ecosystem: Environmental > Terrestrial > Soil > Unclassified ... | reverse complement strand
CTAAAAAGCCGCTGAACGCTCACTGAAAAGTGCAGAAATATGAAAGGGCATAGGCCATCGCTGTTTCTTGTCCCCGCGGTGGCTGGCGTTCAACGGTACTTTTATATCGTGAATGAACCTACTTACATCGGCATAAAGGATATGGTGGCTTACATGAACAGTGGCAAACCATTCAGCATGCTGTATGTAACATGGGATCATACGAAAGGGGCTGGTGGATCTGTGAAGGAAGTGCAGCTGGCATATAAGCATTACAGCAATACAACAGGCAACACAGCAAAGGCAAAGGAAGAAGGCATCAAAAGAAATCCAAATCATTATCACAACAGCACGATGAATATAAAGATACCAGGGCAGGCAGGTGTTGATGTTCGCAAAGTTCATGTGCAATTAATCCGTCGCTTCAATGGCGCAATCGTTAAATAAATGGATATAATCTTTTCAGAAGGTAAAGCAGTATCATCAACAGCCATGTATCAAATGGCAACGCCTGATCCTGTGGATCGTGCAGGCATTGTTCCTTCCAACAAAGTACATGTAGCTGGTGAGACAAGCGATCAGCCCTGGGTTAACTGGGGGTATGATAACCGCAAACCGGAAAAGCTTGTGGAGAAGATTGGCAAAAGTGGCGTGCTAAGTGCAGCCATTGGCGCCAAGGCCCGCATTGCTATTGGTAAAGGCATTTGCCCGGTGATCATTACCGGCCGCAACAGTAAGACAGGCGAAGAGGAAATGGAATGGATCTATGATGCTGAGATAGAAGATTGGCTGGAATTGAATAACGACTACTTTAATTAACTTCGTTCCATTCGTGACTGCATTGGATATGGATGGACACACGCGCGGATCACAATGGGCAACGGTCATCAAAACATTGCGGCATACAAAACTGATGATGTGGTTAAATGCCGCTTGGGTGTAATGAATCCGGCATCGGGAGAAATAGAGCAAACATTTTATTCCCCGGTTTGGCGCAATGTGAACGGCAAAGGTGACACCATTAATTATAAGGCAATTCAAATGCTTCGTGAAAATGGTGAGTTGTTAGATCTTCAGGCAAGGGTAAAAGGTGGCAGTAAAGTAACAGAATTCAGCATTATCAGCCGGGGCGATCTGGATGGAAGATCTTACTATCCAAACCCGATCTGGCATAGTGTAATCGATTGGGTGGAATTGGTTATAAAAGTTCCTGAAATGAAAATGGCGATGTTCAACAATCAAATGAGCATTAAGTACATGATCACTATCAGCACCAGGTATTTTGAAAAGGCCGACATCAAATGGAACTCATACACTGCCGCGGAAAAACAGGCAAAGTTTGCTGATAAAGTTACTGAGATCAACAAGCATTTGACAGGCAACGATAAAGCTTATAAATCAATCGCCGTTTCTTCTTACATGGATCCAACAGGCAAAGAAATAAAAGATATTTCGATTGAGGTTTTGGATGACAAAGTAAAAGACGGAAAGCTTTTGCCCGAATCATCAGCCGGTGATAAGCAGATACTTTTTTCTTTAATGATGAACCCAACGATCATGGGAGCCAACACATTTGGCGGTGGTGACGGTGGCGCCGGATCCGGAAGCGATATTCGCGAAGCTTACCTGGTGCAGATCATGCTGATGGAAGCTGAGCGCCGTATGAATTCAAAAGTTTTCAACCTGATAAAAAGATTTAATGGCTGGCAGGATAAATACAAAGGCAAAAACCTTCAATTCCGTTATCCAAATTTAATTCTTACAACCCTTGACACCGGCGGCAGCACGGCGCCAGTAAACCCATAAATATGCCTCTTTTTAAAACCATACAGGAAATTGCGCAATACATAACGATCAGCAGCGCTTCAACAGCATCGCCAATGCCCAAAAGCCGTGGCGCTGAAGAAGATTACATCAAACCTGTTTTGGGTGATGCTCTTTTTGCATCGCTTCAAACGCAGGTTACAACCCCGCCGATCACTGATATAGATCTGTTGGATAAAGTTCGCGCGGCCCTGGCATATTTGATCTATTATAAAGAATTGCCGCTCATGCATACGATCATCACTGAATCAGGTTTGCGTAACGTGACAAATGATAAGATCCAAGGCGCTTACCGCTATCAGTACGAAGCTACCCGGCAATATTTGGAAAACGAAGGTTTATCAGCGTTGGAAAAGCTGTATGAATATTTGATGGCAAATGTTGAAGCTTATTCAACATGGGAATCATCTGATGCATTTACCAGGCTCAATAAAAACCTGATCAAAACCGGCAAAGATTTTTCTTCTTACTATTATTTGTTTCAGCCAAACCGTACATTTTTTGCCTTACAACCGGTGATGCAGGAAGTAGAAGATTTTTATATCAAATCCATTATCGGCGATACTTTCTTCTCTTTCTTAAAAGATACCACTTCACTTTCACCAGAAGAAAAAAACGTGGTGGATATGCTTAAAAAGGCCGTTGCTAACCTAACCATTCACAAAGCGATCACGAAGCTGGCGGTAAAAGTCAGGCCTGAAGGATTTACCGTGCAGCTTGCTTCTACTGATAGAAATCCCGCCTCTGAAAATAATGCCGGTGCTGATCAGTTGGAACAGTTGCACCAGGAAACATATCGCGATGGCAACGCGTATTTATCGAAAGCGCAACAATACCTGAACAGCCTGGCAAGTGCAGAGGTTTTTCATGATTATTATGTTTCATCTTTTTACCAGGATCCATTAACCACAATTACAGATCCTAACGATTGCATTCGTGGCATCTATGCTTTTTAACATGAAAGAAATTATTTACGATATCAACAAATCTTTTCTTCTTACAGAATCAGCGGAAGAATTAACCGGCAAACAGTTTATTCAGCTTGCCGGTTTGTTGCACCAGGAATACACGACGCAATTGCAGGCTGATCTTGCAGCCATGCGCATTCTTTCAGGGATGTCGAAGTTTAAATTTTATTTTCTTCCAGCTGATGTTAAGATCCGAACGCTGGAACGTGCATTGAAAACGGTGGAATGGGTTTTTGACAAGATCAGCATCACCAAAAATTTACTTCCTGTTTACAAAAAATATTATGGCCCATCTGAAGAATTGAACAATATGACTTTGGCAGAATTTCATTTTGCTGAGCAATATTATTCACAGATAAAGGGTGAAAATTATGACGCACTTCCCTATCTCATCGCGACGATCTATCGACAGTCAAAGCCGGGGTACAATAAAAGCCTGGATACAGATGGGGACGTGCGTCAAAAGTTTAATTCCAACGTCGTGGAATATCACGCGAAGAAAATAAGCAAATGGCCAAAAGCCGTGCAATATGCGATTCTCATTTTTTATGACAGCTGCCGCGATAAAATTGCAAAAGACAACAAGGAAATTTTTTCAGGATCAGGCGAAGGTGATGGATTGGGAATGTATTCTGTAATGCGTGGATTGGCAGGCCCAAAGTTTGGCGAAATTGAAAAAGTGGAAGAAATGCTGTTGCACAATGCTTTACTGGAATTGAACCTGATACGCGAAGAGGAAAAGGAATTGGAAAGGATGTATAAAAAATAAAACTGTTTATATGGGCACCTTCAAAGCGAAAGAAGATTATCTAAAACAATTGTGCATCGATCATCCGGATGTTGCACACGGCGCTGTTGTTAATGGCATCACGCGCAACAGTTTTTTCCGGATAAATGGTGATGAAGAAATGATTGCTGCAACGCTTACCAACATTTCATATCCTGCCGTTGGCTATCTTTCTTTGAAAGGCAGATTGAAAGATACTGACAGCGCTATGATTGACATTCGCCATTCATTTTCCAACGCCTGGCTTTTCATCCAGCATGTTTCAATGATCACCGTCACAGATGGATTCACAGATGCAATCCAGGAATGTTACGATCAAACATTTGCCATCGTGGAAGATTTTATCAAAATGATGAAAGATGATTTTGAAGCAAATGGCAGTTGCGGCGCTTTCCAAAATTTTGATTTGAATAAAATCAGTTACGAAATGGCCGGGCCTGTCAATGAAAATGAATATGGCTGGTATTTATATTTTGATGATGAACAAAAAGCAACCAGGATAATATGAAGATAAGTCAGCGGCCATATAAATTCTCTTTCTCCAAAAATCCGATTCAATATACTTTTTCGGAGATCAGCAATTATGCTGATGCCGGTTGTTACCTGTTGATACAGATCTATAAAAGAGATATCGGCGGCGCCAATGAAGTATTGCTTTTTACAGAGCAAATAAAACCGTTATCAGCAACCGTTATTTATGACATGGCATCCATCGCGGAATCTTCACTGGAATATGCCATGCCCGATTTTGCAGGATCTGTTTTGCAGGCCGGTAACAATATCAAAGAATTCTATGTAAAGTTTGCCACCATCACGGATGCAGCGCCAACACCAACTTATACCAGCGATACAGCCGGGTTTATTTATGGCATCAAAGGCGGCATTCCACAACCGCAATGGGATTGGAACAATTATTTCGTGAATTATGTGGCAGCTAATAAGCCGTTTCTTACCTGGCAACCAAATAACCGTTTCATTGGCCTGAACGATTCTTTTTTCATTTCATTTTTAAATTCCCTGGCATCCGTTCCTTTATCGCTGATCGTTGATGTGGAATATATCGACGGCACCACTGGCCAGGTTGTTACTGATTTTACGGACAGCACTAAAGTTTTATTCCACATTCAGGCCGGGCCTGATCAGCTTGGTTTGAACGCGCTGCACGCTGATAAAAGATTGTATAAATATTCTTTATCCATCGTTGCCACTTCTAACCATGCCACCATTTTTGTCAATCCTTACACGTATTATGTTGATTATCGCAAATTTTACAACACCAAATATTTGCATTATTACAATTCGCTTGGCGGCGTGGAAATGGTGCGCATCAATGGAATGATTGAAACTACCGCTGATGTTACTTTTACTGAATCAGAAAAATTTGGCGGCAATGTGATCATCGGTTCGCCAAACCTTGAAGAATACACCCAAACAGCGAAAAGCAAAGTGGATTCTTTCAAAGGCGATTCAGGATTCATTTATACCAAAGCTGAACAGGATGTTTTCCAGGAAATTTTATTAACCCGTTTTGCATGGGAAAGAATTATCGGAAAGAACTGGCGGATTTATGTTACAAATAAGTCAACATCGCTGCGTAAAACTTCAGATAAAACGTGGGCAATTCCATTGGAATGGCGCTATTCATTCAGCAACAGCGTTTATGCACCTGTGATCGATTTGGGCGCTGGCGGTGATGGCACTAATTATTGTATCAAACCAACCATTTCCGGTTCGCCTTCGCTTCCTGATGGTATTGCTGGTGTGGCTTATTCTTATTCTTTCACCTTGTCTGGCGATACACCGATAACACTGGCAGCCATAACAAAACCTGCATGGATGACCATTGCAATTTCAGGCAGCACGGTAAGTTTCACCGGCACACCGGCAGAAGGCGATGTGGGAAGCGGCATTGCTGTATCGGTTCAATTTAATAATTGCGCCGCCGATTCTACAACCTTTGCAGATACTTTAAATGTCGCTTGTGTGGCCTTTGCAGGATCTACATCATTCCCGATTGCCCACGATGGCATTCCGTACACTTTCAGCATCTATCTCAGCGGCATTGCACCGTTTACGCTTTCCAGCTTTGTGGGGCCATCATGGATGACCGCCACTGTTGTGGATGATCATATTGATTTCAGCGGCACACCAGATACCGTGGATGCATCTATCCCGATTTCATTTACCATCAGCAGTTGCACCAGTCTTAATTATTCAGGCACGATGAGCGTTGAAAGTTCATGCGATGAATATTACAACAACACCGGTGGCCCGTTGGATATCACATATACACCTTGCGGCACTGATACACCGGTGAGCATCACTCTTACAGATGGACAATCTGTTTGCGGTACCACATTCAGCGGCAGCGGCTTTGCATTCCTTACTCACCTGGGCAATTGTTTTTAAAAGAAAATCAGCATGTTAGCGATTAAAGTAAATAATGAGTTTATTGATCTTCCTGCTGATGTATCGCTGGAACTGGAAAGAAATAATCCTTTCCTTTCTGATGATGACATACAGGGAGAATACAGCCTGGGATTAACGATTTCCTATACCGAAAAAAATTACCGCCTTCTTCAGTTCACCGGCAATTTTTATAAACCCACACAGAAATACATTGTTGATGCAGAGATCTATGATGCAGGCATGTTTCGTTATGCCGGGCAACTGGTGATCACGCAGCATTCTTCAAACATGAACAATATTGAGCAAACCGTTTGGACGGGTTTCTTTACCATTGGCAGCGCTTCATTTTTGCAAAGCATACAGGATGTTTTGTTGGAAGATGTGGATTATGGCGGTGATCGCTCTTTTACCTGGAATGGCGCCGATCCTAATTCCGGCGCCGGCACATTCTGGCAGCATATTCACGAAGCGCGTGTGCCAAATGCTTTTCCTTATACTTTTTATCCCATTTACAACGACAGCTTTGCATCGGATTACCGCACCAGGTGGATGAATAAATTAAATCCGCAAAACAACTTTGAAGCGCCGATTGGTGATATGTCTGCTTACATGGAACTTGGCAACGCCATTTCGCTTTGCCCGGCCATTTATCTTTCGTATCTATTGCAACAGATATTTGCAAATTTTGGATGGAAACTGAGTGGTGAAATTTTGGATGATACAGGATTTAAAAAAATTACAATTCCGTCTTTTAACTCGATCCACTGGACGGATTACAACAGGCGCGGCCCGGATCAGCGCCTGGAATATTCGCAATCTTCGCCCATTGTTTTTGATCTTGCTGATCATGTACCGCCAGATCTTTCCATCGGTTCTTTTTTGGTTTCTATCAAAAACAGGAAGGGCTGGTGGTTTTATTTTGACAGCAACACAAAAACTGCTTACCTGCATAGCTATAAATCCAATATTGCAGCGCCTGTAAAAGACTGGACAAAATATGTGCAATCTACTTACACCGCCGATTATAGCGATCCGGATAAAGTTTATTCGCTGGTAAATAATATTGATCCTGCCGATGATTACCCGGTTACATTGAACATCGATGAATCGCTGATCACGCGCATCGCCAGCCGCGCATCGCTGCCGGCACCAGGCATTGATTATGACGGCCAGTATTATTTTATTTTCAACGAAAACAGTTATTATCTCTGTGAAATTGATGAAAGCACTTCTGATTATGCCTGGCATTTTGCGGCTAATAATATTGGCGATTATACACCGGCCAATGCTGATACAACGATTGAATCTGATATCAGCACCATGCCAGGCAGTTTGATTGCCGCATCATCAGGCGCCAATATTTTAGTGCCTCAATGCCAGGTTGCAGGCAACTATTGGCATTCAACCCTTGGTGATCAATCGTGGGGTGTGCGCTTCCTGTTTTATCATGGCATGTTTCCGGATACCGATGGAAATAATTATCCGTATGCCAGCGCTGTAAACGAAACCATTTCCGGCAGGGCCACCGGTGACTGGAGCCTTCCATACCGCCACCAATTTGGCGCTGTGAATGATGGCACCTATGATTATTGGTGGAAAGAATGGCTGAAATTATTATCTATCCAGGATACGCGAACATTCACACTGGCATTGCCGGTGAACGAATTGAGAAATTTTTCTTTCAGCGACAGGATATTCATTAACAATGTTTTTTTCACGGTTGCATCAGCAAAAGAAACATTGCCTTACAAAGATTTGATTGAAATGAAAATGAAAAGGATCTATTAGGATATGAATTATGAATTAGTAAAAAACTGGCTTTCCGGAAAGCGAAATTATACCGTTGGCTGTATCCTTTACAACCGCTATGGCACGGATGAGGAATTGAAAAAGTTATTTGAAAAAGGAAAAACAGATTATACCGAAAAGAAGCTGGTGGAATGTTTGAAAGCAATTGCAGAGCCATCCGCAAAGCTGCAGCGGCGTGAACGATCCACGATGAACCATGAAGTATTTCCGCCATCTTCCAACAAAGTAATTCATTCATTGCGCGAACAATGGATGCCTTTGTTTACGGAAATGAATTACAAACGGCATGAACTGGATAAGTTTTTATTTCAAAAAACAGATGCAGCAATGAGGCGACGCGCAAAGCTGGCAATGGAAATATTATCGCTCGAAAAGCAATGTATGAGGATCTGGCAACAGCGCGATCATTATATCGAATTTGGCCACCTTCCTTCACAGCAAAAAACAGAACCGGTTGTGGATCCAATGAAAATAGTAGAACGGTATAAAAATGTGCAAGGCTATATCAGAAGGTATAAAATGTATTTACGCAAAGATCCTAACGATGCCAAAAACCAGGCACTATTAAAACAGTATGAAGATGAATTTGAACTTTTAAAAAAGCAATGTGCAACAAAATAAAATATACCAAACGCGAAGCACAAACGGCGCTCAATTTTCTTTTCAAAAAAAGGAATTTTAAAAACCGTCGCGAAAAAAGAATTTATCATTGCCCTGATTGCAATATGTGGCACCTAACCAGCAAAGATTTATATGAGGAAGATCCAAAACAAGAGCCGCGATAATTTTGATATCATCCGTGAATATGTTTCCGGCGAAAATCCGGATCTCGAATTAAATGATATTCAGCAAAAACAACTTCGCAGATGGAATTTTTACATCAACCTGAAATTGCAGGGCGAATTAAGCACCCGTGACATCGTTAAAAAAATGATGGATCAGTTTGATGTGGAACGTTCTACATGCTTTAATGATATGGGCATGGCCGAAGCCTTGTTTGGATATTCAGCGTCGCTCAATAAACGGTTTAGGATTGGTGCCAGGATTGATTTTTTAGAAGAGAAAATAAATGAATTGTGGAATACTGACATCTATAAATTTAAAGAAGGAGAGGGAAAAGGCGATGCAATTCAATTACACCTGGAAGATATCCAGGCAAGGCATGAGCTTGCTGCAAAATTGGAAAACACACTCCAAAAATATTACGACATCTATCCTGAAATGAAGCAACAGAAATCGCCGCGGATCATCAATTATAATTTTACCAAAAACGAATACAACATTGATGAATTGCCGGAAGTGGAAGAAGCAGTTGAGATCTTAAAAAAGGAGTTGGAAGATGGAAACTAAAGAAGTTGAACTAAATAAACCCCAGGCCGATATTCACCTGGTGAACGCCAACAAAACGTATTGCCTTTGGGGCCGTGCAACCGGAAAAAGTAATGGTGGCATTGGGCCGCGCATCGTTCATTTATTCAATCAAATGCCGGGCGCTCAAATTGGATTTACTGCACCAAATTATAAAATGGCATTCGGGCAAATATTGCCAAATGTTTTGGGCTTCCTGCAGAATGAAATGAATCTTTTTGAAAATGAAAATTATGTCATTGGCAAAAAGCCGCCTGATGAATGGCCGCAATCGATCATTCCCATCTTTGACCATAAATATGTATTGAGTTTTGACAACGGTTGCGCCATGCCGATCCTTAGCCTGGAAGCTGAAGGAACCGGGAACGGATTTAACCTTCAGGCAAATGTGGGGGATGAAGCAAAATTTTTCAACGAAAAAAAATTAAAAGCAGAAGTGATCCGCGCGATTCGTGGTGGCAAAAAACAATTTGGCCACCTTCCTGAATTTGAATCACAATGGTATTTTACAGATAAATATGAAGGCAATATCGAATGGCTTTTAGCGAAGCGTAAAAAGATGGATATGAACCTGGTAAATGCCGTGATCAGGTTGCAACTGGAAGTGAACGAAATGAAAGCTGCACCAATGACGGATTCATTACAACGCAAAATAAATCAGTACGAAATCCTTTTAACCAAAACCCGCAAAAAATTGATCTTCGTTAGCGAAGCGAGTGCAGAAGAAAACCGCGAAATTTTAGGCGATGAATTTTTTGAAAATCAAAAAGAAGATAGCACTGAAATTGAATATGATGTGGCCATTGGCAACAAAGATCATGATCGCATTGAAAATTCTTTTTATCCTCAATTATCTGATCAGAATCTTTATGCAGAAAATATTGATGTAGATCCATCGCGGCCGCTGATCATTGCGCTGGATTACCAATGGAGAATTTCACCAATAGTGGCAGGGCAAATCGCACAACTTCCCGGTGCCAAAAGACTTTCCTTAAACTTCGTGTACAGCTGCCACACTTTGCATCCGGAAGGAATACACGACGCAATTGACAAATTTTGCCATCATTTTCGCAATCATCCTACAAAGCTGGTTTATTATCTTTTTGACAAAACAGCCACCGGTAAAAATCCGACCGTGCAGCCATTTTATGAAACCGTTATTGAATGTTTGCGCAAAAATGGATGGGATGTTGTTGCTGAACACATGGGAGAGCCACCGCGCCATGATGACAAATTTAAAAGCATCAACCGGCAGTTGAAAGGTGAAGAAAATACGCTGCCGATCCGCATCAATAAATTACGCAATCCCGATATGCTCACCTCTATCCGGATGACAGCGGCCCGGAAATACAATGGCAAAACGGCAAAGAATAAAGATGATGAACGCAACCTGAGCAAACCCGCTGTAAAATCCACGCATTATTCAGATGTATTTGATCAGGTACTTTATGGCGTGCTGGATCTTAACCTGGTGCCGCACAATACGAATAGTGGATTTGGGATGATTATTTCTTAAAAAAGATGGCTGGTCCTTGCGATCAACAGCACGAGTGCCGTGAAGATACTTTCAATCTTTTGCCAGCCACCAGTAAGGTGGTTGACACTCGTAATAATAAAAACTGTTGATCGCGAAACGAAGATAAGTTATAAATTTTTTTACCAGTCTGATCCTTTGGAAGCCATTTTAATTTTCAGTTTATCTATCAGATCTTTCATGCCGTCCGATACTTGCTGCATGGCCTGTTCATACTGCTTTCCAACCATGTTTCTTTTGATGCGTTTGGCATCTTCCAGGGCGAATAAATGATCATCACCATAATACACCAGGTCGTACTGAAAATTGCTGAAATCATATTTATACCGGCCGTCTTTACATTGGATATTTAGTTTGAAAGAAACATATTGCGTTCCGCTTGTTAATCCTTTTAAATAGATCTGAATGGCACCGGTGCCCGCAACGGTCTTACTGATATCATCATTTAGTTGCGTCACATCTTTGCCTGATTTAAAGGCATCCACGATAAACAGCTTTGCATTAGAATATAATTTTTCAGCACTGGCGGAATCCACATTCACCACCTCAGTATATTCATAATTGCCATCCGCGTTTTTCGGTATGGCATCTTTCTGGGCAAAGCAAAACATGGGCAGCATTAGGGCCACCAAAATAATTTTTTTCATAATTTTTTATTTTAAGCGATGTTATCCAGTATCATTGAAAAAGAATCAAATAATAAAGGCAATAGCAATATTACCTTCACAGCTTTCATATGGATATTTTTCTTCTTTAACTTACATACCGCTGCCGTACCAATTTTAATGCATTCGCATTTGCATTCAAATTCATTATTTAGCCACCCTACGCTGAGCGGCGACGGCCTTCTTTTTTTGACGGTAATTGCGCTTTCAGGGCATCCCGCTCCTGTTCTAATTCATTTACTTTTTTCATTAGCTCAATTTCTCGCTCGAGCAGTTCAATTATTTTCATTTGTGAATTCATCATAGGCGTTTCAGGTTCGGCCGCCATTCCTTCCGTTGACGGCTCTTTTTGGTGAAAATCGTTAGTTGGGTTTCTTTCAAAACGATACAGATCCAGATTATGATCTTTTAAAAGATGTTTGAATTCGACAGAAAGTTTTCCACCGTTCTTTTCCGCTTTCCGGATATGGTAATTGATATCCTGCCGCGTCTTACCTATTCTTTTGGCAAATGCAGTTTTGGTGCGGCTTTCGGCTTTGATCAGTAGTTCAAGTAATTCAATTTCTGTCTCCATTGTTTTCTGTTTTGGGGCCACATTTTTAAAAATGTGGAAAAGAATGTGGAAAACCTTTTTCCATTTTGTTTTCCGTTTCGGAAAACAAACTTTACATTTGTCTTAGAATTTTATAAACGTGCAATAAAATTTTAAAGACAAACAATAAACTTACAATAAATTATGAATATGGCAAAAAAAATAAAAGATTTAACACAATCTGAACTGTTTGCACGTGAACTTCTTGCCATCGCTGCTGACGTTACGGAAAAAGACCGGAAAGAATACATGGCCAAATCCAGGAAAGGAGCCACCACCGTTTCCAACTATCTGAACGGTAAAGTTTACAACGCTGATACCGCTGCTGAGATGTTGGTATTCTTTCGCGAAAAAATTGCAGAACGCAACAAATTATTAAGCTAAAAATAATACTGATGCTTACAATCGATTTTTCAACCAACGCAAACGGCAAATTATTCTGCGATGTTTTCAGCGACATCAGGCTTTATAACGATTCATTTGAACCATGCACAGAATGCGAAATCATTTTGCGCGGCCAGTTGATGGGAATCGCGAAGATTGAATCAGCTAATAAGTTTCATTTTTATGCACTAAATAATGGTGCCTCCATAATTAATTGCGGGAAACCTGCTCCATACCAAAAGAAGCTTTTAACCAATTTTTATAATAGGGGTTTACCAATAAATCCAGATACCATTTTTCAAAATATTGTTTTCCGATGGATAGAAAGAAACGGCAGTGTGCAAAACGTGCTGATAAAAGAATGGTGGGAAAATCAAACTTGTAAAGTTGTATGAATAAAATTTTAAACATCGCCGGTAAAATAGTGTATGTCATCTGCATGGTGCCGGTGCTGGTAATAGTGGAAGTGATAGCAGCATTTTATATGATGATCTATAAAGCAAAAATTTGAAAAACCAAATACAAACCGTCATTATGAAGAAAGTGAAACAAAGGAATAACCATGCAAGATCCAGGAGAAGAATTAAACTTTTGAAGCTGAAGAATTTTTGCAAAAGAGTAATGGAAAATCGCGCCGCGAAAATTGCAAAATTAAAAAAGCCAAAAGGTAAAACGCTGGTTGGTCAAGCTGCTAAACAAATTCCTTTATGTATCAAGATTTCAAAGGAGTTTTTACATGCAGAAAGGGACTAAGAACCAGCGCCAGAAAAGAAAGATATGGAAGCAAGCGCCTCATATGAGACAGCGCGCTTAACGATTGTTCTCAGGGATTATAGGATAAAGCAAAACAACCGGCGTGTATTTCAATACGGCGCCGAATTTTTAAAGCAATTGAAAATTTTAAATAAATAAACGATGTGCCTGATACCGGTAATACCAATGGTGAAAATATTAACGCAGTACGCGGTGGCCAACGGCATCAAACTCGATTGCAACAACTGGGAAAGCATCAAAGCAACTTTTGAAAAATATAAAATGGATTGTGCTAAAAAAAATTGATCATGATAACATTCATCTACATCTTTTGGCTGGTATGCCTGGTAGTAAGCATCGCCGCAATTGTTTATCTCTGTAAATCGCAGATAGGTAAAAGCCGTTTCCTGGCATTGTTATTTTTCATACCGGTGGCGGGTTTTTCACAGCAGGTAGGCTTTCACTTTGATTATGCTGATCGGTATCACCTGGGTGCGGGCATCGAAGGTGGCGTGTTCAAATGCGATTCTTATTTTGGAGCCAACACACAGATCTATTTCAGCCGCCAAAGAAACTACGTGGTAACAATGGATGCAAAATATGGGTATCGCATTGGCGATGTCATTCCCTTCGTATGTGCCGGATATTACACATCAGGCGGCGAAGCTGTGAAAGCAGGCGAAGGCATCAGCGGCATAGAACTTGGCGGCGGCATCAGCTACCAATTCCGCGACAGTCCATTAAAAATATCATTACAGCTTACCAACGTTTCTAATAATATTTCTTTCGCGCTGGTGAGGGATTTGTGAAAAATAAATTTTTAAAATAAACTTTTAAATCATGCAATATTTCAGTTACAAGGGCCACACGTTATCTCTTAAAAACAATTTGGAAAAAGCAATCGTTGCATTCCTGGAAGAGAATGACAGGAAAGTAATCGAGGAATCAAATCTTTCCGGATTCAAAAAGTATATCGTTGATGGAATAGAATTATTGAATCAAAAGTTCAACAAATGTAAACCGCGGCGTGTTTCCTGGT
>Ga0134128_10006533_pt1 | contig 14116 bp, 10 predicted proteins | sample KB31754_FD_96462 | JGI IMG/M metagenome (GOLD analysis project Ga0134128, IMG submission 96462) | Terrestrial soil microbial communities with excess Nitrogen fertilizer from Kellogg Biological Station, Michigan, USA - KB3-175-4 | ecosystem: Environmental > Terrestrial > Soil > Unclassified ... | reverse complement strand
GGATCGTCGTTGACGGGTGCGGTGAGCTGTTCGCCGGCCCGCCAGGCCAGCACGTCGAGCCCGGTGAGCGCGGGGTGGGGATCAAGCGGGTGCGCGGTGTTGACCAGGGCCACCACGACGGGCAGGTGGATCAGGAGGTCGACGGCGACAGCAGGCCCGGCCGAACCGGAGAAACCCAGTGTCCCGTCGTCGCCGACGCGGACGCCCTTGAAGAAGGACACCGACGGTGCGACGTCGCGGATGTCGAGGCCGTGCTTGATGGCGGCCAACAGCATCTTGGCTCGCCCGGCCTCGGTCATGCCGCACAACGTGTCGTGGTGGCCGGAGCTGTCGGCGACCACGGTCGCCAGCACCCGGCCCTGATCGGACAGCAGCGGATGGCCGGCGCCCAGGTACGCCTGCCACGGCACCTTTATCGTGTCGGCGACATTGAGTCGCTCCCACGGCGCGTCGGAGCGGAACAGCAGCAGGTGCGCACATGCGCCGCCGTCGGGATCGATGAGCCGAAGGCGTGTTCCGCGGCCAAGCACGCGGGTCGCGTACGAACCCGGGGGAATGGCTTCGGACCACAGCAGACCCGACGGGTCGACGTCCGGTGGCGTAGCGGGAATCCGCATCGTGGCGGTACGTACCTGAGACCGGGCGTGGTTGCGCGCCCCAGTCGTTGAGTCGGTACTCAAGGTCGGCTCCTGTCCGATTAACTGTCACTTGAAAGTTTTCAGCGCAGCGATTCCACCCGCGTATCGCGGCTGTTACGACTGCGTTGACCGTGTTTCTGTCAGGTGACAGTTATTTAGTGCCAGGAAGGCCAGTGATGCGGCTGCCACGTGCAAGGCCAGAGCAGCCCCATGGTCGCGGCCACGCACGAGAGACCCGAGAGGACCACTTGTACCTGCACCAGACAATGCGTGCGACGCGCGCGATCCCTCACCTTGTCGAACGCTGTCTCATCGATCTCGGCGTGAGCTGGTACAGGCCGCGTAACGAGCCAAAAACTGACAATGATCGTGAAAGCCATCAGTACCGCGGATGCGTGGTCCCACCACGTTTCGGGGCTGTTCACTTGCAAGGTGCCGGCGACAAACGTCGCTGCGATCGCCGCGGTCAGCGCTACCACCACTTTCGCGGTGCCAATCGCCTGGCGAAGATGCTTTACCTCGCGCTCGCGCGCATCCGGAGTCATATCTGCCCCCCGCGGCTCCTCGCTCCCGCCGCACCTCCTGCATCGCATCTCGTGAGTATCGCAACGACAGTGTGACAATGTGGCCATGCACAGCGAAGGCCGTGGCCGCCCGAGGCTGGAGCCGTCGCGACGCCCCGGCAAGACCGCGCGCGAAGAGATCCTCGACGCCGCCGCGGAGCTCTTCACCAACCTGGGCTACGCCAGCACCTCGACGCGGCGGATCGCCGATGCCGTCGGTGTGCGTCAGGCCTCGCTGTACCACCACTTCGCTACCAAGGACGACATCCTCGACGCGCTACTGGCGGGCACCGTCGACGAGCCGTTGCGGTTGGCCGCCGAACTCCTCGCCGAGAAGGGCCCCGCCGCGCCACGCCTGCACGCGCTGGTGGTCGGTGACGTCACCCAGCTGTGCGCCAGCCGATGGAATCTCGGCGCGCTGTACCTGCTGCCCGAACTGCGCCTCGACAGGTTCGAGCAGTTCCGGCTGCGTCGCGCCGAACTGCGGGGCCGCTACCGCAGCCTCGCCGCCGAGGTCATCGAGGAGTGCGACGGTCCCGCCGACGCCGACGATCTACCGTTTCGGCTGGTCGAATCGGTGATCAACCGCCGCTCCGACGACACGGACTGCCCCGACGAGCAGCCATTGGTGATCGCCGACGGCGCACTGCGCACGCTGGGATTCGACGGCGACTTCGCCAAAGTTCACAAGCTGACAGCGGCGCGGCTGGGGTTTGCCGATACAGTCCAGGTGTGACCGAATACCAGACCATCACGTTTGAGCAGTCCGGCCCAATCACACGGATCACCCTCAACCGGCCTGACGCCGCAAACGGCATGAACGACACCATGACTCGCGAACTTGCCGATGCCGCCAAGCGCTGTGACACCAACGCAACGAAGGTGGTGGTCCTCACCGGATCGGGCCGATTCTTCTGCGCCGGAGGGGACCTCAAGTCGTTCGCGGCGGCGGAGACCCGCGGCCCCTTCATCAAGGGCGTGGCGGACGACCTGCACCGCGCGATCTCGACGTTCGCGCGGATGGACGCCGTGCTGATCACCTCGGTCAACGGCGTGGCGGCAGGCGCCGGATTCTCTCTCGCCGTGACGGGCGACCTGGTGCTTTCGGCGGAGTCCGCGTCGTTCACGATGGCCTACACCCGCGCCGGTTTGAGCCCCGACGGCAGCTCGTCGTACTTCCTGCCGAGGCTGATCGGCATCACCAAAACCAAGGAGCTGATGCTGACCAACCGGACTCTGTCGGCTCAGGAAGCATCACAGTGGGGACTGGTCACCGAGGTTGTTCCCGACGCGGAGCTTACCGCCCGCGCCGATAAGCTCGCCGAGCAAATAGCTTCCACCGCAAGGGGATCCAACGGCGGAGTCAAGGCGCTCATGCTCGCCACCTTCTCCAGCGGGCTGGAGGAGCAGATGGAGCTCGAAGGCCGCCTGATCGCCGCCCTCGCCGACTCCGCCGACGGCCGCGAGGGCATCGACTCGTTCCTGGCGAAGCGGAAGGCCGAGTTCGCCTAGAACGAGTGTTCTTCGGCGGGGAAGGCCCCAGTGGCGACGTCGTTGGCATACTGCATTGCCGCGCTGCGTAATTCGCTGCCGACGTCGCCGAAGCGCTTGACGAACTTCGCCGTCTTGCCACTGGTCATGCCCGCCATGTCCTGCCAGACCAGCACCTGCGCATCGCAGTTCGGTCCTGCGCCGATGCCGACGGTGGGGATGGTCAGCTTGCCGGTGATCTGAGTTGCCAGTTCGGCGGGCACCATCTCGAGCACGACGGCGATCGCGCCGGCTTCCTGTACGGCGATCGCGTCATGGATGGTCTGCTCGGCCGCGTCGCCGCGGCCCTGAACGCGGAAACCGCCGAGGCCGTTCACGCTCTGCGGGGTGAAACCAATGTGGGCCACCACGGGAATGCCGGCCTGCGTCAGCGTCGCAATCTGGTCGGCGACGCGCTCGCCGCCCTCGAGCTTGACCGCATGGGCGCCGGTTTCCTTCAGGAAGCGGGTCGCGGTGGCCAGCGCCTGTTGCGGGCCGGCCTCGTAACTGCCGAACGGCAGGTCGGCGACCACCAGCGCGTGCGGAGCGCCCCGCACCACGCCGCGCACGAGCGGAATCAGCTCATCGATGGTCACCGGCACGGTGGTGTCGTAGCCGTAAACCACATTGGCGGCGGAGTCACCGACGAGCAGCACCGGAATCTCGGCGTCGTCGAAGACCCGCGCGGTGGAGTAGTCGTAGGCCGTCAGCATGGCCCACTTGTGGCCCTCGGCCTTCCACTTCTGCAGGTGATGGGTGCGGACTTTGCTCCGCGGCTTTGAAGAATCGGCAGCACCGTAAACAGTCTGCTCAGACATCATTGTCCCTCGTAGTTTCGTCGGGTCGAATCCTCGAGGCCGTCGCGGTCCCCGGGTTCGTCTGACCGCTTACAAGTCTGCCACCTCGGCGCGAGAAAGTTAAAAGCCACGTTAAGTGGATTTCCTCACACCTGCCGTCGCCGCGCCTAACATCACCGGCATGCAACGGCTCAGCGGACTCGACGCCAGTTTCCTGTATTTGGAAACCCCAAAGCAGCCATTGCATGTGTGCTCGATCCTCGAGCTCGACACCTCGACCATCCCGGGTGGGTACACGTTCGACCGGCTACGCGACGCGCTGGGCCTGCGCATCAAGGCCATGCCGCAGTTCCGCGAAAAGCTCGCCGATTCCCGGCTGAACCTCGACCATCCGGTGTGGGTGGACGACAAGGACTTTGACGTCGATAGGCACCTGCACCGCATCGGCCTGCCATCGCCTGGTGGCCGACACGAACTTGCCGAGATCTGCGGACACATCGCATCGCTTCCGCTGGACCGCAGTAGGCCGCTGTGGGAGACCTGGGTGATCGAGAACGTCGCAGGCACCGACGTGCACGCCGGCGGCAGGCTGGCGGTGATGACCAAGGTGCACCATGCAGGCGTCGACGGCGTCACGGGGGCCAACCTGATGTCGCAGCTGTGCAGCACCGAACCCGATGCTCCGGCACCCGACCCCGTCGATGGGGTCGGCGACGCCAGCGGCCTGGAAATCGCGCTGAGCGGCGCGGTCAAGTTCGCCACCCGGCCGTTGAAGCTGATCAACGTGCTGCCGACCACGGTCTCGTCGGTGGTCGACACCGTCAAGAGGGCCCGCAGCGGCCTCACCATGGCCGCGCCGTTCGCCGCGCCGAAGACAGCCTTCAACGCCAACGTCACGGGCCACCGCAATATCGCGTTCGCCCAGCTCGATCTCGAGGACATCAAGACGGTGAAGAACCACTTCGGCGTCAAGGTCAACGACGTCGTGATGGCCCTGGTGTCCGGGGTGCTTCGCAAGTTCCTTGCCGACCGCGGCGAACTGCCCGACAACTCGTTGGTCGCAATGGTTCCAGTCTCGGTGCATGAGAAGTCCGACCGGCCCGGCCGAAATCAGGTGTCTGGCATGTTCTCGAAGCTGGAGACCCAAATCGAAGATCCCGCTGAACGCCTCAAGTCGATCGCCGAAGCGAACTCCGTTGCCAAACAACACAGTTCGGCGATCGGCGCGACCCTGCTTCAGGACTGGACTCAATTCGCCGCACCTGCGGTGTTCGGAGTGGCCATGCGCGTCTACGCCGCGAGCAGGCTGACCGCCGCGAAGCCGGTACACAACCTGGTGATCTCCAACGTGCCCGGCCCGCAGGTGCCGCTGTACTTCCTGGGCAGCGAGGTCAACGCGATGTACCCGCTGGGCCCGATCTTCCACGGTTCGGGGCTGAACATCACCGTGATGTCGCTGACCGGCAAGCTCGACGTCGGCATCGTGTCGTGTCCCGAGTTGCTGCCAGATCTGTGGGACATGGCAGACGACTTCGAAGTGGCTCTCAACGAGTTGCTCGACGCCACGAGATAGCGCCCTCGCCAGGGCAGATGTACGGTCATGGCAGCATGTTGAGCCATGAGCCTCAAGATCGGGGTCCTCGCGACCATCGCTGCCCTGGTGCTGGGGGGGTGCAGCAACGTGGTCGACGGGCGCGCCGTCATCTCGGCGCCCCGGCCGGGCTCACCGATCCAGTGGGCACCATGCAAGGCCTCCGCCGCCTCGGATGAGACCCGCATCCCCGCCGGCGCCGAGTGCGGCTTGCTGTCGGTGCCGGTCGACTATGCCAAACCCGACGGTGACGTAGCCCAGATCGCGATGATCCGCTTCAAGGCGACCGGCCAAAAAATCGGCTCACTCGTCATCAACCCCGGTGGCCCTGGCGAGTCCGGCGTCGAGGCCGCGGCATCGATGGCGGCCACACTGCCGTCGTCGGTGCGTGAGCGGTTCGATCTCGTCGGCTTCGATCCGCGGGGCGTCGCCAACTCCATGCCCGCGGCGTGGTGCAACTCCGATGCGGACAACGACCGGCTGCGTGCCGACCCCACCGTCGAGTACACGCAGGCGGGGGTCGACCACATCGAGAAGGAGAACAAGGAGTTCGTCCAGCGTTGCGTCGACAAGATGGGCACGGAGTTCCTGGCGAACCTCGGAACCGCCAACGTCGCCAAGGATCTCGACGCCATTCGCGCCAGCCTTGGCGACGAGAAGCTGACCTATCTCGGCTACTCATACGGCACCCGGATAGGCGCGCTGTACGCCGAGGCATATCCCGAGAAGGTTCGGGCGATGATCCTCGACGGCGCCGTCGACCCCAACGCCGACCAGATCGAGGAGGAGATCCGCCAGGCCGCCGCGTTCCAGAAGGCGTTCGACAACTACGCCACCGACTGCGCCACCAGCCCGGACTGCCCGCTTGGCACCGACCCCACCAAGGCGGTGGACGTGTACAAGAGCCTGGTCGACCCGCTGGTCAAGCACCCGGCGAAGACGAAGGACCTGCGCGGGCTGAGCTACAGCGACGCGATCGTCGGGACGATCCTCCCGCTTTATTCGCCGACGCTGTGGCGCCACCTCACCCAGGCGCTGTCCGAGCTCAAAGACGGCACCGGCGACACCATGCTCGCGATGGCCGACCTGTACATGGGCCGCGATCCGGACGGGCACTACAACAACTCCACCGACGTCCGCGTTGCGGTCAACTGCATGGACAAGCCGCACATCACCGACCGCGTCAAGGTGGTCGAAGAGGACCGTCGCACCCGCGAGGTGGCGCCGTTCATGAGCTACGGCGAGTTCACCGGCCTCGCGCCGCTGGACACCTGCGCGTTCTGGCCGGTGCCTGCGACGGGCGATCAGCACGAGATCAAGGTGAACGGCCTGCCGCCGATCCTGGTGGTGTCGACGACGAATGATCCGGCCACGCCGTATCAGGCCGGGGTCGATCTTGCCCAGCAACTGGGTGGCACCCTGCTCACCTTCGACGGCACCCAGCACACCGTTGTCTTCCAGGGGAATTCCTGCGTCGACGACATCGCGGCGCGCTACCTTGTCGACGTGACCGTGCCACCGCCGAACACGCGATGCTGACCATCACCACCGTCGGCAGCTCCGACGTGCCCGACCTGATGCCGATGTTGCGGGCCTACTGCGACTTCTATCAGGTCGATCCGTCCGACGACCGGTTGCGGGTGCTGGTAGCCGCGTTGATCGACGATCCGTCCGAGGGACTTCAGCTCATCGCTCGCGATTCCGATGGAACACCACAAGGTTTCGCGACGATCTACTGGACATGGCAGACGCTGTACGGCGCGCGGGTCGGGGTTCTCAACGACTTGTTCGTGATACCGGAATCCCGCGGCTCTGGTACCGGGCGCGCTCTGATCGAGCGCTGCCGGGAGCTCTGCGGAGAGCGCGGCGCCGAGAAGCTGGTGTGGGAAACGGCGCCCGACAACACGACGGCGCAACGTCTTTACGACGGCATCGGCGCCGAGCGATCGACCTGGTTGACCTACGAGCTAGACGCCCGATAACGGCAAGGTCACCGTTGTATTCCAGCCGCCGACCGGCGCCGTTCATCCGTGCGAACATGTTCGCCATGTGGCGGGTGGGCGGGGTTTGTTCGGTGCTGCTCGCGATCTTGTCGGTGTCAGCGATCGCGTGCCCGGCCGCATGGGCTTCACCTGAAGGGGAGTCGAACCAGCATTACGGCCAGCCGCCGCCGTGGGGAAGCTGCGAGCGGTGGGTCGGTGACGTCACCAGAATCCCGACCGCACAGTGCGGCACGGTGTCGGTGCCCGTCGATTACGCGAAACCCGAAGGCGCACAAGCACAGCTGGCGGTGATCCGCATCCCGGCGTCGGGCGACCGGATCGGCGTGCTCGTGGTCAACCCGGGCGGACCTGGCGCGTCGGCCGTTGACACGGTAGCCAGCATGGGCGCATCGCTCGCCGACACGGACGTCATGCGCCGGTTCGATTTGGTGGGCATCGATCCGCGTGGGGTCGCTCATTCCACGCCAGAGTTACGCTGCCGCACCGACGCCGAGTTCGACGCGTTCCGTCGCGAGCCGATGGCCGACTACAGCCCCGAAGGGGTCGCCCACATCGAAGCCCTCAACGCCCAGTTCGCCGACGAGTGCGCGCAGCGGATGGGCACCGAGTTCCTCGCCAACGTCGGGACCGCGTCGTCGGCGCGTGACATGGACGTGGTGCGCGCGGCGCTGGGCGAGAACCAGATCAACTATCTCGGCTTCTCCTACGGCACCGAACTGGGCGCGGCCTATGCCAATGCCCACCCCGACCGCGTGCGGGCGATGGTGCTGGACGGCGCCGTGGACCCCAGCCTGGGTCCGATCACCAGCAGCATCCGCCAGATGGCGGGTTTCCAAACGGCTTTTAACGATTACGCCGCCGACTGCGCACAGTCGGCGGGCTGCCCGCTCGGCACCGATCCGGCGAAGTTCGTCGACCGCTTTCACGAGCTCGTCGACCCACTGGTGAACAAGCCTGGGTGGACCTCGGATCCGCGCGGCCTGAGCTACCAGGACGCGATTACCGGCACGGTCGACGCGCTGTACGCGCAGCGCTACTGGCAGTACCTGACCAGCGGTCTGCTGGGGCTGCAGCGCGGCACCGACGCAGGGGACCTGCTGCTGCTGGCCGATGACTACCAGCACCGCGATGCGTCGGGCCACTACAAGAACCTGCAGGATGCCTTCGCCGCGATTCGCTGCGTCGACGCACCGTACCCGACCGACCCGGCGGTGTGGGCCGGCGCCGATCGGCAGATCCGTGCGGCCGCGCCGTTCCTGGAGTACGGCACCTTCACCGGCTTCGCCCCGCGCGACCTGTGCGCGATGTGGCCGGTGCCGGCGACGTCGACCCCGCACCCGGCCACCTCACCCGGGCCGGGCAAGGTCGTCGTCGTCTCCACCACGCACGACCCGGCCACGCCATACCAGGCGGGGGTGGATCTCGCCCGTCAGATGGGCGCCTCGTTGCTCACCTTCGACGGCACCCAGCACACGGTGGTGTTCAACGGCGACCAATGTGTGGACACGGCGGTGGTGAACTTCTTGATCGGCTCGGCGGTGCCGCCGGACGGTCTGAGCTGCTAATGCTCCTATTCGCCGTCGGCGTGTGTGGATTCTGCGGCCGCTTGCAGCCGGGTGACGATGTGATCGGGATCGATCTCCTGGCCGGGCCGGTTGTTCGCATCGGCGTCGATCGGTAAGCCGATCGCCACGTCGGTGCCATTGGGGTCGCGGTACCACAGGCGCACTCCGCTGACGTCGTTTGTGGCGCGGTGGTGGCGGGAACCGATCGCGATCAGTCGCTTGTAGGTGTCGAGGGCAGCGATTGCGGAGGGGGCCGACACCGTGAGTGAAATAACCCCAGCGACTTCGGGATTGGCGTTCATCGCGATGTCGGAATGCTCGATAACGACCCGGAGCCCGGCGGTCTCGACGACCGCGATCCGGTTACCGACTGTGCGTGGATCCGCGCCGAGAAGGGTGCCCCACCAGGCTCGCATCGACTCCCACTCGTGGGTCAGCAGGACAATCTCGTCAACGCGTGGGTTCATAGCTCTCCTTGACGGTTGCCGTCAGACCTAGTCGATCGAGTGCGGCACCGAGCGCATCGGCGTACCCATTGCTCGATGGGTCAAGCACTGCGGCGATGTGAGCATCCGGCCGCAGCAGTAGCGCCTGTCCTGCCGCCAGCGGCCGCAGCGGCCCGCTGCGGACCGCGAGGTCGACACCAATCACCGTCAGTGGCCGTCCGACCGCTGTCTGCGCATCGCGCCAACTCGACTCGTGCTGCGACGCGGCCAGAACCGTCAGCGTGTCGCGCGCAGGGAGGTCGAGCGTGGAGACCCTCGATCCGTTGTACTGGACCCACGCGTGTGGTAGCCGTCCCCCCACGCGTACGACCGGGGTGTAGAACTCGATGTCCATGAGGTCATCGGATACGTCGCCCTCGTCGAGGAATCCGCGGGCGTAGTGCACACCGAGATCGAGACCCCACGTTCGGAAGTGGCCGCCCTGGAGGGCGATCACCTCCTGCACCCGGTCCCGGAGGCGTGCTCCGATGCGACCCCGGGAAGTCACCCGGCCAATCCGCCGCATTGCCACCGTCATGAGTGTGGTTACCGTCAAGCGTGACGCTGGGCGTGGCATCGCAGCCATCGGTTGGGACCCGGCCAGAGCCTGCAGCGCGCGCACTCCAAATCGAGGCAATCCGAGCGCGGCGTAGACGTCCATCAGACCGTCGAAGTTTTTCACCGAATGCTCGGTGTTGGTGATGCCGACCGGTCGGCGTTCAGCCTCGTAGGTGTCGAGCAGATCAGCCGGTGCACGCTTAGAAATGTCCCACGCCAGTTTCCAGGCCAGGTTGTGGGCATCGTGTACGCCGGTATTGAGTCCTAGACCACCGGTCGGCGGGAAGCGGTGCGCGGCGTCGCCGATCAGGAAGATGCGTCCTACGCGGTATCGATCGACGACCTGCGCCGTCATCGCCCAGCTCTGCACCGAGTGGATGTCGACGGCCAAATCCCTCTGTCCCACCGCATCTCGGATTCTGCGGCGGCAATCATCCGCGGTGAAGTCCTGGAGACGCTGAACCGGCGGGAAGTAGGGAGACTGGAAGACGAAGTCGCCGGGTGAGCTGTGCACGATCAGAATTCCCGGCGCGCGTGGGTTGCAGGTCAAGATGACGGGGGCTCGGCGTGACCACAAATAGGCGCGCAAGTCGGCGGTGAAGTGAACGCTGATCACCTGTTGAAGTACTGGGCCGCGCATCTGGAGTCCGCATGTGCGCCGAATCTGGCTGCCTGCACCGTCGGCCGCGATCAGATAACGACCTGTCGCGGCCCACTCGTCAGCGCCGTCTGGGCCGGTGACTCGAACTTCAACGCCATCGCCTGTTTCGCGATGACTTTGGTACACCCAACCGCGCTGGAACTCCACCCGCTTGCATGCCTGGAGCCGCTCCCACAGCAGCGGCCCAAGCACGTGTTGGGACAGGTTCACAGCCCGCGTCGGGCTCAGGGTCTGAAGCAATTGGGCTTCAGTCGATTCAGGATCGTAAATGGTGATCCGGCCCAGTTCGGGTCCGGTCAGACTGGTGGCATAGATGATGTCACGCAGTTCGTAGATGCGTGAGCTCAGGCGGCGCACATCGTGTTCGAGGCCCAGTCCCCGGAAGATCTCCAGCGTGCGGGTGGAGAGCACATGCGCCGCCGGGTGGGTCGACGGGGCCACGCGTTGTTCGATGACCAGGGTGTCGATTCCGTGTTCGGCGAGCAGCAGTGCGGCAGTCGCTCCGGCAGGACCGGCACCGACGATCAGGACGCGGGAGGTGCTCACGTCACTAGCCGGTTGCGCTGAATTCCGAAGGGGCCCAACGTCGACTCCACCATGGTCCAGCTGCCGGTCTCCATCATCTCGCCAGGCACCAGCGTCTCAGGGGATCCATCGTCGTCGCCCTTCCACCCGCGATTGCCGGAGTCTATATCTCAAGCTGAACCGTCCCCGGATATATGCGCACTTTGTGTACTCGGGCTGGCCAGCACACAGACCGCTTTGACCTCGTCGTTTCACTGCGGATACGACTCGAAGTCGGCGACAATGGCCATGATGGAGCCATATCGGCGGCCACGAAGGCCACCGCGCCAGCCTGGGTTGATAGCTGGCCTCGGCCTGATGCAACACCCGATATCGCTGAGACCCTATCGCTGGCGGGAGTGTTTGGGAGCCATGTGATGGGGCATGGGCAGAGCAACTTTCTCGGGAAATTAACCGATCTCGTCGGCCGGCACGCGTATCTCGTTCTCGGCATGTGGATCATCGTCGCGGCCGGTCTCAACCTGGTTGCCCCTCACCTCGAGCAAGTTTGCCTCCAGAAATCGGGCCCCCTGATCCCTGAATCGGCGCCATCGTTGGTCACGCTCAAGAACATCGGGATTCAGTTCGGCGAATCTCAAGCGTCGGCACTCGGGTACCTCGTGGTGGAGGACGACCGCGGATTCAACGATGCGGACCGCGCCTATTACGACGAGATGGTCACCAAGCTTCGGTCCAATAAGTCCGAGGTCGATTCAGTACAGGACCTCCTCAGCGACCCGGCGACCACCCACATCGCGGCCAGCGCGGACGGCAAGGCCGTGTATGCGATTGTGCGGTTCTACGGCGGCGTGGGTTCGGCCACTCAGAGAGAAGGACAGGGCTTTGTTCGTGACCTGATCGACCAGACTCCAAAACCCGCTGGCCTATCGGTTTATCTGACCGGTCCGGCGCCGACCATCGGTGATGAGATCGCGGCGCAGGACCACTCGGTCGCCCTGATCACGGCCGTGACGGTCGGAATGATCGTCGTGTTGCTGTTATGTGTCTACCGTCGATTCAGCACGATGCTCGTGCCCTTGCTCAGCGTCGGCCTGGCCCTGGCAGTTTCACGCCCCATTGTCGCGCTCTTGGCTGTGCACGTCGGCCTCGATGTATCCATTTTCTCGGTGATGCTTCTCGCGGCGATCGTTCTCGGGGCGGGCACTGATTATGCGGTATTCCTCCTCAGCGGCTACCACCAAAGCCGTCGGCAAGGCAAGTCGGTTCACGACTCTATTGTCAATTCCGCTACCCGAATATCGGGCATCATCGTGGCCTCCGGCCTTACCGTTGCTGCGAGTTGCGCGGTTATGTCGGCGACTCAGATCGTTCTCTTTCGAACCACCGGATTGCCGTGCTCGATAGGCGTGATTGTTGCCATACTTGCGGCGCTCACTCTCGTTCCGGCCCTTCTCTCCATCCTCGGGCGCAGAGGCTTCGTTGAACCAAGGGACGAGGCCACATCCCAGTATTGGCGGCGTCTTGGTGTTCTGATCGTCCGTCGGCCGGCCTGGGTGCTCACTGCGAGCCTTGCCATCCTGCTCGCGCTGGCGGCACCGACGTACTGGATGGCGACCGGCTACGACGAACGGGAAATGCAGCCGGCGACGACGCCGAGCAACCAAGGCTATGACGCCATCGCCCGGCACTACGAGCCAAGTGAACTCACGCCCGACGTCATACTCATCATGGCGGACCACGATCTACGGAATTCCGCCGACTTCGCCGCACTGAATTCGGTTGTCAGGAGTGTTCAAAAAGTCAGCGGGGTAAGCGAGGTGCGGGGTCCAACCCAACCGGAGGGTAAGGCGATTCCGGAATTCACCCTGAGCGGTCAGAACCGGCTGCTCGCCGACAAACTGACCTCGGCAATTCAAGGGCTCTCGGATAACCAACCCAAATTGCGCGAACTCGAAGACGGTATGGAACGGCTCAGTGACGGCCTTGGCCGGCTTAGTGCGGGTAACGCGCTCGCGGCCGAAGGGTCCGGGCGAATCCTCAGCGGTATGGAGCAGCTCCGTAGTGGACTGCTGGCCGCATCGAACGGATCAACCGATCTCTCCGGAGGCGCCGATCGGCTTGCCGATGGTTCACAGGACATGGCGGATTCCATCGATTCGATGGTCACTCCGATCCTCACCCAGTTGAATTTGTTCGCTCCGCCTCCTCCCGGTGACGTGCCCTGTCAACAGGGCAGCAACTGCGGGGAGGGCGACCAGATGGCGATCTTGGCCCAGGACACTTCGCTTGTCGGTCGGGTGCGCTACCTCCTCACTCAACTGAAGTTCGGGTCGAGGCAATTGGCCGACGGTAATCGTCGTGTCTCGGATGGGATGCACCAACTCCAGACCGGACTGGCCGCCGCCTCGGATGGAAGTAACCAACTCACCGACGGTCAGAAGCTGCTGACCACCAAGCTCGGTGAGATCTCTGCCGGCGCGGCCGCTGCCCGATCCGGAATGGGGCAAGTCACGGAAGGCGTTAAGCAGATTTCACCGCGAATGCAAGACCTCATCGACGGCCTGAGCCAGGCACGCGACTTCCTCAATGAGGTCAGCGCCAATGTGAGCGGTCCTGACGCGGGTTTCTATGTTCCTAAAGGCGCATTTCAGGATCCCCGTCTGAGGCAGGCAATGAGCTATTTCATATCCAAAGACGGACATGCCGCACGGCTGCTGGTGTTCGGTGACACCACCGCGTATGACAGAAATGCCGTCGGTCGTCTTGATGCGGTCATCGATTCCACCAATGCGGCCCTGGCCGAAACCACACTCAAAGGCAGCCGCGTGGAAGCCAGCGGACTCGCAGCAGGGTTCCGGGATTTGCATCACATGATCGTAAGGGACTTTGCGATCATCGCCACGTTCGCGCTGCTTTTCATTTTCATCATCCTGGCATGGCTGCTCGGCGGACTGATTGCGCCGCTGTATCTCATTGTCACCATTGCGATTTCGTATCTATCCGCGCTGGGCCTCAGCGTCCTGGTCTGGCAGGTTCTGCTCGGCATCGACGTCTACTGGGCGGTACCCTTGGTGTCCTTCGTCGCGCTTGTCGCCGTGGGTTCCGACTATAACTTGCTGTTCATGTCGAGAATCCACGCAAATTCGACGTTGGGGACTCGTTCGGGCATCGTGAAGGCGTTCACGGCGACAGGCGGCGTC
>Ga0134128_10006531_pt1 | contig 14121 bp, 11 predicted proteins | sample KB31754_FD_96462 | JGI IMG/M metagenome (GOLD analysis project Ga0134128, IMG submission 96462) | Terrestrial soil microbial communities with excess Nitrogen fertilizer from Kellogg Biological Station, Michigan, USA - KB3-175-4 | ecosystem: Environmental > Terrestrial > Soil > Unclassified ... | reverse complement strand
TCAAGATCGAGATGCACTTCCTGCCCGACGTTTACGTCACCTGCGACGTCTGCAAGGGCAAGCGCTACAACCGCGAGACGCTGGAAGTGCAGTTCAAGGGCAAGTCGATTTCCGACGTGCTCGACATGACCATCGACGAGGCGGTCGATTTCTTCGCTGCCGTGCCCTCGATCCGCGAAAAATTCGCGACGCTGCAGCGGGTGGGCCTCGGCTACGTCAAGACCGGCCAGCCGGCGACGACGTTGTCGGGCGGCGAAGCACAGCGCGTAAAACTGTCGAAGGAACTGTCGAAGCGCGCCACCGGCCGCACCCTCTATATGCTCGACGAGCCAACGACCGGCCTCCACTTCCATGATGTGGCAAAGCTTCTCGAAGTGCTGCACGAGCTGGTGGATACCGGTAACACCGTCGTGGTGATCGAGCACAATCTCGAAGTCATCAAGACCGCCGACTGGGTGATCGACCTTGGGCCCGAAGGCGGTGATGGCGGTGGCGAGATCGTTGCTATCGGCACGCCCGAGGATATCGCGGCCAACCCGCGGTCGCATACGGGGTCGTTCCTCAAAGGCATCATGAAACGGCGTCCGCAACAGCGCGCCGCGGAGTAGCGGCAGCCTTTCGCAAGAAAGTTATCCCCGCTCTCTCAGCCTGATTTATCCTATGCCTACCTCACCGATGCGAGGTGCCGACGGGGCATCGCGGTGAGGGTTCGGGCAGTGGGGGAGCCGTCTCCTGCTGGGCTTATCGGGAAGCGTCCGCTTTGCGCTCCGGTTCGCCAAAAGACCGATCGCGATGGGCGGGACGATAATCCCACCTCTACCTTTGCCGGACTACCGGCTTCGGGATGAAAGTCCCGCCCGCGCCGCGTTCAGCGGCAACGGAATGAGACTGCAGGATGATCCGGTTCGCAACGGAGGATGTTTGTTGTTTGTACGCAACCTAACCCCAACCGCCGTTATTCCCGCGCACGCGGCAATGACGCCCAGTTTGAAGGCGGGCATGGCGAACGACGTGCCGGCACCCGTGAGGTCCCCATCCCGTCACCTGCCGCGCCATCCCTTCATGAACCGGTAATGCTTGCGGCCTTTCGTCGGCGGATCCGCCGCCGTGCCGCCATCGTTCTTCACGCCTCGGGCCAATGTGACCGCTTTACGAAAGTCGCCATGCGCCGTCCGCATAACCCGCTTGACTTATCCTCCATAGGAAAAGCAGGCAAATCATCCCATCTTCCGTTTGTGTTTAACTGAGAAGGACCGACCAAGATGTTTGTTCGTGCTGTTTGGCGCGATAAGCGGCTGGTCGATATCAAACGGACCTTGCGGGAAGTGGAAGTACCTACAACTCGGGACGCCATTCTATTTGGCGCGACGACGAAAGACTTTCCGAGAATGACCCGTGGCTTGTTCGACCGCTGAATATCGGCGTCTTTGCAATTGAATGCGATTGGCGACTGGGATTGATGGTGGCTTGCACTTCTGAATTCTTAACGCCCGATGAACGGGCCCGGAGAAAGACCTGCATGCGCTGCATGGCAAGCTTGAACAATCTCAGTCTGCTCAGGGCAGCGCTGCTGTCCTAAATACAGCCTGTAAACGCAAGGAGACTTCCAATGGGTATTCGTCAGACGCTTAAGAAATGGGCCGCTTATCAGCAGACCGTCCGTGAACTCGCTTCGCTCGACAACCGCCAGCTGAACGACCTGGGCATTGCCCGTGGCGACATCCAGCGCGTTGCCCGTGATCATGCCAATTCGCTGTAAGGCCTGGCCGATCGCCGGCAGCACCGCTGTCGCACTCCGAACGCCCGCTCACTACTGAGCGGGCGTTCTGGTTTTCAGGCCCCGCGTCAGGCGGGTGGCAGCGGGACCGGCACGCCGACCATATCGGTATATGAGACGCAGACGCCCTTCCGAAACGCGGACCGCGCTTCGAGCCGCCGGTACCATGCCTCGAGATGCGGCATCGGCAGGCGGTCGATATCCATCGTCATCCATCTGAACATCGACACGCCGACGATGATGTCGGCATAGGTGAGCGTCTCGCCGCAGATGAAGTCGCGCGTGGCGAGCCACCTGTCGAGCATCGAATAGAGCCGATCGGCGTCAGCCTTCGCCCTGGCGATCAGCGCCGCATCGTGATGCGCAACCGGCGTTCGGACAACGGCCTCGAACACCCTGAGCCAGGCGGCCTGAAATGTCGCCGCGGTCCAGTCGCTCCACTGGTCGGCCTCAGCGCGTTGCCGCGGATCGATCGGCCAGAGCGCCCCCGCGCCATATGTTGCCGCGAGATAACGCACGATCGCATTGCTCTCCCAGACGACAACGTTGCCGTCGCGCAGCGTCGGCACGCGGCCGTTGGGGTTCAGGGCGAGATAAGCGGGATCGCCTAGCCCGCCGAATTTTCCGCCCAGCGGGATATGCTCATAGACGAGACCCAGCTCGCCGAGCGCCCAGATCACCTTCTGCACATTGACGGAATTGAGCCGTCCCCAGATCGTAATCGCCATCCTGTCCTCCGTTGCGCCATGTGGGCCGCCTTGCTATGCCCCGCGGCATGAGCACCACAAACCAGACCATACATGTGATCGGCGGCGGCTTAGCCGGTTCCGAGGCCGCGTGGCAAGCCGCCGAGGCCGGCGCGCAGGTCATCCTGCACGAAATGCGGCCGGTCCAGAAAACCGACGCACATCAGACCGAGGATTTCGCCGAACTCGTCTGCTCCAACAGCTTCCGCTCCGATGACTACGAGCACAATGCCGTGGGTCTGCTGCACGAGGAAATGCGCCGCTGCGGCTCGCTGATCCTGCGCGCTGCCGATCAGCACAAGCTGCCCGCAGGTGGGGCGCTGGCCGTCGACCGCGACGGCTTTTCCGCCGCTGTGACGGCGGCGCTCGGGGCCCACCCCAATATCACGCTCACCCGCGAGGAAATTGCCGGTTTGCCGCCTGCCGACTGGGAGAATGTCATCATCGCCACCGGCCCCCTCACCTCGCCGGCACTGGCAGAGGCAATCGGGGAGCTGACCGGCGAGGATTCGCTGGCCTTCTTCGACGCCATAGCCCCGATCGTCCACTACGAAAGCATCGACCGGTCCATCGTCTGGGCGCAGTCGCGTTACGACAAGGCCGGCCCCGGCGGCACGGGCGCCGATTATCTCAATTGTCCGATGGATGAGGACCAGTACCACGCCTTCGTCGACGCGCTGCTCGCAGCCCCGCTGCATGAGTTCAAGGACTGGGAAAAGGTGCCATATTTCGACGGCTGCCTGCCGATCGAAGTGATGGCCGAACGGGGCCGCGAGACGCTGCGCTTCGGGCCGATGAAGCCTGTCGGCCTGACCAATCCCAACAATCCCACGGTGAAACCCTATGCCATCGTCCAGTTGAGGCAGGATAACGCGCTGGGCACGCTGTGGAATATGGTCGGCTTCCAGACCAAGATGAAATACGGCATGCAGGCCGAAATCTTTCGCAAGATTCCAGGCCTCGAGAACGCCCAGTTCGCGCGGCTTGGTGGATTGCATCGCAACACGTTCCTCAACTCGCCAAAGGTTTTGGGACGCGACCTGAAACTAAAGGCTGATCCGCGGCTGCGCTTCGCCGGCCAGGTCACCGGCGTCGAGGGCTATGTCGAAAGCGCCGCCATCGGACTGATCGCCGGGCGCATGGCCGCGGCCGAAACGCGCGGCGTGCTCCTGCTCCCCCCGCCAGCAACCACGGCGCTCGGGGCGTTGGTCAACCACATCACCGGCGGGCATGTCGAAGCCGAGAGCTATTCGGGCGCCCGCAGCTTCCAGCCGATGAACGTCAATTTCGGGCTGTTTCCGGAGGTCGAGGTCAGAAAGCCGGAGGGCGCCGGACGCTGGCGGGGCAACGACAAGACAATGGCCAAGAGGAAGGCAATCACCTCGCGGGCGCTCGACGATCTCAAGGCTTGGGCGTGACCCCGCTTTGACCGGGTTGAGTCGGTTTCGTCGGAGCGGCGGCTGATGACGCAAACAGCGTGCCGGTGAGATTGGTCGCCATTCGGTGACCGCCGCCGTCCGGCCCGAGCGTCGTCATCTTGTCCATTGCGATCCTGTAGTGGAGGCCACCGAGATCGAAATCGATCGACGGCGATTCAAACGTCGATCCCTGCTCGTTCACCCAACCGTTGATATCGACCATGTAGTCATTGCCGGCATCGTCGGACACCTTGAGTTTGTTGCCGTCGACGAGGCCAAGGTGCCGCCCGCCGATATCGACGGTCGAGCCGACATAGATCATTACCGGCCCAAGATAGAACGGCGTCGCCGTCAGGTCGGTTGGCGGCGTGACGGCGCCGCGCGCGACATCGATGCTGGTCTGGGTGCTCGGCTGCGAGTCGTCGGGCGCGCCGGCACTCGCCAGCAGCGCAGCAGCGTCGGTGCTGGTGCCATCGTAGGCGATGTCGTGCCGCGCCAGCACGTCAACCAGCGCGGCCCGGCCGTTCTGGTCGTTGATGAGATACTGGACGGCGCCCTTCGCCCTGCCGACATCGTCCGCCGCCCATTGCGGCTTACTGCCCTTGCCGTTGGCGCCGGCTGCGGTCAGCACGGCATCGAGACGCCGGGCCTGATCGGCGCGTGCCCCACTCTCGACGTTCCACGGCCCGATGCTCAGGGCGAGAAAGATGAGCCCGGCTAGCGCTGGAATCAGCCGGATATCGCCGCGCCGCAGAAGGAAGATCAGCGCCAGCAGCCCGGCCCAGACACCGCCGGCGAGCAACAGCATTCGCTCGGAAGTGAGCCCATAGGCCGCAACGCGCGTCCACAGCGCCACGGCGAACAGCGCCAACGGAACGATCGTCAGCCAGAACCAGAAACGGCGAAAGAACCGGACGACCAGCCGCTCGCGCATGAACGGCGGATAGAGCAGCAGCCATGTCGCGGCGCCGGTCGTGGTGAAGCCAAGCACCATCCAGCCCAGCATGCCTTGCGGGAATTGCTGGGTAACAACGATCTCAATCGTATAGGCCAGGAGGATCGCCGCGTAGGCGATCAGGATCGGCGCCATGATGAATTGGCCGAGAAAGCCAATTGCACGAGAGACGAAATCCGGCTCGCTTAGGCTTTTCGGCTCGTAGCTGTCGAGCGCGGGAATGGTCGACAGCCAATAGACCGGCGCCAGCAATCCGCCAGCTACCGGAAGGATGAAGCGCCAGAATACGTCCCGCGTCTCGAACCCAAACAGGACCGCCAGTGTCTGTTGAATGGCGAAGCATCCGATGAACACGAGTACGAAGCCGGCCGCAGCAAGGACGGCGCTGGTGAAGGCACGGTGGTTGAGCCACCAGAACCTGTCCTGCTGATCGTCGCGATGGACCCCGCTCCAGCCGGTGAAAGCGGCGACCGAGAGCCAGAACACGCCAATGAGCGGCAGCAGGTAGGGCACGAAGATCGTCGTGCCGCGGATTTGCATCGAGGCGGCAACGACCAACGGCAGAACGTAAGCGAGAACGATGCCGGCGAACCGCTGCCCGGGCCGGCTTTCGCGGAACAGCGCGCCGGCCATGGCGAAAACCGCACCGGTGGCAAGGCCGCCAAACGCGCGCGTCCAGTTCTCGTCTATGCCTCGCGGAACCCACTCATTCACCAGCGCAACGAGCAACGCCGTCGCTGCCGTCTGCAGCGCGATGGTCATTGGGAAGCGGCGGATGGTCACCGCGAGATCGGGCGATAACCGCTCGCTCCAGCTCGTGACGGTCATGGCGACCTCTGTCTCCGGCGGCGCCCCTGCCACACCAATATCACAAGTTTTCGCCAATCCGCCAAGTCCGGTGGGAGTGTGAAGGGTCTGTCCGCGGCGGCTTCGATCCGCTTGAGTTGCGGCCTGAGGAGGCCGGCCGAGGCAAAGGCAGGCTTCAGTCGCGGCGGCAGCGCGGCGATGGCTGCGTCGGCTTTGGTCAGATGTTCCCGCGCCAGATCGATGAATTGCCGGCGGGCGGCAAGTAGCCCGCCGTTGACCCGGCCGGCGAGGATGCTTTGCTCGCTCACGCCGTTGGCCGCAAATATCGACGTCGGCAAGAAAATCCGGCCGTGCGAGGCGTTGTAGCCAAAGGCGCGGAGATGCCCGGTCAGCGCCTGCGCCACGCCGAGATGGCCGGCAGCATCGCCTGCCTCCATGGCTTCCCCACCGTTGAGGACCATGGCCGCGAGTTGAAACAGCACGGAGACGGTTTCGCCGGCATAGCCCTCGAACGTGGCCACATCCGGCATTGGGTCCTGGTAGAGGTCGAAGCGCCGGGCGTCGATCAGGCGAACCAACGGCGCTGTCGGCAGATGGTATTGATCGATTGCGGACAGCAGAGCGTCGGCTAGCGGATTTTGCCGGACCTCGCCGTGCCCCTGCCCCTGCAGCGCGTCACGCCACCATTGCAGGCGGATTTCGCCCGGGGCTGGCTCGCGCGCCCGTTCGCGCACGGCCGCGATCTCGGCACTGAAGGCATAGAGCGCGGTGATCGCGGGGCGTTGTATCGCAGGCAGGATCAGCGTCGCGAAATATCGGTCGCGGTCGAGCTCTCGCAGCGTAGTCGCCGCCTGCGCAGCGCTCTCTGCCTTCATCTTGCCCGCTCGACAGCGAGCAGCGCCGCCGCGATCGGCCGCTTCTCGGCAAGGAGGATATTGTAGGTGGTGACGGCGCTACGCGTCGTGGCGGCCTCGACGATCACGTGGCGGTCGCGGAACGCCTCGCGAATCTTCGGATCAAGCGCGGCAACATCCGGACCGAGACCTATGAACAGGACGTCGATCTGATCGGCGACCGCGAGCACCGGCGCCAGCGATTCCAGCGTGATTTCATTAGCTTCATTGATGCGCCAAGCATCCATCCCCGTCGGCAGGCAGAGCATCGATCCGCGGTGCGACATGCCGGCGAAACGGAAACCACCGCTGCCGTAGGCGTCTATGGACGCCTGATAGGGATAGTGGCCATTCGGAATGTCATCCTGCATCGGATTCGCCCGCACGCTCGGTGTAGCCGGCCTCGTCCTTCGACAAGCTCAGGGTGAGGCCGGAAGGAGAGACTTAGCCCGATCAGAGCCCTCGCGATGAGCTTGTCGAACCACAGACGCGCCCCGTCGGCTGGCGCCTACACCGCGGCTCCATCCGCCCGCTTAGCCGTGGCCTTGGTCACCGGCACATCGGCACGGCTCTTGAGGCCGAAGAAGATCAGGATCGGACCGCCGACGATGATCGAGGAATAGGTGCCCACGAACACGCCGAAGGTCATGGCGATGGTGAAGCCGCGGATGACCTCGCCGCCGAACAGCACCAGCGGTACCAGCGCGCAGAAGATCGTGAAGGCGGTGAGCGAGGTTCGTGTCAGCGTCGAATTGATCGACAGATTGATCAAGTCCGGCAGCGGCATCTTCTTGTATTTTCGAAGATTTTCACGAACTCGGTCGGAAATCACGACGGTTTCGTTGAGCGACAGGCCCACGAGAGTCAGCACGGCCGCGATGGACGTCAGGTTGAACTCGATACCGGTGATGGAGAATAGCCCGATCGTCATGATGACGTCGTGCGTCGTCGTCGTGATAGCCGCGAGCGCGAACTGCCACTCGAAGCGGAACCAGACATAGATCAGGATGGCAACCAGGGCGACGAGCACCGCGATAGTACCGTGCAGACCGAGTTCACCGGACACGGTCGGCCCCACCGTTTCGACGCTCCGGATGGTGTAGTTGTCCTTGCCCAGGGTGTCGGTGACCTTCGCCACTGCCGCCTGCTGCAGAGCAGGACTGCCATCACCCTGCGTCTGCACGCGGATCAGCAGATCGGTGGGAGCGCCAAAGCCTTGCACCTGGATGTCCCCGAGGCCGAGCTTGCCGATGTCGTCGCGCACCTTGCCGGTATCGGCGGGCCCGCTCTTCGACTGGACGGCAATGGCCGAGCCGCCCTTGAAGTCGATGCCGAGGTTGAAGCCCTTGAACACCGCCGAGCCGATCGACAACGCCGTCAGCACCACCGAAAGGATGATGACGTAGCGCGAGATCTGCATGAAATGGATTTTGGTGCCGTCCGGAATGAACCGGAAATGCTGGATGCGCAGCGTTTTCGGGCGCCGGACTTTGTACCAGGCGCCGACGAAGTAGAGCGTCACTGTGTAGGCGGTGAAAAGCGAGGTCAGGATGCCGAGGCCGAGGGTCACGGCAAAGCCCTGCACGGGCCCCGAGCCAAGGAAAAACAGCACCACGGCCGCAATGAGCTGGGTCAGGTGCGAGTCGATGATGGTGCCCCAGGCCCGCCGAAAGCCGGCATCGATCGCCGCGAGCACCGATTTGCCAGCGTTCTGTTCCTCTCGAATGCGCTCGTAAATCAGCACGTTGGCGTCGACCGCCATGCCGAGCGTCAACACGATACCGGCAATGCCTGGCAACGTCAGCGTTGCGCCGAGCAGCGACAACGATGCGAGGATCAGCACGATGTTGAGCATCAACGAGATATCGGCGAAGATCCCGAACAGCCCGTAAGCGATGACCATGAACGAGACGACGAGCACCGCCGCGACCACACCGGCGGTAATACCCGACCGGATACTGTCCGCACCGAGGCTTGGGCCAACCGACCGCTCCTCGACGATATCGAGCGAAGCCGGCAGGGCGCCGGCGCGCAACAGCACCGCGAGATCGTTGGCGCTTTGCGGCGTGAAATTGCCGGAAATCTGCCCCGTGCCGCCGGTGATCGGCGTCTGAATCACGGGCGCGGTGATGATCTGGTTGTCGAGCTCGATGGCAAAGCGCTTACCCACGTTCTTTGACGTGATGTCGCCGAACGTCACGGCGCCGCGCGTGTCGAAGCGGAAGCTCACCACCGAGCGCGAAGTCTGCTGGTCGAAGCCGGGTTGCGCATCCACCAGCGACTCGCCGCCCAGGGCAACGTCCTCGTAGATCAGTTCGTCGCCGCCATCCTGGCTCGGCACGATCTCGGTGCCGGCCGGCAGGCCCTGCTGCTTGGCCTGCGCGGCGGTCATACCGGGATAGACCAAGTGGAAGGTCAGGCGGGCGGTCTTTGAGATGATCTCCTTGAGGCGAGCCGAATCCTGGAAGCCCGGCACCTGCACCAGCACGCGATCAGTGCCTTCGCGCTGAATCTGCGGTTCGGTCGTGCCGAGCTGATCGATACGCTTTCGGATGACTTCCATCGACTGCGTCACCAGCGAGCTCATGCGCTGGTTGATGCCTTCGTCTGTAAGGCCGATGGCGATTTTGCCATCAGGCGTATCGGTAAAGGTGAGTTCCTTGACACCGCCGATACCGATGACGCTGCCGCCGACATTGTTCTGCAATGCCTGCAATGCAGTGTCGGCCTTCTGCAGCGTCGCCGGATCGGTCAGTTCGATCGACAGGGAATTCTTGGCAACGGTGATGATGTTGCCGATGCCGTTCTGATTGGCGAGGATATTGCGCGCATCGCGGCGCAGCTCAGTCAGGCGGTCGTTGATGATGCCCTGCCGGTTGACTTCCAGCAGGAGATACGAGCCCCCCTGGAGATCGAGGCCCAGCGTAACGGTCTGCTTGGGCAACCAGCCCGGCCAGGCCGCCAGCTGATCCTTCGTCAGGAAATTGGGAATGACGTAAAAAATTCCCAACAGCGCGACGATGATAATGATCGCTGTGCGGATCGGCGTGAACTGCAGCATGTGGTCCTAGTCGTCCTTCTTCGTGGGCAAACAGCCGGTTCAGGCGGCCTTGTTATCGTTGACTGGCGTGCCCTTGGACCTCACGTCCGCGATCATGCCGCGCACCAGCTTGACCTTAACGCCCTGGGCGATCTCGATCTCGAGGTCCTCGCCATCGACGGCCTTGGTAACCTTGCCGATAATGCCGCCTGTGCTGACCACGGTGTCGCCACGCGTGATCGCACTCAGCATCGCCTTCTGTTCGCGCGCGCGCTTCTGCTGCGGGCGGAAGATCAGCAGCCAGAAAATCACCACCAGAATCAGGATGGGGGCGAGCTGGACGATGATCCCGCTCGGGTCGAGCGCCGCGCCCGGGGCGGCGGCGCCAGCGGCCTGTGCAAAAGCGGGTGTAACGAACATAAACGGCTCCTTCCTGTCGGCTTGTCAAAATGCCGGTTGATGGCCCATATAGGGCGCGGCAACGGGATCGGGGAGACCCCGCCCGTCAAAATCGCGCGGACTATATAGCCGCACCCTCGGGATTGCAAAGCCAAACCGAGGGCGTGGAAAGGCCCGTTTTCCCCGGAGTTTTTCGCCAGTGTCCGACCCCAATTCGCTCGCTGAGATCGCGGCGTCGCTGAGCCGTATTGCCGAGAGTCTTGCGGCCATGATGCCGGCACCACACGCCCCGCCGGCGGGGCTGGACGAAGCGGAAGCCTATCACTGGGACGCCGCCGCCGGCGCCCTCCGCCCGGTACCAAAAGTCGCGCGCGTGCCCATCGAATTGCTCAAGGGAATCGGCGACGTCACCGACATTCTGCTGCAGAACACGCTGCACTTCGCCCGCGGCCACGGCGCCAACAACGCCCTGCTCTGGGGCGCCCGCGGCATGGGCAAGAGCTCGCTCGTCAAGGCGCTGCACGCCCACATCAACGGCCTTGGCGAACCCGGCCTTCACCGGCTCATCCTCATCGAGATCAACCGCGAGGATATCGAGAGCCTGCCCGCCCTGATGCGCCTCATCACACAGGAGAGCGCCCGCTTCATCATCTTCTGCGACGACCTGAGTTTCGACCGCGACGAGGCGACCTACAAATCGCTCAAGACCATCCTCGACGGCGGGCTCGAAGGGCGCCCGGAGAACGTGCTGTTTTACGCAACGTCCAATCGCCGGCACCTGATGCCGCGCGACATGATCGACAACGAGCGCGCCACCGCCATCAGTCCCGGCGAAGCCGTCGACGAGAAAATTTCGCTCTCCGACCGGTTTGGCCTCTGGCTCGGTTTTCACAATTGCGACCAGCCGACATTCCTCGCAATGATTCGCTCCTATTGCGACTTCTACGGCCTGCCGATCGACGATGCGACGCTGCACGCCCGCGCCATCGAATGGGCCGCGACCCGCGGCTCGCGCTCGGGCCGCGTCGCCATCCAGCTCGTGCGCCAGCTCGCCGGTGAATTGGGGAAGTCGATCTAGCGGTACAGCATGCTCAGGTCGGGCTCGGCGCGAACATCGGCGATCAGCTTGTCGACCATCCATTGTTGCGCGGGCGTCAGGATGCGCCGCCAGTCGCCCTCCTGGTAGGCCGAAACGTGCCCGGACTGGAAACCCGTCTCAGTGTCGAAGGCGCGGATGATGCTCTTGTCCATCGAGGGAACGAAGTCGCGTTTGTCCACCGGCTGCCGATTGTTGATTTTTGCCCGCAACGCCGCCTCGCGCTCCGCCATTCGGGCCTTCACGCTGTCCTTGGAATAGCGCTTCGTGAGGGCATCGATCACCGCCGCATCCGGGTTGATCGACAGCCGCCGCCCGATCTCGGCAATCACCGCGGCAGGCTGCGCGATAATGTCCGCGTAGGCAATGTTGATGGTTCGCTCTGGCGGAAAGCCCTCATAGTGCCGCTCGAGCCGCACCGACCCTGCAAGATACCTGAGCGCGTTGTCGAAGTCGCTGGTGGTGAAACGCATGAACGAAACGAACGCATCATGCAGATCACGGCGCGTGACGACGAAGAGCGATTTCTGCAAGTCTTGCGGAATCGGCGTGTGGACCTTGAGCACATAGGTTGCCCCGTCCGACGCAGCGATGCCGGCTTTGCCGATCGCCTCCATGACCTCGTCTTCGTGCGGAACGATTTCGGGCAGCACCGTCCGCCCCGTCGAGCGGACCAGATCCCGCACGATGTTGAACGTCCACATCGAGCCGGTGCGCGGCGCGCTGGCGACCCAGATTGCCTTTACGTCTTCGCCTAACTTCACTTCGCCGTCCGCTCCTCGGTCGTGACGGGACAGTCAACATTTTTTTCTAGCACGGGCAAGACGAGCGGGGACAGAAAAGCCAGCGGCCGGGAACTGGTCCCGGCCGCTGCAACTGGATTACCTGATCTGATCAGCCGGCGAGCAGCGGCACCGGATCGACCGGGGTTGCGCCCTTGCGGAGCTCGAAATGGAGCTGCGGACTGGACACCGAGCCGGTGGCACCCGCCGTGCCGATGGTGTCGCCGCGGCCGACCACCGCGTTCTTCTGCACGGTCATATCCTTGAGGTCGGCATAGGCCGAGACATAGCCGTTGGCATGGCGGATGAGGACGAGATTGCCGTAACCCTCGACGCCGCTGCCGACATAGATCACCGTGCCGTTTTCGACCGCCTTGATGGGGGTGCCTTCGGGCGCCGCGATATTGATGCCGGTGCCCTTCGAGTTGGCGAAATCGACGATCACCTTGCCATTGACCGGCCAGCGGAACTTTGGCGCGCCGGACATTGCCGGCTCCTGCATCGGGGCCTTCAACGCCGGCGGGTTAGCCGTCGCCGTCTGCGTGGCGGCGGGCGTTGCAGCCGGAGCCGCGTGAGCAATCGGCGCCACGGCTGCGGCAGGCGCCGAGGTCAGAATCCGCCCGGCCAGCGGCACGACGGGCGCCGCGGTGTTGCCCAGCGAGGCCACCTTGGTTTCCGCCGGCGCGGTGTGCGGGGTGTGAAGCGTCAGCGGCTCGGGGGCGACCGATGCGAGAACCGGCTTGCTGCTGTCGACCGGCAGCTTTTCGCTGTCGGCGGGCAATTTCACATTGTCCATGGCCGCCAGCAGGTCGGGCCGGCCCGGGATCACCACACGCTGGCCGACGAAAATCTTGTCGGGCGCGGCGATGCCGGAAGCCTGCATGATCGCCTGCGCCGTGACCCCATAATGCCTCGCGATCGTATAGAGCGACTCGCCGCTCTTGATCACGTGCGTGTAGGTGCCGGGCTGGACCACGGTAAGCGCGGGGACCGCGGCCAGGGGCTTCGGCATGGACGAAATCGGCGGCAGATTCTGCGGTGCGGGCTGGGCGGACATGACGGAATTCCCATTGGAGGAAGTGTTGCCAATGACCGGCAGGTCCTGGCTGCTGAACGAACTCGGACGCGACGAAGATGCCGGCGGCAGGTTCGCGTAGCTCTGGCCTGCCATCGGCAGGCGGGGATCTGAGGAGCCCGACCCCACATCTTCGGGTGGCGTATAGGGGCCGTTGTCGGCGACCCGGCTCTGCTGGCCCAGCGCCGGCGGCATCTGCTGATTAAGGTTGCTGGTGCCTTGATAACCGGTCGAGCCGGTCACCGTATCGTCAGCACCACCAAGGCCGAAGGTGGAGCAGCCGGCCAGACTTGACCCTGCAAGGAGAATGCCGGCGATCGCGACACTGTTCTGCAGGGTCCTGCGGGTTACGCGAATACTCATTAGACAACTCACAACGCGAGCAACTCAACTGCCATGAGAATAGGGCGTTAAGGTAAAGACTGATTTAAAGGCGATGCGATTTGCAGCGAATTGCAATGGGAACTTTCAGGAAGCGGCAGGGCATGCGGAGGCGACTCCGCGGCCGCTTTCGCCCGGAGGTTCGGTCAATTCTTTGCCGCCTGAGACAGGCGGCGCGGCGGGACGTTGGTCCTCAGCCGGTAGTCGGCAAACAAAGAGCGGGGCGGAGATTGGGGGTGTTCCCCCCCTTTGTGCCCCCGACTTATTTCCACCCGCCGGGTCATACCGGCGGAGGCCGGTATCCATCATGATGCCTCCCCCGACCGCTGACGTTGTGGCCAGCCATCAGGATGGACCCCGGCCTTCGCCGGGGTGACACCGTGTTTTTGGCGTGAGTCGGCGGTCCCATCGCCCCACACCGCCCTCATGGTGAGCTTGTCGAACCATGGGCCACGGGCAACGAAACCTCATGGTTCGACAGCCTCACCATGAGGTTTTGTGATGAGGCACGGGCCGCACCCCAACCACCGTGTCATTCCCGCGCAGACGGGAATCCAGTACCTGGTGAGCTTCGATGTTGCACCGTACGGGCAAGAACCGCGCGGCGCTGGAATACTGGATTCCCGCCTTCGCGGGAATGACACGGTGTTTAGACGGCGAAGCTCCGCCCCCCGCCGCCCTCGTGGTGAGCTTGTCGAACCATGGGCCACACGCACGAAACCTCGTGGTTCGACAAGCTCACGATGAGGTTT
>Ga0134128_10006530_pt1 | contig 14121 bp, 9 predicted proteins | sample KB31754_FD_96462 | JGI IMG/M metagenome (GOLD analysis project Ga0134128, IMG submission 96462) | Terrestrial soil microbial communities with excess Nitrogen fertilizer from Kellogg Biological Station, Michigan, USA - KB3-175-4 | ecosystem: Environmental > Terrestrial > Soil > Unclassified ... | reverse complement strand
TCATCCACCACAATAAAATCTGCGTAGTTCTCCCTCTGCCGCCGGACCCAGTCAAGTTCCTCACTGCTGAACCGCAGGGCGCGCTCGTAAGGATGTCCCAGAGGCCGTACATTAATCCGTGAGATCGGGGCGCCCTGGATGCGAAGTTGTGCCGCCACAACGGCGCTAAGCGTTACACCGATGCTGCGAATGCCTATGACTGCGGCAGGTTTGCCGGAAACGAGCACCGCCGATGCGAGCCGGACAAAATCGAGTGGATGGAGGGCATAGTAGCTGAAGCCTTCCGGGGGAGATGTTGTCAGCTTATAGGGAACCTCGGCCTGCCGCAGATGTTTCGCCAAGCTCTGTAATGACTCGAAATTTCCACCCAAAAGGACGTCTGCCGCCGTCAGCGTAATCTCTGAAAAAAGCGTTTGGGCGGCAACTGCCGCGTCGGCCAGGGCGGACTCCATCTCGCCCGCGGCAATCAGAGCGTTCAATTGCAAGGTACGATCCGAAGGATTGCAAAACAATTTTTGCAGGGTTGATTCCAGGCCTCCGAGCATCGCCGCGCCGTAAACTTCTTTTCGGCCATCACGAAAAACCCAGGGATCGGCGCTGGCTTCCATCTTGCCGGGTTGTATTCCAGAACTCATGTGCACAATCAAAACGTTGTGTGATACCGGGCATCCACCGCCACTCCTCCACTTTCATCGCGCGAGGCGCTGACTGACCAGCGGCGGTTGATCTGGTATTCGCCCTGGACAATTTCACTCTGCGGCTGCGTGACATCGGTGGAAAAAGTAAAGAGTAAATTCTTTGAGACCCGCTGCTGGACGGCGATTCGAGCCGAAGGGTTCCGGCCGTTATCGCCCAACAGAGGATCAATTTGGATGCTGGAAAAACCCGCCAGCTTGCCAATCGAACTACTGAGCTCACTTGCAATCCCCGATGCCAGAATCGAATTGGCGCCGAAATTCCCCGGCGCGGATTCTTCTGTAGTTTGCCCCCTGGCAATCAGGTTGATGATGTCCACGGGAGGCAACGGCGGGTCCGAAACGTAATTGATCCTGAGCCGCTCCACCGGCCCAGCCAAGGTGATATTGAGGTTGTATTGTTCTACCGTGACGGCAATGAGGATGTTTACTACTGGCTCGGTACGGTTGGGATTCACGAAGTTAATAATTCCGCGCTGCAGTTCATAGCGCTTTTTCATGAAGAACACCTCGCCGGAGGTGAGATCGGTCCTGCCCACAATCACTGGATCGCTGACCGTGCCAATCACGCGCAGGTTGGCATTGCCCTCCAGGCTGATCTGCGAGCTCGCCGCGCGGAACTGCCCAGCGGTCTGAATTGAAATCGCCAACTTGATGCGGCTGGAAAATCCCTGCGAGACTGTGGGCGGAGAATTTCCTGAGAGCTGTCCGGCAAAACCGGCCAGATCAAAGTCTGGCGTAAACGAAATACTGTCAATCAAGACTTGCCCGTTCAGCGACGCTGCGGCGGTTGTGCCGGTGAAGTTCAAGGAAGAATCGAGCACTGTGCGCAGTCCTTCCGGATAGCGGATGCGTACGGATTTCGCTTGCAGGGCAAGATTGAACTGCAACTGGGGCTTGTAGGTCACGGACCCACTGGCGGTCAGCGTGCCTCCGCCGACTTGCCCATTAAAATTGGAAATCTGCACGCGGTCTGGTTTTACGTTGAATGTGGCGTTGAGTTTCTCGACCGCTAACGGGGCTTCTTGCGTCGAGAGCGCAGCATCTTTTAGTTGGACTTCGCCGCCCAGTCCTTTTCCACCGGTTGTCCGCAAATCCAAAGTCACATCTCCAGCGCTGATAACGCTCGGATCGAACATCTCTAATAATTTCAAGTTGAGGTTACCCTTAGTGCTGATGGCCATAGCCTTCATATTGCGGACGGGAATTGTTCCGCCGAAATGAAGGTCTGTTTCTGTTCCCCGGAGTTCGGCAGGTTGAATCGTCGCGACCTCGTTGGCATAGTTCACGCGTATTGGCGTGGCGTTTGACAACTGCAATGCCCGGTAGGAAGCCTTGAAAGTGGGAATTGTGAGATCGGCCTTCATCTCCACGGGATGTTTGAGTGGCCCATTAACGGACGCATGGATTTCCGTGGTGCCTTGGAACTCCGGCGGCAGGCTCGCGACGTACGTGGAGAGCAGCGGTGCCAGCGGGATGGCGGACGTTTCGAGCGTCGCGGTGGTTTGATAATTGCCCGCGAGAGCCACGGTAGCTTTGGCTTGAATTGAAGCCTGCGAGACATCCGAGCGGATCGCCAGGTTGGCCTTGTGATTGGCCACTTCCAGTTGAATCTGGACCTCTCCCGCTTTTGTTTTCTGAAACTGCAACTCGGGAACCTGGATGCTGGCGGTAAGTTGCGGATTCTCCAAAGTGCCTTTGCCATCGGCGGCGAGCGTTAGCGTTCCGGTGAGCGGCAGGTTCTTCTGCTGCACCGCGGTCAGTTGGTTGAGCACGATGGCCGGGGCGGATGCGTGAACTTCGTACGCTTTTGTCTTAGGAGCGAACGACGCCTGTATGGTCGCGGCTCCTGCGGGAATTTCCGTATTCAGAGTTGCATGCAACATTCCCTGCGCCGCATGGAATTGAAGAACGAATTGCTTCAATTGCTCGTTTTCTATGCTGGCATGAGTGAGATGAAGGGAACCGTTGCCCTCAGGTTCTAGTTCAGAGCCTCGCAGCGTAACGGTGGCGTTGAGGTTTCCTTTTACAGGAAAACTCTTGCCCGCTAAGTCTTCCAGTTGCGCAAGCGAAAAGTTTTGGATGGATGCATTCAAATGGAGTGGGCTGGAAGGCGTAAAGGACCACTGATGAAGACTGACCTCGCCGCTAAACGAAGCCTGCCCCTGCCTACTGTTCACAATCGAGCCATTTTGAATAGAAATCTGCGATGGATTGGCTTGCACGGTGAGTTGTGCTGTTCTCCACTCCGTGCCGCGCGCCCGCAGATTGAGGACCTCCACATGCGCATTTACCTCAGGCGCATTCATAGTGCCGCGCACGGTTGCATTCAAACGGGCCGAACCCGAGATTGCAGGAACCTCGCCTCCCGCTGATTCGCTGAACGCAGAAGCCAGCAGCGCAAAGTTGCGTAAATTGTCCGTGCCAGCTTGTATGGCGAGTTGCGACCGCCGCGACACTGTTCCATTGGCGGTCAGAAAAGTTCCAGGTGTGGCGATCTTTGTATCCCGCAGCGTAAGTGTGCCCTGCGGCCCATTGTAGGTAGCATGCAGGCTGGCATTGAGAGGCGCGAGGTTCGTCTGTTGTGTGGAACGAATTTCTCCCCGCAAAGTGGCGTCGGCCAGCAACACGATATTTTTTACGCTTCCCAGCCAGTTGCCTTCGACGCTCCCGCCCAGAGTTCCCACTACTGGAACCTGCTTTGCCTGTTGTGTCTGCACCGACTCTTTGGCCGCCTGCAGCGAGAGTCCGTGGAATGTGGCCGCGAATTGCGCCCGAGGGGTTTCGCCCAAATTCTTAATCAGGAGATTTGCGTCAATTTCGCCATTCAGTAAATTTACTGCCGCGCCCTTTACTTGTAAGTCTCCGCTTTGCAATTGGAAGGCCCCGCGCAATGCCTGCGCATGAAGCGCCGCCTGCCCGTTCGCAAAATACAAAGAAGGACCATCAATGTTGCCGGTGAGAGCTACGGCATTGACCGCCGGCTGGCTGGGATTGTTTTGGTAATGAATGCTCCCGGCAACGTGGATGTCTCCGTCAACCGATGCGTTTGCCGCGAGCATTGGGGCAAAATCCTGTGTATGGAGAAGTGCTTGATAAGAGCCGTCAATGCGAGGATCGGCATAATTGGTCAGGTCCGCGCGCAATAGGAATTGCGAGCTGGCGAAATTAATTTGAAGCGGCGACAGAGAGAACTTTGCCGGCGTGGCTGTAAATTGAATCTGCAAGCCGCTATTCAGCGGAGGATATTTGGCGTAGTGAATCTCTCCGTGGTCATAGCCCACGTGGCCGCGGTAACGATTGAGGAAGGAGTTGAAGTCTGACCTGGCGTTCAAATCGTAGACATCAGCCTGCAAGGGACTCTTCCGGTTGTTGTAATAAATCTCCCCGTTATTTAAGACCGCGTGACTGATCGTGGTTTTAAACAAACTAAAGGAGTTTTTGCTCTGTTTCGGCGATGCCGGAGTGGGGAGGTTTGAATGTCCCATTGCATCTACATAGACGTGCACGATGGGACGTTCAACGAGCAGCTCGCTTAATCCCAAATGGCCATGCAATAAGGCCGAGCCGCTTACCCCAACGGTGAGCGATTCTACTGAGAGCAGAGGCTGCTGGCCTTCAGCTTCTTTGCCGTGAAGCGTTAAATCGCGCAGCGTTGCCGTTAAATGCCGCGGATTGATCTCAAGCGATCCCGCCATAACCTGCGCTCCGGTAGCTTCTTCTGTTTTCTGGATGACTTTCATGAGCGCCCAATGTTCCAACGGGCCACTCTGCAAAATAAAATATCCTGCAACAATGACAATGACGACAAAGGCCAGAAAGCCACCGGCGGCCCAAACGGCAATGTGTTTCCACTTCTTCATCTGACACGCGCTGCTCTGTCCGGCGCAGTTCTTACCGGAGTTAGGCTCCGGCACGCTACTAAGATGCGGGAGCAAGCCACGCGTCTTTCAGAATGCCTGCCCCAGCGTAATGAAATATTGCGTCGCTTTGACTCCCGGCACTGGATTCAGGTTGTGCCCAATATCGAAGCGGATGGGGCCGATCGGCGTGTTATACCGCAAACCAATTCCCGGAGTGTTGGTGTAATCGTCGATGTACTGCCGGAAATTTATGTTCTGATACACATTGCCGCCGTCGTAAAAAGCCACAATCCCGAGATTTTTGATAATGGGAAGCGGAGCGCGTAATTCGGTGTTCAAAATGAACAGCTGATTGCCTCCCACCGGCACAGAAATATCGGAGCAGGTAGCGGGATCGCTGGGGTTCGCGCAAACTGGGACAATACGCTGCGGTCCCGCTCCGTTCAGGGGGAACCCGCGCAGGGTTGTTCCCCCACCGGCAAAAAAGCGCTCGCTGGTAGGAACATGGCTGCCCAGAAACGGAGAGGCCAGTCCGAGGCGGAAGCTGGTCGCCCAGACCACCGAGCTCAGGGGTTTATAAAAAGCGTATTGTCCGAAAAACCGGGTGAAGTCCGCGCTCGATCCGAACGCACTGGGAGTTATTGCCAAGTTCACGGTCTGGAAGACGCCGCGATGAGCGTCGAGCGGCTTATCTCGCGTGTCGCGAATGAGTGCCGCTGAAACCGTAGACAGGCGGACGGCGCGGTCTTCTGGAAGGACCAGCTCAGGAAAAACCAGGTCCGAAAGCACGGTCCTGTTGAATTCGTACCGGAACTGGGCGCGGATGCTTTTGGCCCGGTCCAGTGTCCGTTCAAACTGCAAAGATCCGTCACCGATACGCGCCGCAAACAGAGGGTTCTCCGTCGTGCGCTCGACAGAGCCGCTCAACAACGTGCTCCACTGCGATTCGCGAAAGTGCGGGTTCGTGTAAGTCAACAGCGCGCGCTGGTCCAACCTCGCGGCCAATAGTGAAATCGTTGCCGTCTCTGCGCGTCCGCGAAGATTCGAACGGGTGTATTCGATGGTGCCTCGCGGAGAGGCAAATGTGTTTTCGCTGGGAACGACTTTTGCGTTGCCCAACCCAATCGTCGGCAGGCCGGGAACGGCCACGGTTCCACTGGGAACATTTGCGCCGCGATGAGTGACCTCAAAGCCGAATCCATAGGTGATGCTGTTCCTTTTGGCTTCGTGCACTTTGATCAAGGCCTGCTCCCGAGTTTGGTTGGTGATTGGGGCAGCCGGCCCTATGCTCGACCAGTCAAAGATGCCCAGCTCATACAGAGCGCTTTCTCCTTCCAGCATCCGGCCCTGGCTTAAAGGATACCCGGCGCCCATTCCAGAAAATCTGTAGATAAGGTCCTCGCGCGTATGGTCCTCTCCCAGCACGACGACCTTGCTTATTTGTACCTGCTGATGTTCATTTACCTGGTAGGTGACGTTGACTTGATTGCCGGGTTGTTTATCAACTTTTGCGTTCACTTCAGCATTCAAATAGCCTTGATCTAAATAGGTGGCCAGAATGCGGTCGCGGTCGTGCGACATTCCCGCGGGAGAAAAGGGTTTTCCCGCCTGCATGGCGAAGGGCTGCTTGTGCAACTGTTCCACCGGAATATTTTTGTTCCCTACGACTTCGGCACCCGCCACCATCGTGCGGGGGCCCTCCTCGATAATGAAGGTAATGCCGATATTGGGCTGGTGATTGACGACCTCAGTCTTTACCTGGACAGACTCAAAGCCCGAATTCTTGTAGGCATCGGCAACATTTTTGACGCTCTGGTCCAAAAGCTTCGGGCTGTACTTTCCGTGGGAAAAGAAATGCGCTTGCTCAACCTTCAAATATTGTTTGAGTTCATCATCCTCAATATGGCGATTGCCGGAGAAAGAAATCCGAGACACCTTTTGTCTTTTGCCTTTTTGGACGATGTATCCGATGTCAATTACATTGTTTTTGCGCGTGAATGAAATGTTTACTTTGACGTTGAAGTAACCTTTGCTCTCAAAGTAATCCACCAGGTCTCGGCTGCCTTCGGAGACCAGGTCGCGGTCTACACTCCCCTCGCTATAAATGGGAATGAGCTTTTTTTTCTGGCGGCTGTTGAGGAATGGGATCCAGGAAAAATGCGCGCCCGTAACCCGTATGTGAACTTCCGGACCTTCCGTTACGTTAAATGTGAGATTTGCGCGGTTTGTATTCTGGTCATATTGCGGAGGGGCCATATCCACATGGGCGACCAGAAATCCGCGATGAGAAAGATAGTCATGAAGGTGCTTGCCTGCCGCTTTAATCCGTCCTGCTGAAAAAGTCTTGCCCGGCTTGAGCGCCGAGCGCGTGAATGTCGCCCGGAAGGTCTGCATGGATTCCACCAGGCGCTGGTTTTCTTCAGGAGATGCTCCGGTGACTTTTACACTGCCTATTTTTGCCCGTTTTCCGAGCGTGACGTGGAAAATGACGTCTGCCAGCCGGTGGGCATCGTCCAGTTGGGTCTCCGGTTTGATGGAAGCTTCAAAATATCCTTGTTCGCGAAAAAATTTCATCAGCGCGGCTTGGGCCGGCGGAACATCATTTTTATTAAAAACAGCTTCGTCGGAAATGTTCGCTGCCTGCAAAAGGCGCGTATAGCGAAACCGCCGCGACGCACCGGGAAAACGCAATATTCCCACGTAGTATGCCGGTTCTAAAATGAAGGTCAGCCGTAATCCAGCCGCTTCCGGCGTGACCTGCGTTTTCACACCTGTAAAATGTCCGGCTTTTTTCAGCGCCTCCGCACTGGCTTCGACTTTCTCATGAGAATAAGGCTGGCCAGAGCCCTGCTGGATTAAATGCTGTAGGGAAGTAGTGTCAATTCGTGGGTCAGTAACAATTTCCGTCCTGGCGACAGTCTCGCCATCATACGAAAGGTTGGAAACGTTCTGCGCCACGGCTGCACAAGCAACAAAAATTGAGAGCAGAAAAAATATCCAGCGCATAGACGAGCTGAGGTTCCAAAATGTCCGGCGGTTGCTACGATTCAATTCGGCTCCGCAGGAGCTCTGTGATGCCCGTCGTTCTGTGAGAGATGTCTTAGAAGATGTCGTGGAACGCAAGTTGCCGCAGACGAGGTGCGGGATGCGGGCTTGCTATCGGCGGCGCGATCAAGAGCATGGATTGGAAAATCACAATCTCCTTAAGCGCGGCTTAAGGTATGTTCCATTTTTAATTACAACGTTTTCCCGAATGCGCTCGCAATCCATAACAGAGTACATTGGCGAATGTAGGTTAAATAGTTTCCTGCTCAAGCCCTGGCGCTGCAAATGAAATTCGCTTCCGGTCCTCCACGGCAATAGCCATGCGCATCGTGATTTTCGGCCTTACGATCAGTTCTTCCTGGGGAAACGGTCACGCTACGCTTTGGCGCGGTCTTTGTGCCGGATTGGAGCGGCAGGGACACAACGTTATTTTTTTCGAAAAGGACGTTCCGTATTATGCGGGACACCGTGATCTGGAAGCCGACCAGCCGTACAAAGTTGTGCTTTATCAAAGCTGGAAAGACGAGAGAGATCTAGTTCAGACAGCTCTGGGCGGCTGTGATGCCGCTATTATCACCTCTTATTGTCCAGACGCGGTGGCCGCTTGCGACGCTATATTCGACGCGCCAATCCCACTGCGGGTGTTTTATGACCTGGATAGCCCGGTAACGATCGAGCGCCTGCGACGCGGAGAACGCGTTGAGTATCTTCCGGCAAACGGATTGGGCGACTTCGATCTGGTTCTTAGCTACGCAGGTGGCAGCATCTTAAACGAGTTGCAGTCTCGGTTAGGCGCAAAGCGTGTTGCGCCGCTGTACGGTAGTGTCGATCCTCAGGTCCACCACCCAGCGGATACGCGGCCCCGGTATCAATCAGACCTTTCTTATCTGGGGACTTATTCTCCTAACCGCCAGGGTATTTTAGAACAATTGTTTATCGAGCCAGCGCGCCGCAGCCCTGACAAGCGATTTTTAATTGGCGGCGCATTATATCCGAATGATTTTCCCTGGAAAGAAAATATTTATTTTGTCCGGCATGTTCCTCCTGCGGAGCATCCGGCTTTCTATAGCTCTTCGAGACTGACCCTGAACGTCACCCGCGGTCCCATGGCCCAATCGGGATATTGCCCTTCCGGAAGATTATTTGAAGCGGCTGCCTGTGGAACTGCCGTGGTAAGCGATACATGGGAAGGCATAGAAGATTTCTTTGTTCCGGGAAAAGAAATTCTGCTGGCGAATACGCCGGCGGAGATGGAAGAAATCTTAAAATTCGACAACGCCGAGTTGCGCAACATTGGACGCGCAGCGCGCGAGCGCGTAATGGCTGACCATACTGCGGAACGGCGCAGCCAGCAGTTTACAGAATTGCTGGAGGCCGCAGCATGAGTGAACGTTGGGGCATTGTTCCGGCCGCTGGTTTAGGTACCCGTATTCAGCCGCTCGCGTTTTCAAAAGAGCTCCTGCCGGTTGGCATGCGTCATGAGCAAGAGGTTGAACGTCCACGGGCGGTATGCGAATACCTGCTCGACCGCATGTTGTGCGCGGGAGTCACCCGGATTTGCTTTGTCATCTCGCCGGCGAAAAGCGACATTCTCAGTTACTTTGGCGGCCGCGTGGGAGCAGCGCCTGTTTGTTACGCCGTTCAGGAAAAGCCGGCAGGCCTTTGCGATGCGATTTTCACTGCCTGTCCTCTTATTTCTCCCGACGACGAAGTGTTGGTCGGACTTCCCGACACCATCTGGTTCCCGGAAAACGGCTTCTGTAGTTTACCGGACGGTAAGTTTTCGTTCCTGCTTTTCCCGGTCGAGCATCCGGAGTTATTCGATTCCGTCACTACGGACCAGAACGGACGGGTGAAGAAAATCCAAGTGAAGGAATCGAGCCCGGAGTCCCATTGGGTGTGGGGGGCCTTCAAGTTAAGCGGACAGGAGTTCCTCCTTCTACGCCGCCTGTGGCGGGAGCGGAACCGGCACGACCAATACTTCGGCACATTGGTGAATGCTTATCTTGCCCAGGGTGGGGACGCGCTCGGGATTAAGGCGGGAGAAAAATATGTAGATGTGGGCACGCTTCATGGATATCACGAAGCCGTACAAGTGCTTCGTCAGGGGGCGAACTGGCATGAACTTCAAGAATATTCCATCAGCCATCAATGAGGCGGAAGACCGCGCGGCGCGGATTCTTTCCTGTTCCCGTGGAAGCCGTTGCAATTTGCGGATTCTGATCGTCGCCGCCCATCCGGATGATGAGACTTTGAATGCCTGTGCTGCCATGAGCCGCGCTGCGGAAAGCACGGTGCTTTTTCTTACCGATGGCTCTCCTGCGAATCCTCAGTTTCGCGCCTTCGGAGACAGAATTTCCCGTGAAGAATACGCTGCAATGCGGCGAAAAGAGGCGCTGACTGCTTTGGCGCTCATGGGGATTCTTCGCAAGCGGATCATTTTCCTGGATGCGACTGACCAAGAAACCATTCATCAGCTTCCTCTGCTGCTGGAGAAGACTACAGAGGTTTTGCGGGCCGTCCGGCCCGATGCCGTTATTACTCATCCTTATGAAGGCGGGCACCCGGACCACGATGTTGCGGCATTGATCGTATCGGCCGCTATTGAAAACTTAAGCGTCAATAGCAAAACGTCTCCTGCCGTGTTTGAAATGACCTCCTATCATGCGGCGGAAGGGAAGTGCGTCACCAATAAATTTCTAACACCACAGAAAGGTAATAGCTCCACCCAGGAATATGAAATCTGGCTCTCTCCGGAAGAGCGCGCGCGAAAAGAGCAGATGCTGTCCTGTTACCGCTCGCAAAAGGCAGTGATCAATTACTTCCAGGTTGAACCGGAACGCCTGCGCGCCGTACCTCAGTATGACTTTCGGCGGTCGCCTCATCCCGGCAAATTGTGGTACGAGTGTCTCGGCTGGCCGATGACTGGCAGGGCGTGGCGCTCGCAGGTCAGGAAGACGCTGCTGGAACGTGAACTGAAACAATGCGCCTGACCGTGCTCAATGTGAGCTATCCTCTCGCGCCGGTCACTCCCGGAACGGCCGGAGGAGCGGAGCAGATTTTAGCGATGCTCGATAATGCCCTGGTTTCCGCGGGCCATCGTTCCCTGGTGATTGCTCCCGCAGGTTCCCAGTGTCATGGTCTGCTGTTGCCCGTACCCTTGCCACGTTGTGTGCTGGATAAGAACGCCAAAGATGCAGCCACGCAACATCATCTGAAGGCAATTCATTTTACGCTGCGGCATTTTGCCGTGGACGTAATCCATTTTCATGGATTGGATTTTCCTGTGTATTTCCCCGAATGCAGCGTTCCGAGTGTAGTAACACTGCACTTGCCGCTTCATTGGTATGCTAAAGAAGTTTTTCAACGGCGGTGGTCGAATATTGATTTTGTGTGTGTCTCCGAAAGCCAGGCACTGACTTGCCCGGACGGCGCTCACATCAGCGCGGTTATTTCGAACGGGATTCCCCTGGGGCCGTTTGTGCCTGGGAGTAAGAAGGGAAAATACGCCCTCTGCCTGGGGCGCGTATGCCCGGAAAAAGGCTTTCATCTGGCCTTGCAGGCGTGCGATACCTGCGGATTGCCGCTATTTATTGCCGGAAAGGTTTTTCCCTATCCTGAGCACATCTCATATTTTGAAAATGAGATTGAGCCGCGGCTGTATGCTCCCCACCGCTTTCTTGGCTCAGTAGGAGGCGCGCATAAACAACAACTCCTTGTTGGCGCGGCCTGCGTAATCATTCCTAGTCTGGTTGATGAAACAAGCTCTCTTGTCGCCATGGAGGCATTGGCTTCTGGCACGCCGGTAGTTGCATTTCGCCGGGGCGCCTTGCCGGAAATTATTCAAGATGGGCGCACGGGAATATTGGTGGATAGGCCCGGCGATCTGCCTTCCGCCATAACCGCAGCCTGCGCCTTAGACAGAGCAGTGTGTAGAAGGGAAGCGGAGCTTCGGTTTTCTGCCGAACAGATGACGCAGCAATATTTGGCGCTGTACCAACGAATAACTCAGAGGAGTGGAGATTTTCGAACAACGAGTCGGCGGCCAATTTCTAACGTCGTTTCTTTCGCAAGTCTTCCCGCAGAGGCAACCCATTGCGCCTAGCCCAAAATTATTGCGTCGAAGTTTTGGCCAGCAAATTTTTGTTAAACGATGCGCCCTGCGGCCGCTTGTTTACCGAATGGCAAGAGTTGTGGGACATTTCTTCGGCAGACCTCACCTTTCAGCGTCCGGAATGGATTCTGGCCTGGAACCGATGCTTCCAGCCGCGCGAGCCGTTTCTGCTGACAATCCGTTTCAAGGGAAAGTTGGTCGGGATCGCACCCTGTCTTTTTTACGAACGCAGCATTTACGAAGACAGCGCTCAGGAAAACGCGACCGAAAGAGTGCTGGGCCTGATGGGCGGAGGCGTTTCAGACTATCTCGATATTTTGCTGGATCCCGAACATGCGCAAAATGTAATCCCTGTTTTATGGCAATGGCTTCATGAGCAATACAATTGTGACCTGATTGAGTTCACCGACCTCCCCGCAAATTCCAGGCTTCTGCAACATTCCTCTCTTCTCATCGAGAAGCAATCTCACGAACGTTGCTCCGTTCTTCCTGTGCCGGAAGATGCAAGGGAACTTAAACAGATAATTCCGCCTCATAAATGGGAGAACATTCGCAATGCAAGAAACCGCTTGCAGAGAGCAGGCGGGGGCAGAATTGAAATTGCGGACGAGAATACACTTGAGGCCGCGCTTGAAGATTTATTCCGGTTACACCGGGCCCGCTGGGCGCAGGAATCGTTGCCCGGAGTTTTAAGCCAGCAAAGCATCCGTGAATTTCATCGGAGTATCGCGTCCGCTCTGCACAAAAAGAATGTGCTCCGGCTTTATTCCCTGCGTGTTAACGGTATTTGCCTTGCCAGCGCTTATACATTTTTCGAGCGCGAGCAGGCGCTCTGCTATCTGCATGGCTACGACCCCCAATACAGTCACCTGAGCCCGGGAACACTCATTCTTGCCGCAGCAATGGAAGATGCAATACGGATGGGAAAAAAGACCATTAATTTTCTGCGCGGCCAGGAAGACTTTAAGAAAACCTGGGGTGTGCTGCAAGAAGACACGTTTTGCTTACGCATGAAAATTTCAAACCGCATTCTTGCAAATACCCGCGCCGCATAAAGCGCTTATGCGCTCATCTTGCGCACGAATATTCGGCGGTCCCGCTTCGGGCTATACAGTACGTTCGCGTGTACCCCTTCGTAATATGAGGAGCCGCGCGCAGGATTGACGTTGTATCCTGCCGGTAGGTACTCTTGTCAACAAGATCAGGAGAAAAACGTGGCAGTGAAATCCATCCAGCTTGGGCAAGTTTGGCGAAGCGACAGCGATGGCCAGGATTATCTGGTCACGAAGGTATACAGCGAGGTGTTTTCTCAATTTGCGGTGCTGCGGCCCGCAGGAATCACCGCCCCCGATGCTCCCACGGTAAGGGTGAAGGTCAATAAGGCGGCCAACGGCGCCATGCTTCCGGGCTACACTTTCACTCAAGACGGCGCGTTTTGAGGCCAATTTTGATCCTTCCTGCAATTTCCTCCTTTACGCGAAATCAGTTATCTTTGGATGCGGCAGACAAACGGGGACTCGGCAGGCAAACGAGGACTTGGCAAGAGGCGGAGGACTCAGCAGCGCCCGCCTCCATAAAATAGTCCGCTCTAGCCCGCGATCCTGATATGACAGAAAAAATCCTCACGGTCCTGTTCTTGTTCATTAAGTCCCTGATTGATGCCACTGGCTACGGCGGCGTGGCCATCCTGATGGGGATTGAATCTGCCTGCATTCCACTTCCTTCTGAACTGATCATGCCGTTTGCTGGGTATTTAGTTTCCCTTGGGACCATGAATCTTTTCTGGGCGGCAACAGCCGGAGCCATTGGCTGCAATCTAGGTTCATTAATTGCCTACGAAGTTGGCGCGTATGGCGGGCGTCCGTTGGTGGAACGGTACGGCCGCTGGATTCTGATGGGCCGCCGCGAACTCGAAGCGGCAGACCGCTTTTTTGAGCGCTGGGGGGAACTGGCCGTCTTTATTGGACGGCTCCTTCCAGTGATCCGTACTTTTATTGGCCTGCCCGCCGGCATCTCCCGCATGCATCGCGGCCGGTTTCATATCTACACTTTTCTCGGTTCGTGGCCCTGGTGCCTGGCGTTGGCCTGGGTTGGAATGAAGCTGGGTGCCAATTGGCGCACCCTGGGCGTGTACCTGCATAAATTTGACGACGTCATCGGACTGCTTATTGTGATTGCGGTGGCCTGGTTTATCTGGACACATTGGAAAAACCGCATTCGCAGCAACGCACCGGAAGAAATAAGCAATTTTTCGGAATAATTGTTCCGCAACGTTTGCCCAAGTGCTGTTCACTTCTATAAAATCAAACGTTTGCTGCCACAGCATTCGCCGCAAGCATGTTCCCGCCAGCGGTGAACTTAGCTAGGAATCTATGAAAATTCACGAATACCAGGCGAAAGGCAT
>Ga0134128_10006529_pt1 | contig 14122 bp, 10 predicted proteins | sample KB31754_FD_96462 | JGI IMG/M metagenome (GOLD analysis project Ga0134128, IMG submission 96462) | Terrestrial soil microbial communities with excess Nitrogen fertilizer from Kellogg Biological Station, Michigan, USA - KB3-175-4 | ecosystem: Environmental > Terrestrial > Soil > Unclassified ... | reverse complement strand
TGAGCGTAAAACTGCCGCATGGCATCGGCCGCCGGGCCTTTCAGTTGCAACATGCGCGCGCGCAGCGCCGCGTCGGCGGGATAAATATCGAGGGTATTGGAATTCGCATCGAAACCCGCGGCGTCGAGCGCGCACATGGTGGCGAATAGTTGCGGGCTGGTTTCGACGCTGATGGAGCGGCGAACAGGCTGCGGGCGCGCCGGAATTTGCGCCATCGTTGGCAGACCCAGACAGAGCGCGAGCACAACAAGAAGTGACCCGCAAAGGCCATCGCGAAATTTTCGAATCGTCATGCGCTCAGTTCACTGACCATGGGCGTTCGCGAGTGGGATGCGCGACCGCGGAGGTACCGTTGCTTATGGATGGCACCGATATGAAAGCACACTGTAGCGGGCTGGATGAACCGAGTCAAGAAAGGTGAACGGGCCCAGACTAGCCGCGGACACGAATTTCGCTGAAGCTGAGAACCACGCGTCCGCCCGCCGTAGGCCGGCCGAAATTCAGCTCAGGGCGAAAACGCGAGAAGATCAGCACCTGGTCAATCTGATGGCGAATCGCCGGATCGTTTGGTCCAGAGAGAATCTTATAGCCTGCAACCTGCCCCTCGGCGTTTAGCGTCGCTTCCACAAACAGCACACCCACGCCGGAATAATTGCTGCTTCCGATGATGGCCGGGACCGGGAACGGCGCGAGGCTCTCCAACTGGGCGGGCTGAATCAAATCCGTCGGAAGGTCATTGGGAATGTTGCCGATGGGTATTCCCACAAACAAGCTCTGAACAACAAAAACGAAGACAAACGCAGCCGTCAGGAAGCCGCCGGTCGCGGGCACAGCCAGCGGCTGCAGAATATTCTCGAAGAAAACCCACGCGCGGCTGCGAAGCGGATGGGGCGTTTCCCGTTGAACTTGAATACGCGAGGCTTGCACGCGAATGCGCGTCGCCAGATCGGCCGGAGGCGCGATGGCCGTGGAATTGGCGAGCACGCGCGCGAGCCGGCGATAGCTTTCGAGGTCGATGCGGCAATCAGCGCACGAATCCAGGTGGGCGCGAACGCTTGCATGCTTTTCAGATGAAGCGGCGCCGTCCAAATAGCCGGGCAAATGACGTCCGATTTCGCGGCAGGTCATTGGCATCCTCCGGGCCAGCTTGCTCGTCCGCGATTCAATGCAATTGCATACGAAGCAAGGGGCTGCGAGTCAGCGCCTGCATCTTGCGAGGCATGCGCCGCAACGACATCGCGCTCCGCACTAGTCCGCGTAGCCGGGGCGTAAGAGTCCTTGTAGGGGGCGTGAAGGAGAGGCTCGAGAAGTTTCTTCAAGGCGCGGCGTCCGCGCAGAATGCGCGTTTTCACGGTCGCGACTGAAATTTCAAGCACTTCGGCCACTTCCTCGTAGGACAGTCCTTCGAGATCCCGCAAAATCACGGCGCTGCGATAAGCCTCGGATAATTCGGTAAGCGCGGCGCGCACGGCTGCCTGCGTTTCGCGCGCGGCAAGCTGATCGAAGGGCGTCGCCTCGAGATCCTCGACTTGCGGCGCAGGATGATTCTCATCCGCGGAAATGTCGAGCGATACTTCGTTGCGGCAGTGTCTGTGCCACCAACGGCGATGATTCAACGATTCGCGCACTGCGATCCGATACAGCCAAGTCTTCAGCGAGCTGCCGCGCCGGAAGCCGCGGATTCCACGAAAGGCTTTGAGGAAAACTTCCTGGGTCACGTCGGCGGCATCCGTGCGGTCCGCGAGGATGCCGTAAATCACGTTGTACACGGAGGCATGGTAATAAGTAACAACCCAGTCGAAGGCAGTATCCGACCCCGACTGCAACTCGGTCACGAGCTGCGTCTCGTCTTGAATCCAGGATAGAGTCTGCGCTAGGTCAGACATTCCGCTTGCCACCTATCCAGCCTTGCCTCTGGCAGGCCTACCGCGTCTGCGCTGGTCCGCCTACCCTCCGCCACGGGTTGGCTTACCGGCAGCTTCTACGGCAAAGAAGGCGCGTACTTTCTTAGACACCGCGCCAAGCCATTCTGTTCCCAACTGTTACTAGTTTACCAGAAAACTAAGGGGTCGTCACAGCCGTGTGTGGTCGCGGACGGGGCCGAAATTCTGGCGTGACAAGCCTGCTTGTGAGGTACTAGAGTTACGCGGTCTTGGCACTTTTTCTCCGGCTGAGGACGAGAATGCGACAACGGATACGGATTGGAAGGATGGTGTGCGTCCTGGCGCTGGCCGGGGCGGCGCTTCTGGTAGGACGATGCCTTGCGGGACAGGCAAAAGAATCCGCGCCCGGTGAGCATGTGACGGACGCTTTTGCGACCGGCTGGATGCTTGTCGACACGAACGGCAACGGAATCGCGGACGCGATTCACGGGCAAGTTGTCGTTCCTGAGCAGCCAACGGCGGCAGAAAATGCCGCAGCGACAAATGTGGCGGCGCGACTCGGATACGGGTCGACGGGACTGACGCTGCCCGTCGTTGTCAACGTCTCGCAGGCCGAGAACGGCTCGCCGAAAATCTACATTGGCAAGGCGGCTGTGCCCTCGAACGAATCGCAGAAGGTCGAGCCGTTGATTTCGCGCCTCGAAAAAGGCGAAGGAGGCGTCTTCGCCGTTGGCGATAATCTGGCAATCGTCGGATTCGACGATGCCGGGCTGCTCGCGGCGGCCGACGATTATTCTGCGCGCGCTCCATATCAATGGAAGGTTCCGGGCGACGGATTGCCGGACATCGCGAAAACGGTGACTTCTTCGGCGTCCGGTATGGCGACGCAGTTGATGGGCGTGACTTATGAGCACGGCAAGCAAGGTATCCGGCGCGCATTTCTGCACGCGGATGGCGAAATCTCGCAAGCGAACTTGCAGACGGCGATAGCTTCCAAACAACTCGCGGCGGTGCAGGAGTTGATCGTCTTCGGAGGCGCATCGCCCGTTTCCGTAACGAATCCGAAGCCAATGTCCGCCGAGCATCCCGCGCCAAGCGGCGCTGCTAATTCCGCCACTAGTCCTCAAGACACGGGAGTAGCTTCCGCCGCATCGACAACCGGGGCGGCGCCTGCAAAAAGAAATGAGCCGACTCCGGAGCCGTCGCGCAGGCTTGACCTGGCAACGTTGTACACGAGCAAAGGGCTTTTCAACGGCACGCCGAAAATGCCGATTCCATCTGCCCTCGACGCGCATCTCTACGTCACCGACGGCGCCGCGGGCACGGCGATGGCGAACCTTGCCGCGCGCCTGGGGATGGAAACAACGGGAATCACTTTGCCGATGGCCTCACCCGCTATTGAAGCGAAGCCGAAGGACGTAAAGTTTCAGCCGGCGATCGCCGGAGATTCGACGCTCGCGCAAGAGGTCGAAAAGAAGTTGCGCGCCGAGGACGCGGCCGCCGAGGAATCGGAGCCTGCACTTGCCGCGGGCGAAGGCGAGGCGCGCGTGGTCGATGACGCGTTTCCGAAGCACGGCGCGATTCTGGTGCGGGGAGACACGGCCGGCTCCGTCGCAGCGCTCGATTTGCTTTCCAGCCGTTTCCCGAATTTGTGGGAGCCTGGCAAGCAATATGTCTCGCTCGAAAATATTCGCTACGACTTGCACCGATTCTTTTCGCTGCATTCGAGCGCGGGACAAGCCGCCGCCGCTCTCTATCACCTCGATCGCTGGGCAAAGGAAATCAATCAGCAGGCAAATAGCTCATCGAGCGCTACAGCGGGCGTTCGTGACGCGCAGGCGGAAGTCTACGTTGATTTGGCGGACCCGGGCCTCGCGGATTTGCTGCGCCATGCGCTTGAGCAATCGCTGCATGTCACGAACGTTGACGTGAAAACGGGCAGTCTGCGCGCAGGGACGCAGTGTTGCGACGCGGATCCTGATTTGCATTACGAAGGCCCCGGCTTTCCATTTCATCAAGGTAAGCCCACATTCAGCGAAGATCTGGTGCTTCCATGGGAAGGCACGCGACTGCTAAAGGCGGTTCAGGGCGCGGCCTCAAAAGTGAAACCGGGCGAGCCGGTGACGCTGATCGCGCGCGTCAGCGAAGGTCCGCAAGAGCGCGAAAAGTTGACGGCACAGATTGTTCGCATTCTCCTGCGAGCCGGCGTTCGTCGCGATGAAATGCGTATCAAAGTGCTCTGCGCGTACAAGCAGGGCTACAGCTGGCTGATGGATGACATCGCGCCCGCGCTCGCGGGCAAGTCCCTTGCGAGCATTCAAATCGATTTTGCGAAGGATGCTGACCCCACAGGCGTCCGCGACATGTATTCTCCCGCGCGCTGGGTGCAGGAGCTTTATCCGGTTGACGAAATGCTGGCGCGAAAGCTGAATCTGCCGCTTGCAAGAATCACCTTCAACGAATTCGATCCGCATCCGGGCGATGCCACTTACCGCGTTCGCGCACTCGACGCAAGCGGCGCGGAAATCCTGAAGCGCGAGTTTACCGTAACAACCGCGATGCAGGCCTATAACGGCGTGATGACGCGCTACGAACAGGTGCAGGTAGAAACGGGATGGGTGCATTTGCAAAGCGGCTCGCGCGTGATTCTCGACCAGCGCATCAAGACCGACTCCGAGGAATTCTGGGACCACTATCAGAATGTGACGCTGCCGCGCATCTATCATTTCGTAATGGCGCAGGCGCACGGCGAAACTCGCGCGGAGTATCAACCGCTCTTCGACACGCTGCGCATCGATTTCCGAATGAGCGAGCCGGATTACAATCTCGGCCTCGACCACGAGCGCATTTCTTCCCTGGAGGCGTTGCAGGAAGACACTTTCTATTCGACCGACAATTTCTTCGCCATGATGGGCAATCTTGAGAACGGGCGTCCATTCGATTACGCAGGGCGCATCATTCCGATCGCGCACCCGGCGATACAAGGCGAAGATGCACACGTCCGCGTCGAATTTTACGGAAAACCCGCGGCGAATCCGCTGGTGCGCCTGCGCTGGACTGATGCGCACGGAAAGCAACACGAAAAACTGCGGAATCTCCCCGCGCTGGCTGGCGATTTCGAGCCTCGGCTCATTCAAGCGCGTGTGAAATCGGGCGAGTCGGGCGTGGAAAGACTCACGTGGTCTCTGCCTGCCGATTATCTTCACGACGAATATCAGGATTGGCTGAAAGTGGAGCCGCAGGAGCAGGTAGAGCACACGATCTTTTCCGTCGAACAAGCGCAGGCACAATTGCACTGGCTCGAACAGATGCACGCCGTGGGCGTTTATCGCGACGCCATTGCCTATCCGCATTTGCAGAGCATGGCGATGGAGTTCGAGTTGCCCCGCGCATTAACGGCCAAAACCAATAGTCCGGAGCCGCGCGCGTATGCGAGATGGATAATTCAACCCCCCGCGACGCCGCGGCCAATGATCTCCGCGTCGGCGTCCAAAATTACGACAACCCCCATCGTGCAATGGAAGGAGCCGATCAGTCCGGCGGAAAATGCGGAAATCCTTGCGCGCTTCGCCACCTATCCAGGCGTGAACGTTTATTGGATGGGTCGCAGCTACCTCGGCCAAAATATCTGGGTCGCGGACGTCATGCTGCCCTCGCCTTCGCGTCTGCGCTCATGGGCGAAAGAGACCACGCTGAAAGCGTCGATCATTTATTCCGGGCGGCAACACGCCAACGAAGTTTCGAGCACCAGCCACGTTGACAAGCTCGGCGAACTTTTGCTGACGGACCCCCAGACGCGCGCGTTGCTCAGGCAAGTCAACGTAGTGCTTCATCCCATCGACAATCCCGACGGCGCGCAGCTCTCCGTGGAGCTTGCGAAAATCACGCCGGACAATTTGCTGCATCCGGGCTATCACGGGTCGCTCGGCGCGGACGTTACGGAAGGACAATCCGAGCCCGATCCGGTTTATCCGGAATCGCGCACGCGGCCGCTGCTGCTTGCGGAATGGCTGCCCGACGCGTTTCTGAATCCGCACGGCTATCCTTCGCATGAATGGGTGCAGCCGTTTTCCGAATACAGCGGGTGGGTGCAGACGCGCAACAGCGCGAATTCCGGGCGCGCGTGGTGGATTCCGCGAGGCTGGTTCACCAGCATGGGCTACCTGCGCGACGTGGAACATCCCGACAGCGAACAAGTCGCTTACGCGCTGCGCGATCGCATCGTTAACGCGGAACGGAATGTCGCGGGCTTGCTGCCGCTGGAAACGCGGATGAACGCACGGTACGAACGCTACGGCCAGCGATGGGATCCGCGGTACATCACGCAGCCCATTGTGGGCGGCATTCGCATTTACATGGCGCTCAAGGGCTCGCCCGCGCCGCGCCGCGGAGGCGCAGGCGAACTCTACGGCGGCGCTTCGCCTGACATCACCTGGGACACGGGTTACACCGAGGCACCGGACGAAACGGCGCACGGCGATTACATGAAGCTGCTCGCCTCGGCGGGACTGGCTTTCGACATGGTCCATCTGAATTACCTTGCGCAGGGCAAGCTGCGGATAGTGCGCACGGAAAAAGAAACGCCGGAAGGCGTCAGCTGGCAGGTGCAACGCGAAAGGCCGATTCTTCCAGCTTCCGAACCGCCTGTACCGGCACCGCCAAACTGAGGCGGCCGTCACGCGCTCCTTCAGGGATTCTCTACCGTGAAAGGTTTACGAGGCCTACAGGAATCAGTGGATGGATATTCCAATGTTTTCTCGGCATCGTGGCAATGTGGAGTGCGGTAATTTCAAGTCGGTCTCGCGCACAGGCGCAACCGAAGGTTAGTGTGACTCTTCAATCCATCAAGCTACTCGGCGCTTCCCAAGTTCCTGAGAGGCCGGTGAAGAGAGGGAGGCGCTAGTGCAACCTGTGCGAATTCTCATTGTGGACGACCACGAAGTAATGCGCGGAGGCCTGCGGTCATTGCTGGGATCGCTTCCGGAATGGGAAGTATGCGGCGAGGCGGTTGACGGTGTCGAAGCAGTCGAGAAGGCGAAGGAACTCAGGCCGGACGTGGTGGTCCTTGACATCAATATGCCCATCCTTAACGGGCTGGAAGCCGTTCGCTTGATCAGGAAAGAAGTTCCGCACACGCAAGTTGTGATGCTGAGCCGGTATGAGGCCGCCGAGATGCGCGCAAAAGCGTTGGAGGCCGGCGCACGCGAATACGTGCCAAAGTCTCAGCACCTCGCTCGTGAATTGCTGGCCGCGATCGATGAAATTGTGCGCCAACGCTGGATGTCGAACCCACAGGCGCAAGTCTCGTCGTCAGAGTCGCCAACCGAAGGGGCTCCGCCCGCTGGAGCAGAAGCAGGGAAGTTCGGCAAACCTTAACCAGGCTAACCAAAAACAGCGAGCCTCAACCGCCGCCCGGCTGATTCCGCCTCGTACACGTTCCTCGAAGACTTGCCTCGTTTCATTCTTCTCCGGCGCACGCTCTTGCCCACACCATTACTCGGACGTGAAGACATCCGGTCTGGGAAACGTGATGAATCCTAGGTTTGACGCTGCGCGCTACGCGGTGCTATAAAAGTTAGCTGACGTTCTTTCCCGGTGGGGCCGTGGCGCAGTTGGGAGCGCGCCTCGATGGCATCGAGGAGGTCGTGGGTTCGAATCCCATCGGCTCCACCAAATTCATAATTCCCTTCTCCGTTTGCATTTTGCAAGACGAGATCACGCGCGTCCCGGTGAAACCCGGAAGATCGTGGGTTTCGATCTCCGCCCCTATCAAGACACCTGCGTTTCGTTTCACTTAGGTGCTCGCGGCACCGCTAAGTCATCTTCCGGCGAACCGCGGCGAAAATGCCCAGAATGCCGGTCGCGAGCAATGACAGGCTCGCTGGTTCGGGGGTGATGTTTCGCGAATCGAGCGGGTAGTTCGTGCCGGAACCGGAAGTGAGCGAAATTCCCAGAATCGGGTTGCCATTGGCATCGAGCACGAGAATATCCTCAAGAAACAGATTCAGTTGTGATGAGCCCAGACTGCAAGACAAATCGGCTGACATTCCGAATACAAAAGGGGAGCCGAGCGTCACAGCCTGCGGAGTCGTTGCAAAAGTGGCTACGCTACCGTCATCAGGTAGCGAGGACAAAGGCACAGTTTGATTTCCCGCCGTGGCGTCGAAGGATTGGTAAACGCAGCTGGTCTCGTTCTGAACGCCGAAAGTGAATTCCACGAAAGCCGACCCCGTCGAGGAGCCGTCGGAGAAGGTCAACAGATCATTTATGCTTCCAGAAACCAAGCCATAAGCCTGCGAGGGGCCGCTCGCGAAAGCGCCCAGCGAAAGCTCCCGGTAATTGACACTACCGCCGGCGGCGTCATCTCCATTAATGCTGCAACTCGCCAATGTGGAGCCCGTATCCGTGCAGATGCTGAACAACCCGTCACTGGCCTCTGCATAAACTGATGTGGAAACGCTACCTGCGGACGCCGGATGCGCGCCCAGCAGCAAAAACCCGAAAGCACAAACTAGGGATGCAAAGAGCTTCTTAGTCATCGAAAATCTCCTTAAACTTGCGACATTAAACCGACCATTCCCGGGTTATGAAATTGATGGCCTGCGATGCCCATCTGCGGGGCAAGTCTTCGACGAACAGGTGCGAACACGTCTACGTGTGGGCTCCCCCAAAGACGGTGATACAAAGCCTCCAGCGCCCTAGTTGATGGAACTGCCATTCGCCTTCGCCGCACGTCGGCCTCCGTCAGAAACATTTATATGAACGTTAAATCCACAGAGAATTAAGGGCTTATGGCTGTTACGGTGCCTGACCCTACGGCTGGCTGCAATCAAATGCACTTAATATGAAGGGTTTGTTTGCTCTGAGCCGCCGCGCTTTGGAGAAAATTGGCTTACGAACGTAACGAGTGCGCGAGGAAGTCACCGTCAGAGCGTCAGTGCCCTGCCCTGGGCCAGTCGAGAACAGCGGGGCCGAGTGGATAGACGCTACCCAGTAGCCGATTTGAATGCGGCGGCGGCGTCTTCCGCCCGGTTATACACGTCGAAGACCGTGAGTAGCCTCGTCATTTGCAACATGTCCCGCATGCGCGTATTCAGATTCGCGAGCTTGATCTCGCCGCCCGCGTTCTTCGCCGTCGCGTAAAGACCCGCAAGCGTGCCGAGGCCGCTGCTGTCGATATAAGAGACTCCACCGAGATCCAACACAACTCGATTCGAAGTGGCGAGCACGTCCTTGACGACTTTGCGAAAGTGGGCTGACTCCTCCCCGAGCACGAGCCTTCCCGAACATTCCACAATTGTGGCGTCACCGTGCTTGCGAGCCGTGGCATGTAACGTCATCGGGCGCCTCCCAATTCCCACGCGCGCCAGTTGTCAATGGATACATCTGTTCGCGGCGCGAACCAGTGAACTCTAAGCGGCTATTTCGCAGAACGCAAGCGCCGACGCGACGGGACATGCGCCCTCCTCATTATTCTTGGGTAGAAGTTACTCCGGCCGAACGCTCGAATACAAGAGATTGGTTGTCGTGCGGGAGCGTCGCGAGGGAGGAACTTCGCCGGATGCTTTTACTTGAACCAGTTGTAGCCGACGGTGAACAGGACGCTGGCATTCAGACCCGGATTGAAGGTGCCGAGGCTGGCATTCGAGTGGTGCACGAACTGAATTTCAAAATCCCACGCGCGCTTCGGCCGCGTAAAGACGTGGAAACCAAGCGCTCCCTGCGGCGTGAAATTCACATACGAAGTATTTCCGGGCGGCACATTTGACGAAGTGAATAAGACGCCGCCGGCAATCAAAGCGTATGGCGCAATTTTATGATTGCTGGTGAAATTCCATTTGAAGATCACCGGCTTGAAGCTCGCGCCATAGACCGTCCCACCCGGCTGCATCACCAGATACAACGGCATAAAGTCGCCGGCGAATTCGAAATTTCCACGCGCCCAGCCGTGCAGATGCTCGCTGGTTAAAACTCTGCCTACTCGCGCGCCGGCGATCACGAATTGCGTGCTCGACGCGTGCAGCACGCCCGTTCCGCCGCCGGCAAATGGTTCGAGTTCCCACGTGCCGCGCGTCAAGGATTGCGACGGAAGCCCTTGCGCGTGTGCCACTGGTGGAGCGAAAAATGGCGCGACGACGGCTCCGAGCGCCAGTGCAACCGCGGCAAATGGAAATCTCATCTCACGACGCCCTCTCCGCGCGAACGCTACGCGCCTTTTGCGGCACGACAGCCTAACAATTCCGCGCGGAATGTGCAAAAAAAGCGCGTGCGCCATCAACGAGTGCCGCGGCGAAAGCGAAACAATTTTCCGTTGTCCGCGCCGCTTTCGGTTAAAATACGCGCCCTATGGCGAAAATTACTTTCCTGGGCGCGGTGGGAACCGTCACCGGTTCGAAATATCTGGTCGAAGCGGGCGGAAAACGTCTGCTGGTTGATTGCGGACTTTTCCAGGGGCCGAAACCATTGAGGCAGCGCAACTGGGATCAACTGCCCATCGATCCCTCGACCATCGACTGGATCGTCCTGACGCACGCGCACATTGATCACACGGGATATTTGCCGCGCATCGTGCGCGACGGTTTTCGCGGGCCGATTTACGCCAACGCGGCCACGCGCGAACTTTGCGAATTGCTCCTTCCGGATTCTGCGCATTTGCAGGAAGAAGACGCGCAATACATCTCGAAGAAAGGTTATTCGAGCCACAAGCCCGCGCTGCCGCTTTATACTGTCGCCGATGCGCAGCAGGCGCTGCAGCGCTTCCAGGAAATTCCGCGCAAGGACCCGTTCACGATCAGCCCGCAATTTACGGTGAAACCGACGGACGCGGGACATATTCTCGGGTCGTCGTCCCTGCAAATCACGATTACGGAAAATGGGAAATCCGCCGTTGTGGTCTTCTCCGGCGACGTGGGCCGTTACGACCAGCCCATCTTGAATGATCCCGAGCCCATCGCGAAAGCCGACTACATCTTGTGCGAGTCGACCTATGGCGACCGCGACCATCCGAAGGATTCGCCCTATGACGCCATCGCCGCGATTGTGAATCGCGTCGTAAAACGCGGCGGTGCGATTGTGATTCCCGCGTTCGCCGTGGGGCGCACGCAAACGTTGATGTACATCTTGCGGCAGCTCGAAGAGCGCCAGCAGATTCCAAAGTTGCCGACGTTCGTCGATAGCCCGATGGCCATCAACGTTACGGGTTTATACGTGCGGCACAAGGAAGATCACGGTTTGCAGTTTACGCGCGAGGAGCAGACCGGCAATCACGATCCATTGAACACGCATGAAGTCCACATGACCAGAACGGCCGAGGAATCGAAAGCGATCAACAACATCAAGACGCCGTGCATTATTATTTCCGCGAGCGGCATGTGCACAGGCGGGCGCATTCTGCATCATCTGGCGCAGCGCTTGCCCGACTCGCGTAACGCCATCATTCTGGCGGGCTACCAGGGCGAAGGAACGCTCGGCCGGTATTTGCTCGAAGGCGGGAAACTCGCGCGCATTCACGGCGAGCAAATTCCCGTGCGCGCCGAAATTACCGAAGTCAGCCAATTTTCCGCGCACGGCGACCGCGGCGAGATTGTCCGCTGGCTATCCGGCTTCACCGCGCCACCCAAACAGCTTTATCTGGTGCACGGTGATCCTCCGGCGGCGAAGGCCTTCAGCGGGACCGTGCAACAGCAGTTGCACTGGCCCGTGACGATTCCCGCGTACATGGATTCCTTCGACCCGCTGGCTTAATTATTTGTGCGGCTGGGCGGGCTTCAGCCTGGACAGACGCTGCGCGGCGGCCGCGAGTGTGGATTCTTTTTTGCAGAAGGTGAAGCGGAGCTGTTGCGCGCCGTCGGCGGAATTGTGGTAGAAGCTCGATCCCGGCACCGCGGCGACGCCGATTTCTTTCACCAAATACCGCGCGAAGTCGACATCGTTTCCGAATCCGAAATTCGAGATATCCGTCATGATGTAATACGCGCCCCGCGGCGTGAAGCACTTGAAGCCGGCGTCTCCTAAAATTCCGAGCAGCCGGTCTCGCCGCTGCAAATAATCGCTCGCGAGTTGCGTGTAATACGCCTCGGGCGAATGCAATGCCAGAGCGCCTGCTTCCTGCAACGGCGCGGCCGCGCCCACCGTAAGAAAATCGTGCACTTTGCGAATCGCCGAAGTAACTTCCGGCGGCGCAATGGCCCAGCCGACGCGCCAGCCCGTCACGCTGTACGTCTTCGAGAGCGCGTTGATCGTGATGGTGCGGTCGCGCAAACCTTCAATCGTTGCCGCTGAGATATGCTTCGCGCCGTCGTAGAGCATGTGCTCGTAAATTTCATCCGTGATAAGAAATGAATTGTGGCGGACGCAGAGGTCGCGGATTGTTTCCATCTCGTCGCGCGAGAAAACTTTGCCCGTGGGATTATTCGGCGTGTTGAGAATGATGGCCTTCGTTTTATTCGAGAATGCGCGCGCGAGTTCGTCGCCGTCGAACGACCAATCCGGGGCGCGCAGGCGCACAAAACGCGGCGAAGCGCCGCTCAAAATCGCATCAGGCCCATAATTTTCGTAAAACGGCTCGAAGACCACCACTTCGTCGCCCGGATTGATGATGGCCATCATCGCCGCCATCATCGCTTCCGTGGAGCCGCAGCAAACCGTGATTTCGCGCTCCGGATCAATCGCGATGCCCTGCGTGCGCTGGAACTTTTCGGCGATTGCGTTGCGCAGCGATTTCGCTCCCCACGTGATCGCGTATTGATTGATGTCGCGCGTGATGGCGTCGCGAGCCGCCGCTTTGATTTCCTCGGGCGCGGCGAAATCCGGGAAGCCTTGCGACAAGTTCACGGCGTTGTGCGCGAGCGCGAGCCGCGTCATTTCGCGAATAACGGACTCGGTGAACTGTCCAGCCTTTTCGGCAAGACGCGCATCGCCGGAAACGCGTCCCGCTGCCACAGGATTCATCGCCTGCCTCCGTAAAGCTGCCGGTAAATCGCCGCGTTGCGCATAATAATCTCGACGTACTGCCGGGTCTGCGTGAACGGAATCGATTCGACGAATTCAGGAATTTCGGCGTAATTCTGCCCGCCCTGCCACAGCGTCACGCGATCCTCGCCCGCATTGTACGCCGCGAGGGCGGCTTCGGCACTGTGAAAAGTCTTCAGCAAGTCGGAGAAATAGAGAGTGCCGAGGCGAAGATTGTAAACAGGATCGAGCAGACGCGCTTCCGAATATCGCATGCGGATACGGCGCGAGAGCGGCGCGGCCGTCTTCGGCAGCAGTTGCATCAAGCCGAAGGCATTCGAAACGGACTCGGCCCTTTTGTCAAAGGCGGACTCCTGACGAATGAGCCCGGCGACAAGCATCGGATCGAGGCGCATTCGTCGAGCCGCACTGCGAATCGGCTGCGCATATGGCATGGGAAACGAAAGCATCCAGACTTCGTGTGGCACCTCGGCAAGACGCCGCGACTCCAGCTCGGGATAAATAATGCGCAGCGCGACGATTGCGCCGCCATAGTGCTCGCCATTCGTATCCGCGCGCGCGATGGCCAGTTGGAGCACCGGCGAATGCGTTGCATCGTAGGCGGCGCGCAGTTCCATCATCGCGGAATCGTCGAAGGCAATCGTTTCGAGCGCCACGCTGCGCTGCACCCACGGAAGCGCCTCGGAAGCTTCCGCGGCGCCAACCTGAGGGCCGGGAGCAAGCGGCGCGATTACGTCGAGAATCGAAAGCGACGCCGCGGACCCGCGTTTTAGCGCGCGAAGATGCTCCGCCGCGTGAACCGTAAAATAGTTGTTGGGATACCGCTGCTGCAACTTCTGATAATAGGCGCGCGCCTCGGCCGCTTGGCCCGCGCCTTGCGCCAACCGACCTAGCCAGTAAAGCGCGTCTGGCGTGTAGGCGGAATTCGGATAATCAGTCAGAAATTTTGTCAGCAGACTTGCGGCGTCGTCGCGATGGGCCATGTATGAAGCCCACAGAACGCGCCATTGCGCGTCGATTGCATCGGCGCTCTGCGGGAAACGATCGACAACCTGCTGGTAATATTTCGCGGCGTTGTCGCGATCGAGCTTCACCCAGTAATAATTGCCCGTCGCAAAGAGTGTGCGTTCAGTCCACGCGCTCTGCGGCGCGCGAACAGTCGCCTGAGACACGGTGGCGAGCATGTTCGTTTCATCAGGGATGGAGCGATAGGCTTGCGACAAATAATAAAGGCGTTCGGCATCCACATCTGGAGTTTGCAATTGCAG
>Ga0134128_10006528_pt1 | contig 14124 bp, 8 predicted proteins | sample KB31754_FD_96462 | JGI IMG/M metagenome (GOLD analysis project Ga0134128, IMG submission 96462) | Terrestrial soil microbial communities with excess Nitrogen fertilizer from Kellogg Biological Station, Michigan, USA - KB3-175-4 | ecosystem: Environmental > Terrestrial > Soil > Unclassified ... | reverse complement strand
GGCGCCGAGCCCGAGCGGGACCATCGGCGAGGCCGTGAGCGCGCCGCTGGCTCCGCAGCCCGGGGCGCTGTACTGGCACTCGCCGACGACCATCGTGTCGGAGTTGTTCGGGTCGTTGTAGCTGTAGACGTAGTCGTTGGTGTTGCCCCCGACGCACGTCATCGACACCGTGACGCCCGAGTCGAAGCGCCAAAGCGCTAAAGTGGTCCCCGCGCTGGCGCCCATGGACGCGTGGCCGATGCGCAGGCCCGACGCGTCCGAGACGAGGGCCTGAAGCGTGGGAGTCGGGTGCGCCGTGGCTCCGCCGGTCACGAAGCTCCCGTCGCACTGCTTGGTCTGGATGGTGATCGTCGGGGCGGTCGCGGCGCTCGCGCCGGCGGCCATGAGGAGGGCCGCGGCCGAGGCCGCCAGGACGGCGTGTCGCCGGGAGGTCATGCTATTAAGAATCAACGCAACGGTAGCCTAGCTTTGTTACGACCCTATTTCAGGCCCGTGACGAACGCCAGGGCCTGCTCGCGGTCGGAGACCTTCCCCTCGGCCTGCGCCTCGCGCAGGCGCTCGAGGATCTCCCCGATCTTGGGCCCCGGCGCGAGCTTGAGAGCCTTCATGACCTCCTTGCCGTCGAGCAGGCGCACGGGAACGGGGGCGCGGTCTTGGTCGAAGAACCTCCGCAGGAGGCTCGAGACGAGCTGGAGGTGGCGCACCGTCTTGCGCGCGTCCTCCGGGCGGATGCGGGCCAAGGCGGCGGGGCGGGCCGCCCCGCAGGCCGCCTTGAGGAGCCGCGCCAGGCGCGCCTCGCTCATGTAGCTCGAGTGGTCGCCCCAGCAGACGACGAGAAGGCCGGGCGCGCGCGGGCCGAGGTCTCGGAAGAAGCGGTAGACGGCCTTGTCCGTCACGGGCTCGGGCGAGGAGGCGAGATGGCCGGGCCGCAGGTGCTGGCGGACGATCTCGGCGACGGTGTCGACGTGCTCGCGCGAGAAGCGCAGGGCCCGGAGGATCTTGGCGGCGCGCTCGGCGCCCTTCGTGTCGTGCTCGAAGAAGCGCAGGCGGCCGTCGACGGTGCGGGCGGTCTCGGGCTTGGAGACGTCGTGCAGCAGGGCGGCGAGCATGAGAACGGCTCGCTCCGGGACCCCCCCCGACGAGCGCGCGGCGAGATGCTCCTCGAAGACTCCCGAGATATCGGGATAAATCTTGCGGAAGCTCGACAGGAGGAAGTCGGTGCGCGCCACGACGGCGAGCGTGTGCTTGAGCACGCCGCCCGCGCCGTAATAGTCCTCGGCGCAGCGGCGCGCGGGCTCCAGGTCCTCGAACAGCGCCGTGAGCAGTCCGCAGTCGTCCATCTCGGCGAGGCGGGCCGAGGACCCCGGCACGGCCAGCAGTGCCAGCAGCTCGGCCTGGACGCGCTCGCCGGCGGGCTCCCGGATCAGGCGGCGGTGCCGGCGGATCAGCTCGAGCGTCTCGGGCTCGATGGTCAAGCCGTTCTGCGCGGCGAGGCGGAACGCGCGCAGCAGGCGCAGCGGGTCGTCCTTGAAGGGCTTGTCGTCCTCGACCCGGAGGACGCGCCGGGCGAGGTCGGCGAAGCCGCCGCGGGGATCCAGGAACGCGCTCTCCGGGACGGCGGTCTTCAGGCCGGCGCGGAGCTCGAGGGCGGCGGCGTTGACGGTGAAGTCGCGGCGCTTGAGGTCCTCCAGGATGTCCTGGCCTTGGAGCTCGGCGACGTCGATCTGCTTGAGCCCGCGCCCGCGCGCGGGCGGCAGGACGAGGCGGTACACGGCGTTCTCCGCGTCGAGCGTGACCAAGGTGCCTTTGAACGCGCGCGCGACGGCGGCGGCCAGGCCGCGCGCCCCGCGGCAGGCGAGGTCGAGGTCCGCGACCGGCCGGCCCAGGGCGGCGTCGCGGATGGCGCCGCCGACGAGATAGACCGGGGACGGGTGCTTGATCGCCGCGACGCGCGCCAGCGCGTCTCGCGCCTCCGCCGTGAGGCGGACGCGGCGTCCGCCCTTCACGCCTTGCCGGCCGTCCCGCGCTTGGCGAGCTCGCGCTCGCGCAGCTCGCGCTTGAGCACCTTCTGCAGGGCGTTCTTGGGCAGGGACTCGACGATCTCGACGTCGCGCGGGCGCTTGTAGGCGTCGAGCCTCTCGCGGAAGTACTGCAGCAAGGCGCTCTTCTCGAGGCAGCAGCCCTTCTTGAGCACGACGAAGGCCTTGATGGTCTCGTCGCCCTCCTCGTCGGGGACGCCGACGATGGCGGACTCCTCGATGTTCGGGTTTTCCGCCAAAATAGCTTCCACCTGGGCGGAAAACACCTTTAAACCCTTCACGATGATCATGTCCTTCTTGCGGTCGCGGATGGCGAGGTAGCCGTCGCCGTCGATGAGGCCGACGTCGCCGGTCTTGAGCCAGCCGTCCTTCGTGAGGACGGCCTTCGTCGCGTCGGGCAGGTTCCAGTAGCCCTTCATGACGTTGTCGCCCTTGACGCAGATCTCCCCCTCCGAGCCGACCGGGAGCTCCTTCTCCGCGTCGTCGACGATCTTGACGGAGCAGCCCTCGATGGGCGTGCCGACGAAGCCGAGCTTGAGTCCTCCGGGCGCGCCGATGGTCGCGACGGGGCTGGTCTCGGTGAGGCCCCAGCCTTCCAGGATATCGACCCCGATCGAGCTCGCGAAGGTCTCGGCGACCGTCTTGGGCAGGGGCGCGGCGCCGGAGGCGGCGATGTGGACCTTGCGGAAGGACCAATAGCGCAGGTACAGCCGCGTCTTCCAGTCGCGGGCCTCGCGGGCGAGCGCGGCGTAGATCTGCGGGACGGCGGCGAACAAGGTGACGCCGTGCTCGCCCATGGCCTTGAGCCACGGCCGGGGCGGGGCGATCGACGAGAAGATCACGCACTTGAGGGTCAGGCGCGTGGAGGTCAGGACGATCGCGGTCCACGCGAAGCTGTGGAACATGGGCAGGATGCACAGCGTGACGTCCTTGCGGGTGAGCGTGATGCGCTTGAGGGTGCTCTCGCAGTTGGTGACGAGGTTTCGGTGCGTGAGCATGACGCCCTTCGGGAAGCCGGTCGTGCCCGAGGTGTACAGGATGGAGGCGACGTCGGTTTCTAGAACGGGATATTGATCTGGCCCCGAAGGGGCCACCGGCGCGCGGAGCTCCTCGAAGCCGCGCACGACGGACGGGGCGCCGGGCTTGGGCTCGTAGTCGGTGACCCACAGGGCCCTGAGCGCCGGGCACTTGGCGACCGCGCCGGTCAGGCCGGGCAGGAACTCGGTCTGCGTGAAGACGCCCGAGGCGCCCGAGTCCTTGAGCATGTAGGCGAGCTCGTCGGCCTTCTGCACCATGAAGTTGATCGGCACGGCGATCGCGCCCAGGCGGTTGATCGCGAAGTAGGCGATGACGAACTCCGGGGCGTTGCGGTGGACGATGGCGATGCGGTCGCCCTTCTTGATCCCGCGCAGCCGGAGGCCCTCGGCGACGGAGCGGACCTGGGCGTAGACATCGGCGAAGCTGAGCGAGCGCCCCTCGTGGACGAGGAACGTCCTTTCCCCGCCCTCTTGGGCGGAGCGGTCGAGCATGTTGTTGAGGGTCGACATGTCGAAAATCCCCTGACGCCGAAATTGGATACTGCCGTCTCAGTTTACAAGAAAATCGGGCGATTATCGACGAGGAAATGTGACTTGGGGAGGACTATTTTTTGGGGTCAGGCCTTAACTTATTTAAGTTATTTGGGCGGCGACGGAGAATAAGTTAATTAAGTTAAGGCCTGACCCCCGCCGTTACTTCTGGCGGGGGTCGAGGATGTCGCGGACGGCGTCGCCGAGGAGGTTCCAGCCCAGGACGAACAGGAAGATGGCGATGCCGGGGATGAAGACGGTGTGCCAGTATTCGAAAGGGTTGCCCGAGGAGCCCATGATCCAGTTGCGCGAGAGCGAGATCAGCTGGCCCCAGTCCGCGTAGCCGACCGGCGCGCCGAGGCCGAGGAAGGACAGCGCGGCGGCGGTGATGACGACGCTGCCGGTCGAGAGCGAGGCCACGACGAGCACGGGGTAGATCGAGTTGGGGACGATGTGGCGGAACAGGATGCGGGCGTCGGAGGCGCCGAGGGCGCGCGCGGCGGCGACGAAGTCGCGCTCCTTGACCGAGAGCACGTCGCCGCGCACCAGGCGGGCGTAGGACGGCCAGGACACGGCCATGACCGAGTACATCACGTGATCGAGGCTGGGGCCCAGGATGGCGACGATCACGACGGCGAGCACGAGGTCCGGAAAGGCGAGGACGATGTCGGTGAAGCGCATGAGCACCTCGTCGACCCAGCCGCCGTAGAACCCGGCCGCGCCGCCGATGAGCACGCCCAGGAACACCGACAGGCCGACGACCTTGACCGCCACGCGGAACGCCGTGCGCGTCCCCCACACCATGCCGTAGTACAGGTCGTACTGCTGCTCGGTCGTGCCGAACCAGTGGTCCTTCGACGGGCGCACGGGGTCCGGGCTGTAGCCGGTCTGCGGGATGATGTAGCTGTCGCGGCTGCCCGCCTCGGGCGGCGCCAGCACGGGCGCGAGCGCGGCGATCACGAAGAAGAAGCCGATGAGCCCGACGCCGAGCAGGGACATCGGCCGGCGCTTGAGCATTTTCCAGATCCGCTTCCAGCGCTCCATGGTCAGTTCCCCACCCGGATGCGCGGATCGACGACGGCGTAGAGGATGTCGGAGATCAGGTTGGCGAGCACGAACAGGAACGCGGCCAGCATCGTCGAGCCCAGCACGCCCGGCACGTCGAGCTGCTGCGCGGCCTGCACGCCCCAGCGGCCGATGCCCGGGAAGTCGAACACCGTCTCCGTGATCACGACGCCGCTGAGCAGGCCGATGAACAGGAGGCTGGAGAGCGTCACGACGGGGATCAGCGCGTTGGCGAGCGCGTGCTTGCGGATCACCACGCTCTCCGGCACGCCCTTGGCGCGCGCCGTGCGCACGTAGTCCTTGGTGAGCTCCTCGAGCATGGAGGAGCGCGTGATGCGCAGCAGCAGGGCGACCGAGATGTAGAGCAGCGTGGCGGCGGGCAGGACCATGTGCGAGGCGACATCCAAAGCGGCGGCCCACTGGCCGTTCAGCGCGCAATCGAGCGTCAAAAGCCCGGTCCAGTGACGGAAGGAGTCTCCATGGACGAGCATGTCGGTGTCGAGAGTGAACCGCCCGGGCGGGAACCAGTGAAGACGTCCGTAAAACACCATCAACAACAAGAGACCGAGCACGAACGACGGGAGAGAGTAGCCGGTGATGGCCACGAAGCGTGTGATATGGTCGAGCAGCTTATCCCGGTAGACGGCGGAGAGAACTCCGAAAATGACCCCGATTATCAGGATCGGGAAGAAGGTCATGACCGTCAGCTCGAAAGTGGCCGGGAAGAACGAGCGGATGGCGTCGGCGACCGGCATCTTCGCGGTTTCGGAGTAGCCGAGGTCTCCCTGCGCGACCTGCTTGAGCCAGATGCCGTACTGCACGTAGACCGGCTTTCTCAGGCCGTATTTTTCGATCACCGCATCGAGCTGCGACAGCTGACGAGGATCCTTGATGTAAAGAGACGCGCGCATCTCGGGCGACAGGTACTGCAGGCAGCAGAACAGCAGGGCCGTGACCCCGAACATCACGAGGGGCAGGAACGCGAGCCGCTTGAGGATGTACTTGAGCAGGGTCTTATTCCTTGTAAATGGTGTAGAAGTAGCTGCCGTACGGCGCGTCCGGGAAGATCGGGTTGTCGAACCAGCCTCTCACCCACGAGCGCGCCGTGCGGTAGAGCACCGTGTCCACGATGACGAGGTGCGGGACCTCGTCGAACTCGCGGGCCTGCAGCTTCGCGTAGATCGCCTTGCGCTTGGCCGTGTTCGTCTCGGCCATGCCTTCGTCGACGAGCCGGTCCATCTCCGGGTCCCGGAACTTCTGGATCATCGGGTAGTTGCCCTTGGAGTGCAGGATCGGGAAGGCGAAGTTGTGCGGGTCCGGGTAGTCCGCGTTCCAGCCCAGCACGAACAGCGGCAGCTTCGAGGCGTTCTGCGCGTCGAGGAACGTGGGCCACTCGATGGAGCGCACGTCGATCTTGAACTTGGGATTCAAGCTCTCGATGTTGCGCTTGAGGATCTGGCACACCGTCTGCCGCGGCAGATTGCCGGAGTTGAAGGCGATGGTGAAGTGGAAGCCCTTCTCCCAGATCTGGCCGCCGAAGGCCTTCTTGAAGTGCTCCTCGGCCTTCTTCCGGTCGAACGTGTAGGTCTGCTGGCGCGCGCTGTAGCCCGGCAGGCTCTTCGGGATCGCGCCGTGGGCCTGCGCGCCCTTGCCGCGCCACACGTCGTTGATGAAGCCCTTGTAGTCGAAGGAGTAGGCGAAGCCCTTGCGCACGTCGACGTCGTTGAAGAAGTCGGACGGGATGCCCTCGCCGTCGAGCTTGCCCGAGCCCGAGAAGGCGTTGCCGACCGTGTTGATCTTGAACGTGAAGAAGACGATCGGGTCCATCTGGACGGTGGGCAGGTCGTCGATGATCTGCACGCCGGGCAGGTTCTGCACCTGCGAGAGCAGGGGCCGGTCGGCGTAGATCGTGTCGGCGTCGCCGGCCTCGAGCATCAGCTTGCGCGTGCCGAACTCGTTGACGCCCTTCACGACCACCGTCTTGAGCTTAGCGGGCGCTCTCCAATAATGGTCGTTGCGCGTCAAAATGAATTCCTTCGTCTTGCGGTCCCACCGGTCCAGCGCGAACGGCCCCGTCCCGTTGGCCTTCTCGAAGAACGGAGAGGTCTCCTTGCTGGGGTTGTTGAACTTCCTCCAGGTCTCCTCGGTTCCGTCCCAGTCGCCGTTCTTGATCGCCCAGGCCTTCGAGACGACCGGCGCCCAGCTGGCGAGGATCGCCAGCGTCGGCGCGAACGGGCGAGGCAGGCGCAGGATGACCTTGTCCCCCTGCACGCTGACCGCGCGCTGGACGTCCGCGAAGATGCCGGGGATGATCTGGTCGCGCTCGTCGCGCGTCGAGGGGTGTCCTGTGAGCGGCTCGAGCAGCAGCGAGGACGGGCCCGCGGCGCGGTCCATCAGCATGAAGCGCTCGATCGAGTACTTGACGTCCTCGGGCGTCATCGGCGTGCCGTCGTGGAACTTCACGCCCTTGCGGATCGGGAACGTGTAGGTCCGGCCGTCCGCGGAGATCAGGCCGTTCTCCTTGCTCGGCACCTGCGTGGCGAGGATCGGGATCAGCTTCTCGGTCGAGGCCTTGTCGAACATGACCAGGGGCTCGTACACGTTCAGGATGATCAGGTCGCTCGCCGTGTCGTACGCCCACGCCGGGTCCATGCTGTCGGCGTCGGAGATCGTCAGGTAGGTGTAGGTGTCGGGGTTCTTCGCGGCGGCGCGCGCCGAGGCGGACAAAAGCCCGAGCAGCAGCGCGGCGAGGAGCGAGGGTCTCATCATGACGATCATTCTACTTCAAAACGACGGTTTGGAGAATAATAAGGACCAGCCCGATGATGGAGCCGCCCGCGATGACGCCCGCGGCGAGGGTCTCCTGGTTCTCGACGAACGCCCGGAAGCCGAAGCTCTTCTTGTCTTGGAAGGCCTTGCCGGCGAGCCAGAAGAACAGCGCGCCGAGGAACATCGCGAACGAATCGCTGAACGTCAGCACGAACGCCAGGCCCAGGCCCACGCCCGAGATCGGGAAGCGGCCCTGCGTCTTCTGGTTGGCGATCTCGATCGCGAGGCCGATGATCGCGCCGATGAGTATGGCCCAGCGCGCGGTCGGGTGCAGAAAGCTGAAGCCCTGCGTCAGGATCTTGGCGACCGCCATCCAGACCTGGGCGGACGGCATCGGCAGCTTGTCGGACATCAGCAGGGACAGGTTCCCGTTGAGCATCGTGTAGAAGACTGGGACCGACACCAGCGCGCCGGCGAAGATCCCCAGCACGTGGCCGACCGCCTGATGGCGCGGCTTGCCGCCCAGCATGTAGCCGGGCTTGATGTCCATGAGGAGGTTCGCGGCGCTCGAGGACACCTCGCCCGTGATGCCGGCCGTCATGATGTTGGTCGTCACGTTGCCCGGGGCCAGTCCGCTGAAGGTGAGCTGGGTCAGCTTGCCGAGCGCGCCGATCGGCGTGATCGACGTGATGCCCGTCGAGTTGACGGCGATGAGCGTGAAGACGAAGACCAGCGGGATGGCGACGAGGCCGAGCCACCACTTGATGTCGAAGAACACGTGCCCGGCCCAGACGGTGAGGACGCCGATGAGCGGGATGCCCACGACGAAGACCCACATCGGCAGCTCGATGTCCTTGAGGACGTCCTCTTCCCCTTTCTTCTTGGCGCCGAACATCCCGGAGAACGCCTGCAGGATGAGCTTCGGCTTGGACAGGAACGAGTAGATGGACGAGGTCGTCATGATCGCGACGCCGCCCCACAGGGCCCACATCGTGATGTTCTTGAAGCCCGTGCCGTGGATGACGCCCTGCTTGATGAAGTACGGCGCCAGGATCATGTAGTTGATGACCGCGCCCAGCATCAGCGAGACCGCGGTCTTCATCCCCATCAGGCCGCCGGTCCCGATCATGACGATCGACGTGTCGAACTGGATGGTCAGGTCCTTGAGCGGGGTGCCCAGCAAGGCCGGCGTGAACCACCGGTACACGACGTCGTCCCAATGCTCCGGCAGAGTCAGGAAGCCCAGGCGCATGGCGCCCATGACCTTCTCGTTGCCCATCGTCTCGACGGCGGCGGACACGACCGCGCCGCCGGCGAGGAGCTTGGCCTTGAACACCCCCTCCTCTCCGGAGCCGGTGTGCAGGTTGTCCATCACGACGCCGGCCGCGTACCCCTCGGGGAAGGGCAGCTGCTCGTCGTTGATGAAGCGCTTCTTGAGCGGGAAGGCGAACAGCACGCCGAGGATGCCGAGGACGATCAGCCAGATCATCGTGTGCTGCCACGGGATGATCTTGCCGGTGACGGCCATGTAGGCCGCGATCGAGGAGACCAGCGGGGACGTCATGTAGCCGGCGCTGGTGGCGATCGACTGCATCGCGTTGTTCTCCAGCACCGACATCTCGGCGCCGAGCTGGAGCTTGGACAGCGCCTTGAACATCGCGAAGGACATGATGACCGACGTGATGCCGACGCCGAGCGACCACCCCGTGCGGATGCCGACGTAGAGGTTCGTCAGGCACAGGATGCCGCCGAGGAACATGCCCGTGATGCCGGAGCGGAGGTTGAGCTGGGGCATGTCGCCCTTGTAGACGTTGTCCAGCCACCAGCGGTCCTTCTCGGCCGCCGTCATGGTGAGGACCTGCTCGGGCGTCAGCTCTTGGATGGACATCGGCTCGTTTCTTCGCCCGTCACTCGGCCTTGTGGATCTCGTAGTAGTAGCTGCCGTAGGGCGAGTCGGGGAAGATGGGGTTGAAGACGTACCCCTTCACCCAGGAGCGTTGAGAACGGTAGCGGGCGCCGTCGGCGAACTCCACGTGCGGGAGCTCGTCCTCGTAGCGCTCTTGGATCTTATGGTAAAGCGCCGCTCGCTTGCCTTCGTCGAGCGTGCGGACCGCTTCCTCGATGAGCGCGTCCATCTTCGGATCGGCGTAGCCCTGCTGGGTCGGGAAATAGCCGTTGGAGTGGAGGAGCGGGAACGCGAAGTTGTGGGGGTCGGGATAATCCGCCTGCCACGCGCCGACGAAGAGCGGGATCTTGCGCTGCTTGCTCTGGTCGAGGAAGGTCGACCACTGCTGGGAGCGGATGTCGACGTGGAACTTCGGGTTCAAGGCCTCGACGTTCTTCTTGATCATCTGGCCGATCGCCGCGGAAGGCGCGTCGCCGTTGTTGTAGACCATCGTGAGCTTGAAGCCCGCGTCCCAGAGCTTGCCGCCGCGCGCCTTGCGGAAATGAGCCTCCGCCTGCTTCGGATCGAGGCGGTACTTCAGGGGACGCTCTTGGCGCCCGAGAAGGCCCGGCGGCAGGAGGCTGCAATTGGCCTTGCCCTTGCCTCGGAGGATATCGCGCACGTACGCCTCGGCGTCGATCGAGTAGGCGAAGGCTTGGCGCACGTCCTTGTCGGAGAAGAAGTCGGGCGGGATCCCGTCCTCGTCGAGCCGGCCGGACCCGACGTTGGGATTTCCGACCGCGTTGATCTTGAAATTGAAGAACACCATGGGGCTGCGCTCGAGCAGCGTGAGGCCGTCCATCGCCTGCACGCCGGGGATGGATTGGACTTGGGGAAAATACATCTGCGGCCCGTAAATCGAGTCGGCGTCGCCGGCTTGGAGCATCAGCTTCCGCGTCTCGAACTCGTCGACGACCTTGATCACGACGGCCTTCAGGCTCGCGGGCTTGCGCCAGTACGCGTCGTTGCGCTCAAGGAGGATCTCCTTGGTCGCCCGATCGAAGCGCGCCAGTCGGAACGGCCCGGTCCCGTCGGCCGTGCCGTCGGGCAGGATGTCCTGGTGCGAAGGGTTGTTGTATTTCTTCCACGTCTGCGCGCTTCCGTCCCATTGGCCGTGCTCGGCGGCCCAGCGGCGAGGGAGGACCGCTCCCCAGTTCGCCAGGATCGAGAGGAACGGAGCGAAGGGCCTCGGGAGCCGTACGACGACGGCGCCCTTGTCGACCGTCACGGCCTTGGCCGCGCGCTCATAGGCGTCTTCGAGCAGCTTGCCGTTCGGGCGCGTGGTCCCGACGCCCAGGATCGGCTCGAGCAGAAGGGAAGAGGGTCCGCCGTCGCGGTCCATGAGCATGAAGCGCATCAGCGAGTAGCGCACGTCGTCGGGCGTCAGCGGCGAGCCGTCGTGGAACCTCACGCCTTGGCGGATCGGGAAGCGGTAGGTCAGGCCGTCGGCCGAGATCAGCCCGTTAGCCTTGCTCGGGACCTTGAGGGACAGCCGGCCCGTGAGGTCCTTCGTCTTGACCCCCGCCCCGTCGAACGCGAGCAGGAACTCGTAGACGTTGGCGATGATGCCCTGGCTCGCGGTGTCGTACGCCCAAGCCGGATCCATGCTCTCGGGGTCGCCGATCGAGGCGTAGACGAAGGTGTCGGGATTTTTTACGGTCGCGAGCGCCGGAGCGGCCGCGGCGAGAGCGAGCGCGAGGCTGAGCGCGGAGGCGAGGAGCTTCGTCATGGGAGTTTGGTGACCTCGTACAGGCTGCCGTAGGGTTGGATGGGATTGTAGAGCCAGTTCTGGACCTTGACGCGCCGCGCGACGGCGCCGGTCGTGTCGACGGTGAAGATCTCCGGGATGTCGTAGAGCGCCAAGGCCTGGAGCTCGCTGTACTCCCGCTTGCGCAGGTTCGGATCGCTCTCTTCGGCGGCCTGCTCGACCATCGCGTCGGCGCGAGGGTTCGAGTAGGACAGCGCGGAGCCGAAGAAGCCGGTCGAGCTCAGGAAGGGCTCGATCGCGTTGTGCGGGTCCGGATAGTCGAGGACCCAGCGGTAGACGAACGTCGAGAGGCGGCGCGCGAGCATCTCCCGCAGGAGCCTCGTCTGCGGGATGCCGCGGCAGTCCACGCGGAACTTGGGATTGACCTTGGCGAGGCCGTCGGCGAGGATCCGGCAGGCGAGGCGGCGGTCGGGATTGCCCTCGTTGTAGGCGACCGGGAGCAGGAAGCCGGCGTTCCAGAGCTCCCCCCCGCGCGCCGCGCGCAGAGCCTTCGCGGATTCCTCAAGCGAGAACGGGACCCCGCGCTGGTCGGCGGTCGCGTGACTGGGCGTCATGTAGCCCAGCCCGGCCGGGATCGGGCCGCGCGCGCGCGTCGCGGCGCCTTGGAAGCCGTCGCGGATGTAGCCGTCGTAGTCGAAGGCGAACGCGAAGCCGCGGCGCACGTCGAGGTCGGCGAAGAGGTCGGGCGGGACGCCCTGGCCGTCGAGCTTGCCGGAGCCGATCCACGGGTTGTCCTTGGGCTCGATGCTGAAGTTGAAGAAGATCACGCTGTTGGTCTCGAGCTGGGGCAGGCCGGTGTCGACGACGGCGCCGGGCACGGCCTGGAAATAGGGCAGTGAGCGCGGGTCCACCTGCGCGACGTCGGCGTCCCCGGTCTCGAGCATGCGCCGGCGCGCGCGCGGCTCCTCGACGGTGACGAGCGTGGCGCGCAGCAGCGGCGCGGGGCTGCGCCAGTACGCGTCGCTGCGCGCGAGCACGAGGCGCTTGAGACCGCGGTCCCAGGCGGCGAGCTTGAACGGCCCGGTGCCGGCGTCGCCGGCGTACAGGGCGGCCTTCTCCTTCGGCACGTTCCAGTGGTCCGCCCACGTCTCGGCGCGCCCGTCCCAGCCGCCGCGCGCGGCGACCGCGGCCTTGGAGACGACGGGCGCGAAGCCGGCGAGCACGGACAAGAGCGGAGCGAACGGGCGCTTGAGCCGCAGGACGATGGCGCCGCCCTCGATGGCGACGGCCTTGTCGGCGAGCGCGTAGGCCTCGGGATCGGGCCGGCCGTCGGGGCCCGCGACGGTCCGGCGGCCGATCAGGGGCTCGAGCAGCAGCGACGACGGTCCGCCGTCGCGGTCGGTGAGCAGGAAGCGCATCAGCGAGTACTTGACGTCCTGCGCGGTCATCGTCGAGCCGTCGTGGAACTTCACGCCGCCGCGCAGCGGGAAGGCGTACGTCATGCCGTCGGCGGACAGGAAGCCGTTGGCGCGGGTCGGCACGACGGAGGCCATCAGCGGGACGAAGCTGTCGACGGCGGGGCCGTCGAAGCCGACGAGGCCCTCGTACATCTGCTGGATCGCGAACAGGGACGTGGCGTCGTAGGCCCAGTCCGGGTCGAGGGTGTCGAAGTCCGTGGACAGCGCGTAGGTCAGCGTCCGCGGGTCCTCGTCGGCGCGGGCCGGCGCGGGCAGGAGGAGGAGCAGGCCGAGGAACGCCGCCGGGACCAAGGTCATCGAGTCCAGATTATATCGGATATGACGCGGTCGTCAGCGCTTTTTCGCGAGTGAGTCGAGCAGGGCTTGGGTGCGCCGCTCGTCCCCCCGGGCCTCGAAGGAGTCGCGCAGGGGCTCGGCGGGCCGCGCGCGGATCAGCGCGAGCTCTTCGCGCAGGGCGGCCGCCGCCTCCTCGCGCCGGCCGAGGCGGAGCAGCGCGACGGCCATGTTGTAGCGCGCGACCGGGTGCTCCGGGTGAAGGGCGATGGCGGCGCGGAACTGCTCCAGCGCCTGCTCCGGCTTGCCCTCGTCGACGAGGAGGCTGCCGAGGTCGTTGCGCGCGCCGCCGAGAGACGGATCGACGGCGAGCGCCTCGAGCAGCAGCGCCTCGGCGTCGCGAGCGCGGCCCTCCTTGATCCGGCGCAGGGCGAGATCGACCCGCGCGGCCGCGTTGTCCGGGTCGGTCTCGACCATCGCGCTCCAGAAGCGGTCGGCGTCGAGATAGTCGCCTTGGCGGCGCCAGGTCAGTCCGGCGAGGAGCGCCAGCGCGGCGAGCGCGGCGGCGGCGGCGAGCCGGCGAGCCCTCGGCGGGACCCGCCGCAGGCCCTCGCCCGCGAGCCCGGCGAAGCCCAGCGCGGGCAGATATGTATAGCGGTCAGCGGTCAGCTGGGAGCCGACCTTGAAGAAGCCGGCGGTCGGCGCCATGAGCAGCAGATAGGCGGCCCACGCGCCGGCCGCGGCCGGCGCCTTCTTGCGCAGGCGCCACGCCGCCTCGGTGAGCGCGACGAAAGCGAGCGAGGCGAGCAGGAAGCGCGGCGAGGACGGGTCGAACGGCTTCGGGACCGGATAGAGGCCTTCGAGACCCGAGGGCCATACGGTCTTGGCGGCTCCGTGCGTGTAGCTGAAGAGACCGATGGCGACTCGCTGAAGGAGGCCGAAATGGCCGACGTCCGCCGCCGCCCCGGCCCCGCGCTGGAGCGAGACGTTGAGCAGGCCGTCGGCGGCCGAGAGCGCGAGCATGGCGGCCAAGGCCGTCCCGGCCTTGCGGCCGCGCGGGCGGTCCCGCCCCGCCACGCCGAGGGCGTCCAGCGCGGCGAGGGCCAGGGGCACGGCGACGTTGGTGCCTTTCGAGGCGAGCCCCAGCGCGTGCAGGAGCACGGCGCGTCCCGGACTGCCGGAGATCCAGGCGAGCGCGGTGCCGAGGGCGAAGGCGGCGCACAGCACGTCGCTGCGCTCGGAGGCCCAGGTGACGGACTCGACGCGCAGGGGATGCAGG
>Ga0134128_10006527_pt1 | contig 14124 bp, 11 predicted proteins | sample KB31754_FD_96462 | JGI IMG/M metagenome (GOLD analysis project Ga0134128, IMG submission 96462) | Terrestrial soil microbial communities with excess Nitrogen fertilizer from Kellogg Biological Station, Michigan, USA - KB3-175-4 | ecosystem: Environmental > Terrestrial > Soil > Unclassified ... | reverse complement strand
CTACAAATAATGAAACTCACGCTGAAGATCTGGCGGCAGAAGGGTCCGCGCGAAAAAGGCAGGCTGGTCAGTTACGCGATGGACGATGTAAATCCGGAGATGTCGATCCTTGAATGTCTCGACGTACTGAACGAGACGCTGATCGAGCGCGGAGAGGAACCGATAGCGTTTGATCACGACTGCCGGGAAGGCATTTGCGGCTCCTGCGGATTTTTGATCAACGGCGTGGCGCATGGACCGGCGCGGGCGACTACCGTATGCCAACTGACGATGCGGCATTTTAAAGACGGCGATTCGCTGGTGATTGAGCCCTGGCGGGCGGCGGCGTTTCCGCTGGTCAAGGATCTGGTGGTGAACCGCCGCGCTTTCGATCACATTATTGAAGCGGGCGGATATATTTCTGTTTCGACTGGGCAGGCGCCGGACGGCAATGCGATTCTGGTCGGCAAAGAGATTGCGGACCAGGCGATGGATGCGGCTGCCTGCATTGGGTGCGGGGCGTGTGTCGCGGCCTGTCCGAATGCTTCTGCCGCTTTGTTTACCGGAGCGAAGATCGCACATTTGACCGTGCTTCCGCAGGGCAAGCCGGAACGCGACCGGCGCGCACTGCACATGGTGGCGCAGATGAACACGGAAGGCTTCGGCAACTGCACCAGCATCGGGGAATGCACCGGTGTTTGCCCGAAGGAGATTGCGCTGGACGTAATTGCCACCATGAACCGCGATTACCTGCGCGCCAGTTGGAAGAAGCCGGAGAACCTGAGTCCTCCAATCGATCCTGTAGTGGAGTGGAGTACGGGGTCGAAGCTGAAGGTTGATCCGGTGGCGACGGATTAGAGACGATATTCGTCGCGGGAGATTCTCCCCCACTCAAGCCAAAACCACCCCAGCGACGAAGACCTGTCGCCGGGGGCCCCGGTCAGGCTTGAATGGGGCATCCCAGCATCCGTATTATTTTTCATTTGAAAATTGACGCAGCAGGGCGCGCAATGCGTGCCCGCGATGGCTGATCCGGTTTTTCTCCGCGAGGCTGATTTCGGCCATGGTGCGATTCAGCCGCGGCAGATAAAACAGCGGGTCGTAGCCGAAACCGCCATTGCCGCGGGGCGAATCCAGAATCAATCCTTCTACGGTTCCGTCGGCCATGTTCCGGCATTGGCCATCCTGCGCGGCAGCGATGACGCACTGGTAGCGGGCGATGCGTTGGAGGGCAGGAAGGCCGCGCAGATTTTCGAGCAGGAGAAGATTGTTGCGTTCATCGACGGATAGATTGCGAGCCGGGTCCGGGTTGAATCCCACAGCGGCGGCGTAGCGCGCGGAGCGAACTCCGGGAGCGCCGCCGAGCGCGTCGACTTCGAGGCCGGAATCGTCGGCCAGCACCATGCAGCCGGGAGCGTGGCGACTATAGGCGATTGCCTTGAGACGAGCGTTTCCCTCAAACGTGGGAGCATCTTCCACGGGGGCGGGGATATTTTTCAATCCGGGCAAGGAGAGAAACTGGACACGGCCGGCGACTTCGCGCGCGATCGCTTCAAAGTCACGCAGCTTGCCTGGGTTGGTGGTAGCGACATACAAGGTGAGCGGAGGCATCGAGTTTGTTTTGTCCCCACTGAAGCCAACCGTTCGACTCGCGTTGTTCGCTCAGAGTGGGCTTTTACCCCAGCGAGCAAAGATCGCTCGCCGGGGACCCCGGCATGGGGCAACATCCGATTGCTTTCCGGCCGATTATTTTGCGGCAGCGACCGAGGCGACGTCGACGGTCGTTCCTGATACGGTGCCGGTGATGACGGCGGATTGTCCGGCAAGGGCATCGAGTTCGGACGCATGTCCCTTCAAGGTGTAAACCTTGTTGCCGACAACCAGGGCGTAGGGCGATCCCATCTTGACGCACTCGCGGGTGCACTTGGCCGCGTCATCCGTCATGTGCTTGGCGCCGCACATCTGGTCGCTGACGACGCCGGTCAATTTTGTCGCCTGGGCAAATACCAGGCCGCTGGCGATAACGGCGGCGAGAGCAAGCGTGCTGAAGATGCGAGAAGATTTCATCTGAAAATATCCCTCCTGGTGCAATGATTTCTGAGAAAGCTACGTGTGCAGTATACGTGTTGCAAAGGATCACGGTAGAAACGGCTGCAGCGGGCAGCCGTCGCATTGCGGCGAAGTGCCGCAATGTTGCTTGCCCACTTCAACGATCAAGGCGTGCAGCTCATTGGCGTGCCGGGCGGTTTCTTCCCCCGTAGCGGCGGCGACCGTCTGATCGCCGAGTTTTTGCAGCTCGGTATAGCGAGCATTTGGCGGAAGCAGCTCATGCCGGGTCACGACGCGCCGCAGGTATTCATCGACGACGAATACGGGATGGCCGAGCGCGTAAAGCAGGATGGCGTCGGCGGTCTCTGGACCGACACCGGGCAGCGCCAGCAGCTGGGGGCGAAGAGTTTCGGTCGGCGTAGCGGCCATCTTGTCGAGAGAGCCGCCATAATGCCGATCGAGAAATTGAACGAAGGCTTTGATCGAAGCGGCCTTGCGGAGCACGAATCCTGATGGCCGGACGATTTCCCGCAGGGCGGCTTCGGAAATTTCGCGGATGCCTTTTACCGTGAGAAGGCCAGCAGTGCGCAGATTGGCGATGGAGCGCTCGACGTTGCGCCACGCGGTCGCCTGGGTCAGGTAGGCACCGAGGATCACTTCAAACGGACTGTCCGCCGGCCACCACTGACGCGTTCCATAGGCGGCGAGCAAGGCGGCATACATTGCGCGCAGACGTTCGTGTGCCGTGGTATCTGCGGGAGTTCCGGGCTGGCGCGAAGTTTTCATCTGTATCTGAAAATGCGGGCAGCGTTCGATCCACTAGTCAGTATCCTATGTTGCATGAAGGTACACACGGAATACCTGCAGATGCAAACAAAACATCGGCGCGAGATGGTGCACATTACGCCGCAGGTGGAGGAAATTGTCGAGCGCAGCGGAATTCAGGATGGCCTGTGCTTTGTTTCTCCTATGCACATTACGGCGGCGATTTATGTCAACGATCTGGAGGATGGTTTGATCGAGGACATCTGGGAATGGCTGGAGAAGCTGGCACCCGCGCGGCCCAACTACAAACATCACCAGACGGGGGAAGACAATGGGGATGCCCATCTGAAATCGTTGCTGCTGCACCATGAGACGACCTTGCCGATTACGAAAGGCAAACTGGATCTGGGCACATGGCAGCGAGTGTTTTACGCGGAGTTCGATGGACAGCGAAGGAAACGGGTGATCGTGAAAGCGATGGGAGTCGCGGAAAGAGGTTAAGCGCAGGATTTTGTTTTGCGGACGTGCCAGAGAACCAGGCAGGACACCCCTAGGTTGATTTCGCCGCTTGAATGCTTCCAGGGTCAGCCTGCTTTATTGCGATGCGATTCTCAGTCATACTAGGTTCCATGTCCGCCAATGACAGTGAACTCGCCCGCTTGGTCGAGGAGTTGAACCGCTCTGCCAACCGTCCGCCGCGTGTCGGTGATAGAACCGGTTCCGGTCCGCGCGATCTCGATCAGCTTCTCGCTCTTGCCGCTCAGCACCAGGCATCCGATCTGTTGCTGGTTGCCAACTCGCCCATCGCGTTTCGCATCAACGGGGCTTTGGCCACCACCAGCAGTAGTCTCACTTCTTCCGAGGAAGTACGCGGCTATTTGCAACCGCTGCTGGCTGGGACGTTATCGCAGGAACTTGAAAGAGACCGCTCCATCGATTTCTGTTTCATGCGACCGAATATCGGCCGTTTTCGCGCAAACGTTCATTATCAGCGGGGTAGTCTGGCGGCTGCGATCCGATTGCTGCCGGCGCAGATCCCTTCGCTTGAATCGCTCCATCTTCCTGCCATCCTGGCTCCGCTTGCCGAGCGCCGCCAGGGCTTTGTGCTCTTCACCGGTCCTACGGGTTGCGGAAAGACGTCCTCCCTCGCGGCGCTTATTGATTTGATCAACGCTCGGCGCCGAGACCACATCATCACCATTGAAGATCCCATCGAGTACGAGCATCCCAACCGCAGTTCCATCGTGGAGCAGATCGAAGTAGGTGCCGATGCACGGGGATTTGCGGACGCGGTTCGTTCCGTTCTGCGACAAAATCCAGACGTGATTTTGATTGGTGAAATTCGCGACGCAGAAACCATGTCGGCGGCGCTGACTGCCGCGGAAACAGGTCACCTTGTTCTTTCTTCGCTGCACACGAACGACACGGCCCAAACCATCAGCCGCATCCTCGACATTTTTCCGACGGGACACCAGCAACAAATCCGACAGCAGCTATCGTTGGCGTTGCTCGCCATTATCGCGCAGCAACTGGTCTCGGCATCGGACGGCGCTGGTCGCTATCCGGCGACAGAGGTGATGCTTGCAAATTTCGCCATGCGCAACCTGATCCGACAGGGCCATGACCACCAGATTCGTTCGCAAATCATGATCGCCCGTGGTGAGGGCATGATTACCATGGATCAGTCTTTAGGTGAGCTTGTTCGCGCAAATCGCATCTCTCGCGAAACCGCTTTTGCCCACTGTCATCAGCCGGATGACCTTCGACGGCAACTGGACTCGACGGTCGTGTAGAGAAACGCGGGATGCGGAATTGGTAGGTACGATCGCGACACAGATTCGAGTCAGGATGTCATCATCCGACCACGGCGAGTTCTTCTTCGAGCATCTGCTTCTCGTGCAGTTCGGTGTAATAGCCGTTGCGGGCAACCAGTTCATCATGGGTTCCCAGCTCGACGACCCGGCCGTCGACCAGCACGGCGATCTGGTCCGCGTTGCGGACGGTGGAGACGCGATGCGAGATGAAGATGGTGGTGCGACCGCGCATGACTTCCGCCAGTTCATTCAGGATGCGCTCTTCGGTATAGGTATCCACGCTCGAAAGGGCATCGTCGAGAATCAGGATGCGCGGATCGCGCACGATTGCGCGGGCGATGGCGGTACGCTGCTTCTGGCCGCCGGAAAGCGTGATGCCGCGTTCGCCGACCAGGGTGCCGAAGCCTTTGGGAAATTCAAGAATCTCATCGCGAATGTGCGCGGCTCCGGCGGCGTCGAGAATGGATTCGTCGGTCGCGCCCGGCGCGCCGAAGGCGACGTTCTCGCGAAGCGATTCGCTGAACAGGAATGTCTCCTGGGGGACAAATCCGACAGCCTGGCGCAAGGTCGCCAGAGGATAGTCCATGACGGAGCGGCCATCGAGCAGAAGCGTTCCGCGGGTGGCTTCGAACAGTCGTGGAATCAGGCTGACCAGGGTGGTTTTGCCGGAGCCGGTAGGGCCAACGATGGCGAGGCTGCTGCCTGCCGGAATGCGGAGGTTGATGTTCCGCAGCACGGGTGCGGTGGCCTGGTCATAGGCAAAGGTCAGGTTGCGGAATTCGATGTCGCCTTGAATTTGATGCGCAACCGGCCGCGCGACGGGCAAGGTTGCGTCGGAGATCGAAGGCTCAGCGATGAGAAGTTCGTGAATCCGCAGGACCGAGGCGGTACCGCGCTGGAAGAGGTTGACCACCCAGCCCAAAGCGATTACCGGCCAGGTGAGCATGACCATATACGTGGTAAAGGCGACGAATGCGCCGACGGAGATTCTGCTGGAGAGAACCTGATGGCCGCCGACCAACAGCACGATAACGAGCGAAATTCCCAGCATGAATTCGAGCGTCGGCCATAGCATTCCCATCAGGCGGACCAAAAGCAGGGCGCGGCGGATGTATTCGCTATTGGCGCGCTCGAAGCTGCGGATCTCCGCCTCCTCTTGGGCGAAGGCGCGCACCAGGCGAGCGCCGGCGACATTTTCCTGCACCTGCGCGGAGATCTCGGAGTACATGGCCTGGATGCGCTCAAAGCGTTCGTGAATCTTGCGTCCGAAATATTGCACCAGAATGCTGGCGGCGGGCAACGGCACGAAGGCCAGCAGCGTGAGCCAGGGACTGATGTGGATCATAAAGATGAGAGCGCCGACCGTGAACAGAAGCGTGTTCAGGCTGTACATAATGGCGGGCCCGAGCAACATGCGGACGGCGTTCAGGTCATTGGTTGCACGGGCCATGATGTCGCCGGTGCGATGCTCCTGAAAATACGACTGCGATTGCCGTTCGAGTACGCGAAACAGATCGTTGCGGATGTCATATTCAATATCGCGGGAGATGCCGATGAGGACCCAGCGGGTAAGAAAAAGAAAAATGCCTTTGGACAGAGCGATCACCAGCAGCAGGCCCGCATAGAAGAGGATGCCGCGGTAGCTGAGATGATGGGTCATGTCATCGATGGCGCGCCGGATGACCTCGGGAAACAATATCCAGATGGCGTTGCTGCAGACGGCGAAAAATCCCCCGGCAATAAAGCCGCGGCGGTAGCGCCGCATGTAGGGAAACAGGGGACGGAGGTTTTTCAGCATGGGCGGAGGCGGCCTCTGTGCTTCATTCTAACGAAGCTGATCGCGGGCTGTATTCGATGGCGAATGCTCTACGTTGGCGTGCGTAACAGCAGGTATCCGCCGACCAGGCAGAAGAGCAAATCGGGAGACCATGCGGCCATGGCGGCGGGCAATGTGTTGACATTTCCCATGGCTTCAAACAGTCCGGCCGCCACCCAATAGGCAATGGCTACACCGATGGCGATGGCGATGCCGGCGAGGGAACCTCGGCGGCCCATGGACAATGCAAATGGGACGGCAAGAATCGCCATGACGAACGTGACCAATGGATAGGCGATTTTTTTGTTGAGCTGCACGCGCAATGGCACGGTGTCGAAGCCGCTCTGGCTGAGATCGTGGATATAGCGGGCCAACTCGCCAAAGGTCATCTCTGACGATTGCAGATCTTCTTTTTCGAAGTAACCGGGCGGTTCTACGATCTCCGGAAATATCCGGCGCTGGAAGGTCTGGTAGGAGGCGATAGCGCCACCCTGGAAGGTTCGCTCCCATCCGTTGTGAAAGATCCAGTCATGCTGTTGCGAGTCCCACGATGCGTCGGCGGCGAAGAGACGCCTGGCCAGCACAAAGTTGTTGGGCTGGAACTCGAGCACGGTGAGGTTGGCGAAGCGATTGTTGGCGGAATCAAAAAATTCGTAATAGAAAATATGCGCCGGTTCCCCGGGTTTATCTTCTCCAAACACCCATTGGTGGTCTGGCCGGAGGACGGTGCGCGGCGGCTTGTTTTTGATTTCGCTGCGCAAAGATTCCTGTTTTCGGTTGGCGGCAGGAAGATAGAACTCATCGAAAGTGAACATCATTGCCGACAGGGCGCAGGAGATGAGCAGAATGGGCACAATGACGCGATACAGGCTGATGCCCGTCGCCTTCATCGCGATCAATTCGCTGGAACGGTTCAGCACGCCAATGGTGACGAGAACCGCGATCAGCACGCTGAGCGGCGTGATGTTGTAGATCATGCTGGGCGTCAGGTTCAGCAGGTAGTCGCCCACCAGGGGAAGCGATGCGTGGTTATGGACGATATCGCCGAGCAGCTCAAAAAGAGAAAAGATAAGAGACAGAAGAACGAAGCTGATTTCCACCAGCAGAAAGCTGCTCAGGAAGGAGCGCAGGACGTAATCGTCGAGGATGAGCGGAAATCCTTCATACAGCTTGCGCCGTGGAAGGGAAACGAAGACGTTGTCCAGGCCGGGATCGTTTTTGCGGCCAAACCGTTTGCGCCACTTCTCGGGTAGCTGGAACGTGGGGAAGCGCACCGCGCCGCGCGCCATCTGGCGCAGCAGCAACAATCCGGCGAGAGCGAACAGCACATTCGCGCCCCATACGCCGAGGACGACGGGAAGGCGGCCCTGCTTGGCCAGCGCCATGCCGGTCGAAGAAAGGAAGTAGTAGATGAAGACGAGAAAAATGGTGAGCACGAAACCCATGCTTTTGCCGCCGCGGCGAGAGGACAGGCCGAGCGGAATGCCGATGAGCATGAGAACCAGGCATGCCGTGGGATAGGCGAGGCGCTTCTGCATCTCGATCTGATACCAGCGGCCATCTGCCTGCCGGGAGTGCCGCAGAAGTTCGCGGTTCGACATGGCCAGAAGCGGCACGTCGCTGTGGCCGATGCGCACCGTGTCCTGGCTGGCGCTGTTGACCTGAATGGGAAGATCGGTCTGCGTGAAGGTGGAGATGGAATACGTGCCGGGATTGCCGGGAGGCATCTCATGCTGCTCGCCGTCGCGCAGGCGCACGCGCAGATCGTGGTGCCCGCCCCCCACGACGGTCGCCTGCTCGGCGGTGGTGATCTTTGTGGAACGAGGATCGGTTAAATCGGCGAGAAAAACATGCGACCACACGGCGGCATGATTTCCGTTGCGGACATCCTGCACATAGAGGACGGCATTGCGAAAATCTTCATAAAAGACTCGCGGCTGCACCTGGAAGGTCGCCTGCGAATCGCGCAGGGAGTTTTCCATCTGCAACATCGCGGTGGTTGCCTTGGGCGCAAGATACAGCGAATTGAAGAGGCCAAGGTCCCAGGCTAGAACGCCGACGATGGCGACGATGCGGACGAACTTGAAGACGCCGAATCCGCAGGCGCGCATTGCCGTGACTTCGCTGTCGGCAGCCATGCGGCTGAGGCCGAGAAGCACCCCGACCAGGACGGACATGGGAATGGTGACGGTGAGTGCGTTCGGCAGCGTGAACGCAATCAGTTTGAACACACTCTCTGCCGAGGCGCCGTTCTGTACCACCAGTTCCAGGATCTGAACCAGGTTGGGCATGAACAGAACAAAGGTAAATAGAACAATGCCCAGCAGGGTGTGGGAGAGAACTTCGCCGAGGATGTAACGGGTGAAGATGCGCACGATGTCTTCTGACCGGAGTGTGCCCGGGCTTCGGTATTTAGTGTATCGCCAGAGCAAATCCAGATATTCTCAGAGGCGAGAACCGCTGGGAATGGTGCGGTTCGAACTTGTTTCTCCCAGGTTAGCGACCTGCCCCAGCGCACAAAGCGTGCGCCGGGACCCCAGTCCGCGAACCTGGGGCACCCGGGTTCCTTCCAGGTGCTTCGTGCTACTCTGTTTCGTTGCGCCCAAGCGACGCCAGCGGTGAAAATGCAGCACATTTCCCGGAGTCCCCGATATGAAAATCCAGTTGAAAGTTTCGACATTGCTGCCTGTATCCGCGGTTATCTGCATGGCCGTTTCCTGCATTGCAGCGAATGCGCAGGAGAAGACGCAGCCGGAGACTCATGGCATCTCGGTTGCGAACATGGACCGTTCGATTTCGCCGGGCGACAATTTTTATCTCTACAGCAATGGCGACTGGATCAAGCGAACCGTGATTCCGCAGGATCGCGCGGAAGTGGGAGTATTTTCTGCACTCGACGATCTGAGCAATCAGCGCACCGCCGATCTGATTGAGAATGCCGCCAAGTCGAATGCCGCCGCCGGATCGAACGAACGAAAGATCGCGGACCTGTACAACTCCTACATGAATGAGGCGGCCATTGAGGCGACGGGCTTGACGCCGCTTCGTCCCCACCTGCAAGCGATCGCGGCCATCAAAAATAAGCAGGAGCTGGCGCGCGCTCTGGGCGACAGCATTCGCGCCGATGTCGATCCGCTGAACGATACCAATTTCCAAACCATCCACCTGTTCGGATTGTGGACCGCGCCGGGCTTTCAGGATTCGACACATTACCATGCTTATTTGCTGCAGGGCGGCTTAGGCCTGCCAAGCCGCGATCTGTATCTGAAGGACGATGCGCAGTCGAAAAAATTGCTCGCTGCATATCAGGTGTATCTGGCCACGATGCTGAAGCTGGCAGGCTTCACCGATACGGATGCCCGCGCAGCGCGGGTGGTCCAACTCGAGCGCGAGATCGCGGAGAAGCACGCTAGCCTGGCGGATAGCGAGGACATCCACAAGGCCGACAATCTGTGGCGGCGAGCGGATTTTTCGAGCAAGGCTCCGGGACTGGACTGGGCGGAATTTTTTCGCGGAGCCGGGCTGAACGGAGTAGAGGATTTCGACGTATGGCAGCCGCAGGCGTTTGTGGGCGAGTCGGCGCTGGTGGCGTCCACGCCGCTCGATACGTGGAAGGACTGGCTGGCGGTTCACCTGATCATGGACTATGCCGCAGTGCTGCCGAAAGAGGTGGCGGATGAAAACTTCAACTTTTTCGGCAAAACGCTGTACGGCGTGCCGCAGCAGCGCCCGCGCTGGCAGCGCAGCGTAGCCATCGTCAACGTGTATCTCGGCGACGCGGTGGGACAAATCTACGCGCAACATTATTTTCCGCCGCAGGCCAAGGCGGAGGCGCAGGCGATGGTGGCCAATATCATCGCGGCGTTTCGAGTGCGGATTCAGGCGCTCTCCTGGATGGCTCCGGCAACGAAGGCGGAAGCGGAAGCGAAGTTGAACGCGCTGTATGTAGGCGTCGGTTATCCGGAGACATGGAAAAACTACTCCGCGTATGAGGTCAAGTCCGACGATATTTTTGGGAATGTCTGGCGGGGCAGAATTTTTGAATATCGCAGACAAATCGCCCGGCTGGGCGGCAATGTCGATCGCAAAGAATGGTGCATGGACCCGCAAACGGTGAACGCGGTGAATCTGCCGCTGCAGATTGCGCTGAACTTCCCAGCGGCGATTCTGCAGCCGCCATTCTTCGATCCCAAGGCTCCGGCTGCTTCCAACTATGGCGCCATCGGTTCGATTATCGGACACGAGATCAGCCACACATTCGACACCGAAGGCAGTACGTTCGATGCCGAGGGGCGGCTGCGCAACTGGTGGACCCCGGCAGACCTGGCGCATTTCGACGCCTCCACGGCGAAACTGGCGGCGCAATATGACACCTACAAACCGTTTCCCGATTTGTCCGTCGATGGCAAGCAGACGCTGGGAGAAAATATCGCCGACGTTGCGGGGATTTCCGCCGCGTATGACGGCTATCGCGCTTCGCTAAAAGAGAAAGCAGCGCCGAGGCTGGAGGGCTTCAGCGGCGATCAGCAGTTCTTTATTGCGTTTGGCCAGAACTGGGGAGAGAAGATTCGGCCCGCCGCGCTGCGCCAGCAGGTGTTGACCGATCCGCATGCGCCGGCTGAATATCGGGCGGCTACGGTCCGCAATATCGACGCGTGGTACAAGGCGTTCGATGTGAAAGCCGGACAGACGCTGTATCTGGCGCCGGACGACCGCGTGCGCATCTGGTAGATGGTCCGTACAACCACAAATGGCAAAACGAAGCGCAGGTCTACTGATGTATCGCCGAACCGCCGATGAACTGGAGGTCTTTCTGGTTCATCCGGGAGGACCGATTTGGGCTGCGAAGGACAAAGGGGCATGGACGATTCCGAAAGGCGAGTATGAGCAGGATGAGAATCCACTCGCCGCCGCGCGACGCGAGTTTGAAGAGGAAACAGGCTTTCGGGCCACGGGAGAATTTTTCGATCTGGGTACGGTGAAACAGAAAAGCGGAAAATTCGTCGTCGCGTGGGCATTCGAGGGCGATTGCGATCCAGACCGATTGACGAGCAATACCTGTGAGATCGAATGGCCTCCACATTCGGGGCAGCGTATCGAAATTCCTGAAGTGGATCGTGGCCGCTGGTTTTCGATCGAGGAAGCAGGGAAGTATATCCGCGAAGAACAGCGGCCACTGCTGGACCGATTGCGCGGGTTGCCTCAGCTCAAACGGACTTGATCGATTCGTTCTCCCGCACTCAAGCCAAAAGCGGGCTTGAATGGGGTACCCGAGTTTCTTATTTCGCTTCCGTCTCCGGCAGAAACCGATAGCCGACGCCGCGCACGGTCTGCAGATGGACCGGGTGGGCTGGGTCTTCTTCAAGATAGCGGCGGAGGCGCACGATGAAATTGTCGATGGCGCGAGTATCGGTGTCCTCATGCAGGTGCCAGACCTGCTCCAGAATTTCGCTGCGCGAAATGGCGCGTCCGGGATTGCTCACGAGATGTCGAAGCAGTTCGGCTTCCATCAGCGTCAGATGGACGTGTTTTTCGCCGGACCGCAATTCCAGAAGAGAAAAATCGACCGTCTTGCCGGAGAAGGTGTAAACATCCTGCGGGGCGGTGGCGTCTGCGGCGCCTGCGGATGCCGGGGCCTGAGGACGAAGCCATTGGGTGCGGCGCAGCAGTCCATGCAGACGGGCCAGCAGGATCGACAGTTCAAATGGCTTCGCCAGGTAATCGTCGGTTCCGGCGGCGAAGCCTTCGAGCACGTCCTCGGGACGTCCGCGGGCGGTGAGCATGAGAATGGGCGTGTAGTTTTGCGCCGCCCGCATCTCGCGAGCTACGGCAAAGCCATCGATTCCCGGAAGCATTACGTCGAGCACGACGGCATCAAAAGGCTGTCGTTTTTCGATCAGCCATGTGAGCGCGGATTCTCCATCCGCGGCGACGGTGGCTTCGAGTCCTTCGGCTTGCAGGTTGAAGAGCAATCCCTGGGCGATGTGGGCCTCATCCTCAACGATGAGAATGCGCGAAGAAGGCCTGCCAGGGGAAGTTTCGCTGCCTGCCGCGGGTCGATCAAAACCGGATAAGTGGTCCATGATGTTCTTAATCTTACGGTTGAAGTATTCTTGGTAACTGTAATGTAATGGTGGCTCCGCGGCCTTCGCCATCGCTGGCGGCTGTGGCGTCTCCGCCATGTTGCCGGGCGATGGTGCGGACTAAAAACAGACCCAGGCCCGTGCCTTTGGAGCGAAGCACCGCCATGCTGGGGGCGCGATAAAAACGCTTGAAGATGCGTTTCAGGTGGACATCGGAAATTCCAATGCCGTTATCGGAGACGCGAATGACCACCCAGGCATCGTGCTCCACGCTGAGATGAATGTGGATCCGCGGGCCTTTCGGCGAATATTTCACTGCATTGTCGAGCACATTCATCACGGCCGCGCGCAGGTCCTCCGGGTTGCCCAGTACGGTCGTCGAGAGATTTTCGGTTGCATAGGAGAGCGCCAGCGCGTCTGGAGGAAGGTGGTTCCGCAGGGTGACGGTGGCGGCGCATTCCTCGACCAGGGTACGAATATCGACCGGCACACTGATATCGTCCGGTCCGCGCTGGCCGACTTCGCCTGCCTTTAAGACCTGCTCCACGGTGGCGAGCAGGCGTTCGCTGTCGTTGAGCATGATGCCGTAGAATTCCTGCCGTTTTTCCTCACTGAGTTCGCGGCGCTGCAGGGTTTCAAGATACAGGCGGATGGAAGCGATGGGAGTTTTCAGTTCGTGGGTAACGGCATTTAAAAAACTGTCGTGGCGTTCGTTGCGGCGGATTTCGCGCACCAGAAAAATGGTATTCAGAACGACGCCGGCGATCAGGATCCCAAAAAAGAAGACGCCCAGGACGAGGGGAACGATTTCATGCCAGTTGAGGATGACCCAGCGGACGTTCAACGTAATCGCGAGCACGACCAGGCAGGCGCCCAGCGTGATGAAGAAAGCGATGGTTCCACGTCGGCGGGTGATTTGCATGGTGGCGGTAAGCGGCCCTCATTAATGGAAACAAGAAAGCCTGACGGCAGTATAAGACCGTCAGGCTTCAGGGCAGGAGAGGGACCTTTGCGGATTCAGGCGCCGGCGGGACGCGGATCCTTGGCATCGAATTGGGCTACCTTTACGTGGCGCGCCAGACCGAGTTTCTCAAGCAGCCAGATGCCGTAGTAGTTCACGTCAACCTCATACCAGGCGAGACCGTGCCGCGCAGAGACAGGATGCGCATGGTGATTGTTGTGCCAGCCTTCGCCGCCGGTCAGCAGAGCGACCCACCAGCTGTTGCGGGAATCGTCGCGCGTTTTGAAGCGGCGCGAGCCCCATTTGTGGGTAGCGGAATTGACCAGCCAGGTGGCGTGCAGGCCGATGGTGACACGCAGGCAAATGCCCCACAGAACCCATCTCCAACCGCCGATGGCGAGCAGAAGCAAGCCTTCGAGCGTGATGGGGACCCAGTGATATTTGCTGAGCAGAACATAGAAGCGATCTTTGGCGAGGTCCGGCGCATAGCGGGCCAGCATGGCGGTTTCGGTATGCAGCGCTTTGCCTTTTAGAATCCAGCCGGCGTGCGCCCACCATGTTCCTTCTTTCGGCGTATGCGGGTCGCCGGTGTGGTCGCTGTGCTGATGGTGGACGCGATGCGTCGCCACCCAGAACATGGGACCGCCTTCGAGCGCG
>Ga0134128_10006525_pt1 | contig 14124 bp, 13 predicted proteins | sample KB31754_FD_96462 | JGI IMG/M metagenome (GOLD analysis project Ga0134128, IMG submission 96462) | Terrestrial soil microbial communities with excess Nitrogen fertilizer from Kellogg Biological Station, Michigan, USA - KB3-175-4 | ecosystem: Environmental > Terrestrial > Soil > Unclassified ... | reverse complement strand
GTCCGCGCGCTCGGCTGCGACGCATACGCGGGCGCCGGGCAGAAGTGGATGTGCGGTCCCGACGGCCTGGGCATGCTCTACGTCACTTCCGAGCTGCGCGAGCGCCTGGAGGTGACGCGGCGGGGCTATGCCAACCTGCAGGACCCCAACGAGGGGCTCGCGGCACGCCTGCACGACGACGCGCGGCGCTTTGACACGATGTCGCTGAGCGCCGAGGCGGTGGCCTGCGCGCTGGCCGCCGCGCAGCTGCTGGAGTCGGCGGGCTGGCCGGCGGTGCACGAGCGCGCGCGCACGCTCGCCGCGACGCTGGCCGAGCGCCTGGCCGAGCAGGGCCGCGAGATCGCGCCGCGCGACGACACGACGCTCGTGTCGTTCACCAGCGCAGACGCCGAGGCCGAGCGCGAGGCGCTGGCCGAGCGCGGCTGCATCGTGCGCAACATTCCCGGCCGGCCCTGGCTGCGCGCGTCGGTCGGCGCCTGGAACGACGAGAGCGACCTCGATCGCCTGCTCGCGTCGCTCGCCGCCGCATGAGCGCCTCGCGGCAAACGGCCACACTGCCGAGCAGCGAGCGCGAACGCGCCGCCGGCGGCGGCATGGGCGTGCGCGGGCGCGCCGCCGCTTGGGCCGGGCGGCTGGGCTGGCATCACCTGGCGCTCGCGGGCGTGCTCGTGCTGTCGGCGGTCGTCAACACGCATCGCCTGAGCCAGAACGGCTACGGCAACATCTTCTACTCGGCCGGCGACAAGTCGATGCTGCGCTCGCTGCACAACTTCTTCTTCGTGTCGTTTGACCCCGGCGGCCTGGTGAGCGTCGACAAGCCGCCGCTGGGACTGTGGGTGCAGACGGCCAGCGCCAAGCTGTTCGGCTTTCAGCCGCTCAGCCTGCTGCTGCCCGAGGCGATCCTCGGGGTGCTCGCCGTGCTCTTGCTGTACCGCGCGCTGGCGCGGCGCGTCGGCGGCTGGGCGGGCGTCGCCGGCGCGCTCGCGCTGGCGGTGTTCCCCTCCTTCGTGGCCGTCTCGCGCACGACCAACGTCGACACGCTGCTGGTCGTGCTGATGATCCTCGCCTGCGACGCCGGCGTGCGCGCGGCCGAGACCGGGCGCTCGCGCACGCTGATCTGGAGCGGCGTGCTCGTCGGGCTGGCGTTCAACACGAAGACGCTGGCGGCCTATCTGGTCGTCCCCGGAATCGCGCTTGCCGTGCTGGCGTGCGGCAAGGGCGCGCCGGGCCGCCGCTTCGCGCAGCTCTTGGCGGCGGGGCTTGCGATGGTCGTCGTGTCGTTCGCCTGGATGGCCGTCGTCGAAGCGACGCCGAAGTCTGACCGGCCCTACGTCGGCAGCTCCACGAACAACACCGAGCTGGGTCTGACGTTCAACTACAACGGCTTCGGCCGCGTCGGCGGGCAGACCGGCGGGCCGGGGCAGATCCCCGTGGGCGCCGGCGGCGTCGCGCGCAAGGTCTCGCCGAAGAAGGTCAACGTGCGCGAAGCGACCAAGACGCGCATCGCGCCCGAAGGCTCGGAAAAGACCGAACTACTGGCCAACGGCCGCGCGCGCAACCCGATCGCCTTCGGCGGGCCGACCGGGCCGTTTCGGCTGTTCGGCAAGGGGCTCGGCGACCAGGGCGCATGGCTGCTGCCGTTCGCGCTGGCAGGGCTGCTGGCCTTCGCGCTGCTGGCGCTGGGCGACGGCCGGCGGCGCGGCTGGCAGCCGGCCGACCGCGCGCGGCTGGCGCTGCTGCTCGCCTTCGGCGGCTGGTTCGTGGCGGAGGCGGGCGTGCTGAGCCTCTCCAAGGGCATCGTGCACCCCTATTACGTCTCCGCGCTGGGCCCGGGCGTCGCGGCAATGGTCGCGGCGGGCGCATTTGCCTTCGCCGAGTTCGCCCGTCGCCGCGACTGGCGCCTGCTGCTGCTTGCGGGCGCCGTCGTCGCGACGGTCGCCGTGGAGCTGTCGCTGCTGCACAAGGCCCACTACATGTCGTGGTTCAGCGCGCCGTTGATCGCGCTGGCCGGCGCCGGCCTGCTGGCCAGCGCCCTGGCCGTGGCGTTCCTGCGCCGCGCGGCGCCGGCGGCGATCGCGGCGCTGCTCGCGGCGCTGGCGATCGCGCCGGCGGTCTACTCGGCGACCAACTGGCTGGCGCCGGTTCAGTCGACGTTCCCCGCGGCGGGGCCGCGCCAGGCGGCCGGACCCGGCGGCTACGGCGTGAACACCGAGCACGTGGACGTCGACCGCGCGCTGCTGCGCTATGCGCAGGCGCACCGGCCGGGCACGAGCTGGGCGGTGCTCGGCGACGCCTCCAACACCGTCTCGCCGATGATCCTGCTCGGCGGCCGGGCCGGCGCGCTGGGGGGCTTCAGCGGCACCGACCCCGTGCTCAGCGGCGCCGGCCTGGCGCGTCTTGTGGCCGACGGCCGGGCTCGCTACGTGGTGCTCGGCGGAGAGTTCTCCACGCGCGGCGGAAACGGCGCGACCGCCGCCGTGCAGCGTGCGTGCAAGGTCGTGACCACGCGCGCGTGGCTGCCGCGCCCGCTGGCGCCCAACGGGCTGATCCTGTTCGACTGCGCCGGGCGCCAGGCGGCCATGTCGACCGCCTGAGCCGCCGCGACGCTCACGCGGCGACGGCGAGCTGGCGGTGAAACGCCCGCGCGAACAGGTCGGTCTCGCGGTTGGCCGCCCAGCGCGGCACGAGCGGCTCGCCGTCGGCGATCAGGCGCAGCTCCAGCTGCTCGCCGCGCACGGCCAGGCGCGTGCCGCGCACGAGCTGGTCGCGCGAGCGCTCCAGGTCCTCGGCCAGGCGCAGCAGCACCGCGCAGCGATCCAGGCGCTCCCTGTCGCCCTCGCCGAAAAGCGCGCGAAGCGGACCGGCCTCGGGCATGCCCTTGCGGTGATAGCGCGCGGCCTGGGCGATGATCGCGACCTCGACCGGCGTGAAGCCGGGCAGCCCCGCGTTGAGGATCAGATAGCGCGAATGCTTGTGGTGGTCGTCGTAGTCGACCGACATGCCGATGTCGTGCAGCATGCTCGCCGCCCACAGCAGCTCGCGCTCGCGCGCGTCGCCGCCGTGCAGCCCCAGGCTCGCCAGCTCGTCGAACATGCCCAGCGCGAGCGTCGCCACGTGGCGCGTGTGCGCCGAGTCGAAGTGGTACTGCCCGGCGAGGTTCAGCACGCTCGCTCGGCGCACGTCGTCGAACAGCGGCTGGCGCTCGGCGTCATCCGCGCCGGGCGCAAGCAGGCGCTCGAAGAACACGCCCTCGCGAAGCCCCGCCTCGGTCGCCTCCAGCCCGTCGAAGCCGCCGGCCTGCAGCGCCGCCTGCACGACCACCGCGCCGGCGAGGATCAGGTCGGCGCGGGCCGGCTTGATTCCTGGAACGCTCGCGCGCTCGGAGGCCGGCAGCGCGGCCAGGCGCGCCACCAGCTCCTCCAGCGCATCGCCGTCGAGCACCGTTCCCTGCACGCCGAACGTCGGCAGGCCGGCGGCGCGCTGCGCCGCCGCCGCCAGGTTGCGCACCGTTCCGCCGATCCCCACCAGGCGCCCGCCGCGCTTGGACGCCTTGGCGCCGGCCAGCCACTGCGCCTGCGCGAGCTCCTCGGCGACGTGCTCGGACAGCGCCTGCAGCTGACGGCGCTTGGCCGGGCCGTCGGCGGGCAGGAAGCGCTCGCTCATGCGCACCGTGCCCACGCGCCAGGAGCCCGTTTGCGCAGCCAGGCGGTCGGCCACGCGCACGAGCTGCATCGAGCCGCCGCCGAGGTCCAGCACGCAGCCGTCGGCGAGCGTCGTCGAGTTGACCGCGGCCAGGTAGCCGTAGCGCGCCTCCTCCTCGCGCGAGAGCACGCGGATCGGCAGCCGCGAGCGCTCGCGTGCGCGCTTCAAGAACGTCTCTGCGTTGTCGGCGTCGCGGATCGCGCTCGTCGCGACGGCGTCGATCGACTCGGGCGCCAGGCCGCTGGCGTGCGCGAACTGCGCGAACACGTCCAGCGTGGCCATCGCGCGCGCCATCGGCTCACGCCCGAGCTCGCCGCTGGCGGCCAGCCCCTCGCCGATGCGCACCGGCTCGTAGATCTCGTCGGTGCGCTTCCACCAGCCGTCGCCGGCCGTGAAGACCACCAGGCGAAAGGAGTTGGAGCCGAGATCGATCACGGCCAGGCGCTCGCCGGGCTTCACCGTTTGAGCGTATTCACAGCGGCGGAAGCCTCCGTGAGCGCCGGCGGCGGGCCAACCGCCGGCGGCGCCTGCGCACCGTCGGGTCGGCTGCGGCTCTCAGACGAGCAGGTCGTCCGGTGAGGCGATCACGCGCATGTGCTCGGCCACGCTGGTGATGCTCAGCAGGCGCTGCACCTGCGGCGAGCCCGGCGTGATCGCGAACTCCTGCCCGCGTGTACGCGCGCTCTCGTGAGCGAGCAGGATGATCCGAAGCCCGGTGGAGTCAACGAACTTCAGGTCGTCCAGATCGAGTACGACCAGCGGCGCGGCGGCGATCGCCGGATCCTCAAGCGCACGCTCGAAGACCGGCGAGCTCGCGAGGTCCAGTTCGCCCGCCAGCGCCAGCACGACGCGGTCCTGCTCGTTGCGTGCGTCGACCCGCAGGTGATCCTGAGCGCTCACGCGGAAATCGTATCGCACGTCATTTTTCCGCCACGGAGCTTCTGTCGCCTGCGGCGCGCCGGGCGCGGCGACCGCGCCAGAGCCGTTCGGCGGCCCGGCAAGGCCCGAGGCCACGGCCGCGGGGTCTGCCGCCCAGGCGGGGCTGCGCGCAGCCCTGCGCCCCAGCGGCGCCAAGAACCACAGCACGGCGAAGGGCACGGCGATGAGCGCCGCGGTGATCGCGCCGGCTGTGGCGCCGAACAGCTTCGTCGTCACGAGCAGCAGCGCGCCGCACATCGCAAGCGCCAGGAACACCAGCCCCACCAGAGCGACACGGTTGGCGAAGAACACCACATGGCGCTTGTCGTCGCTGCGAAACAGCACGCGGTGGTAGGCGGCCGGCGCGATCGTGCACAGCGCCGCCAGCGCCGAGCACAGCAGCGTGACGAAGTAGACCGCGCGCTCGAACGGGCCGACGCCGGCGAAGCCCGCGTTGAACGGCACGATCAGCAGGAACGCGAACAGCACCTGCACGCCGGTCACGACCACGCGAAGCTCGCCGGTCAGCTCTTCCAGGTTGCGATCCAGGCGCTGCAACGGCGTCTCCGGCCGCCCGTCGCCGACGTCCTCGCCGGGTGCTCGCGCCGGACGCCGCGTCTGGCCGATCGGGACTTGGTCGCCTCGCACGTGAGATCCTCCATCCAGGCGATACCCGGCGACACTTGCGCGTAACCGCCGCACCGCCGCCGGCGGCCAACGCCGGCCGTGCCTGGGTTTGACTGTAGTTCGGCCAAGGCTCGAGGCCGCAACCGCCCTGCGCAGCGCCGGTTTCGCCACGCCCGGCGCGGGTAGCGAAAGGAGCACAGGCGAAACGAGGAGGTGCGAGCGCATGCCGCCGCGTGGCGTCAGAGATGCAAGCAAGCGGGCTCGACAGTACGAGCACATCCGCGAGAGCGAGCGCCGGCAGGGCGTCGGTGAGAAACGCGCCGAGGAGATCGCCGCGCGGACCGTCAACAAGGAGCGCGCGCGCAGTGGCGAAGCCAAGCAGAGCTCGCGCCTTTCCACCCGCGACATGTCATCGGGCCGGCGCGGCGGGCTGCGCTCGGGCAGGGCCGGCCCCCGCGGAAGGACTCGCGATCAGCTCTATGAGGAGGCGCGCCGGCTAGGCGTGCCTGGCCGTTCGAGCATGGACAAGGCGCAGCTTCAACGCGCGGTCGACGCCAAGAAGCGTTAGACCGGGCCGGGCCTGCCGAGAAGCGTTAGACCGGGCCGGGCCTGCCGCCAGGCGCGGAGCCCCGAGCCTCAGCCCTGCCGTCCAAGCCCCGAGCCTCGGCTCCGCCGGTCCAGCCGCGAGCCTCAGCGCCGGTCCAGCGCCGAGCCTCAGCCCTGCCGGTCCAGCCGCGCGCGCACGCGCACGACGGTGCCGTTTGGCGTGGAGCGGATCTGCACGAGGTCGCACAGGTGGTTGACCAGCCACAGGCCGCGTCCGCCGTGCTGGTCCAGCGGCGGCGCGATGCGCCCGGCGAGCGGGTTGTCGATGTATCCGCGGTCGCGCACGTCGCACACGAGCGCATCCGGCTCGCTCCAGATCCGCAGCGTGCCGCCACCGCCGCCGTACTGCACGCTGTTGGTCGCCAGCTCGTTGACCGCGAGCACCAGGTCTTCGCGCGCGTCCTCGGCGAGACCCGCGTCGTAGGCGTGCGCGGAGACGAGGCTGCGCACCGCGCCCAGTCCCCTGAAGGTGAACGCGAGCTCGTCGCGGTCTCGCGGCGGGTCGGGAAGCGCACCGGTGAAGGCGCTGGGCGCGCGGTGCAGCGGCAGGTAGGCGTCGCTGCGACGGCTGACGCCTTCGTGCATCAGCGCAGGATGCGTCAGCCGGGCGGCCTTGATCTGCTGCGGCGCCAGCTCGTCGAGGTCATACGGGCAGAGCACGCTCCACGACGGTCCGTAGGCGAACGCCAGGTTCAGCAGCGACTCGTGGCACTCGCACTCGTCGAGCTCGGCGTCGCTGCGTCCGGGCCAGACCGGTTCGCCGATGCCGCGCACCGCGCGTTCCTCGTGGGCGTGCTCGATGACGAACTCGCGCCAGGCCGGTATCACGCGCCCGGGATTGCGTCCCAATGCGCGCATGTCGAGGAAGCACACGCGGGAGGCATCGCCCGCCAACGCGCGCTGCAGCAGCGCCGCGCGCTCGTCTCTGACCGCGATCAGCACCGGCTCTTCGGCCTTCAGCCCCTCGCGGACGAACGGCAGCGTGCCGCGCAGGAATCCGTCCTCGCCGTTGTAGAACAGCGCCTCGTGACGGAACGAGTCCTGCACGAGGGCCACCTTGACAGCCCCCTCGGGGGATCGCGCTTGCAGCTTCTGGCCAACCATGCTCGAATGTCTCGCTCTCGCCGCGCGCCTCGTCAGCGCCCGTACCAGCGCCGCCGGCCGCCGTCGGGAATGCCGCCGACGAAGAAGCCGATCAGCCACAGCAGGACGGCGATCACCAGCACGATCCACAGCAGGTGCACGGCAAAGCCCAGACCCCCGAAGATCGCCAGAATCAACACCAGCGCTATCAGCGCAGCCATAGTCCGTTCCCTTCGTCGCGGCCCGCTGCGAATGCCTCGGGCGGTTGCTGCCGCTGGTGTACCCCGATCGCGTGCACTCAATCTGACGTTCGACAACCTTCGGCCGTGCACTGAACCGCGCCGGCGCCGTGTGGACGCTTGTTTGTAGGTGTTTTCTGCAGTCCTCGGCGGGTAGGCATTCCATGCAGATCAACGACTACACACTGGAGGCCATCTGATGCCAGAGGATCTGAGTGGCAAGAGAATCGCCTTCCTCGTCGCCCAAGAGGGCGTCGAGCAGGTCGAGCTGAGCGAGCCGTGGAAGGCCGTCGAGCAGGCCGGCGCCACGCCGGAGCTGATCGCGCCAGACGGCGGCGAGGTGCAGGCGTTCGAGCACCTCGACAAGTCCTCGACCTTCGCGGTCGACAAGACGCTGGATGAGGCAGATCCCGGCGACTACGACGGCGTCGTGCTTCCCGGCGGCGTGGCAAACCCCGACCAGCTGCGCACCGAGCCGCGTGCCGTGGCGTTCCTGCAGAAGGCATTCGGCGAAGGCAAGCCCGTCGGCGTGATATGCCACGGACCGTGGACGCTCGTCGAGGCCGACCTCGTGCGCGATCGCACGATCACCTCTTGGCCGTCGCTGCAGACCGACATCCGCAACGCGGGCGGTAACTGGGTCGACGAGGAGGTCGTCGTCGACCAGGGGCTCGTGTCCAGCCGCAAGCCCGACGACCTGCCTGCGTTCTGCGCGAAGATCGTCGAGGAGTTCGCCGAGGGACGCCACGAGGTCGCCCACGCCGGCGCGACCTCGGGCAGCACTTAGCAGGCGATCACGCCGGAGCGGCGCCCACCGATCGGGCGCCGCCCGGCTGACCTGACGCCGTGGCCGAGAGCGGCCCGGCGGCGGTCAGCGGTGTGGCGATGTCCTCCAAGCTGCGCCGTTCGGCAAGCGCAGCCAAGCGCGCGGGCGTGCCGCTCGGTCGGGCGTCATCGGCCAGGTCCGCCGCGCCCCCATCGGCGATGTGCAGATCGTCACAAAGCCCCGGATGGTGCAGGAACGCGAACCCGTCATCTCCCTTATAAAAAAAATGTTTAGAGCCGCAGGTTGAGGGCATATCAGCGTCTGGAGTTGTCCTCCCTCAGGCGGTGGCCGCTACCCCCGGCGGTCACCGCCTATTTTTTCGCCCGCGCCGCCTTCAGCGCTGATCGAGCAGCCGCAGCTCGAGCATCTCCGACGGACCGTGCGCGGCGACGCGGCGATCGTCGGTCAGCTTCTCGATGACCGGCCCCACGCCGCCGCCGAGCGAGCTCGCGATCACGCGCTCGGCGCTGCCGCTGTCCAGCGGTCCCACCCGCATCGCCAGGCTGCGCGGCTCAACGGTGACCGATACGTTCAGATGGTCGCCCGCGCTCGGCACGAACGCCTCCGAGACGAGCGCGTCGGCGACCAGTTCGGCGTCGGAGATGCGATCGGTCGTGAAGTGCGCGCGCGCTGCAAGCACGCACAGCACCCTGGGCAGCACCTTGCGTGCCAGCGTGTCCGGGCCCACCGCCAGCCCGGTCGTCGTCGCCAGCTGCTCCCCCGCCACGTCCGGAGGCTGAAAGCCGTTGCGCGCGAGCGAGGCCAGCGGATGCGCGGTCGGCGTGGAGAACTCCATGCGCACCTCCGTGCCGCCGCCGTCGACCTCCTTGAACTCCACCCGCGGCGCCAGCGCCTGGATGATCGACAGGCCGATGCCCAGCGCCTCCTCGTCGTCTGAGCGGATGTGCGGCATGATCCCCGTTCCGTGGTCGCGCACGACCACTTCCACCCTGTCCGCGCTCAGGTAGACCTCGATCTGCAGCGGGCCTTCGCCGCCCTCGTAGGCGTGCAGCACCACGTTGTTGCACGCCTCCGTGACCGCCGTGCGAATGTCGTTGAGGTCGACGCCGTCGACGCCGACCGTTTCCGCCATCCCGCTCAGCGTCTCGCGCACGACCAGCACGTTGTCGGGCTGGTTGGACAGCGTCAGGCTGACATTCGGCGACTCGCCCATCAGCGCGCCGTGATCATCTTGGGCTGCTGCCGCGTGTTCCCATTCGGCCCGTGGACGACGGCAGCTGCGACGACTTCCTCAGCCGCGCTAGCTCGTCGTCGTGGCCGTCAACGCGCGCAGCTGGTCGAGTGACCTGCGCAGCAGGCGCGAAACCTGCATCTGCGAGATGCCCACGCGATCGGCGATCTCCGTCTGCGTCAGATCCTCCACGAACCGCATCCGCAAAATTTCGCGCTCGCGCGCCGGGATCCGCCCGAGCACCGCGCTGACCGTCGCGTCGAGCTCCACCAGCTCGTAGCGCGCGTCCTCCTCGCCCATCGCGTCGCCGTAGGACGTCGCTTCGTCGGTCGCGCCCGGACGCGGAGCGTCCAGCGACAGCGACTCGTAGGCCTGGATCGCCTGCAGCGCGTCGATGACTTCCTCGGTGCTCAGCTCCAGGTACTGCGCCAGCTCGTTGACCGTCGGCGCGCGGCCGTGCGCGTTGGCCAGCCGTTCCTGCGCGTCGCGCACCTTCAGCGCGCGTTCCTGCGAGCCGCGCGGCACGTGCACCGACCAGCCGGCGTCGCGGAAGTGCCTGCGCATCTCGCCGAGGATCGTCGGCACGGCGAACGACGCGAACGGATGACCGAGCGCCGGGTCGAAGCGGTCCAGCGCCTTCAGCAGCCCCAGCGAAGCAACCTGCAGCAGATCCTCAAACGGCTCTGACGACCGGTCATAGCGTCGTGCCAGGCTGCGAGCGAGCGGCATGAACCGGCGCACCAGCGCCTCGCGTGCGGCCTGGTCACCGTCGATGTGGCGCGCGAACAGCAGCGCCTCATTCGTCGGGCTCATCGGCGTGCCCGTTTCGCGTATTCCCCTTGGGAGCGCCGTCTGTGCAGACGTCATGCCCTGTCCTCCTCCCGGTTCGCTTTCCACGTAACCGTCTTGCTGCACGCTAAGTCTACTACCGATGCTCGCGAATTGCACGTCTGGCAGCTCGCCGGCAGCCTCGGCGGCGAGCGTCGCCGCGGCCGGCACGCCGCGTCAGGCGCTCTGCGAGGCCGTCTGCGAGGCTGTATGCGGCGGCGCAGCCGCCGGCTCGGCCGGGTCCGCCGGGACGCTCGTGGCCGCTGCGCCTGCGGGCGTGTTCCGATCGACGAACTCGGCGATCGTGCCGATCAGCAGCGGCGTGTCATCCCACATCGGCACGTGCCCGCAGCCGGGCAGCACAATCGCCTGCACGCCCGGGATCTCGCGACGCAGACGCGGCGCGTGGCGCTCGGGCGGAAGCACGCGATCGAACTGCGGCGTCGCCAGCAGCACCGGACACTCGATGCGCTCCAGGTCGCCCAGCACCAGTCCACGATCCTCGCGCAGCGCGCCGATCGCCCGCTCGGCGACCGTGCATCCGAGCGAGAGCTCGACCAGGCGCAACGCGTCCGACGCCGGCACGAGGTCGCCGCGGCGCATGATGTCGCGCAGCGCCATCCGCCGGACCTTCGCTCTAGCGACGATCAGCGGCATGCGCGCCTCCAGTGCTCGCGACACGCGCTGCTGGCGAGCGAAGAAGCGCGCCAGGCGTCGCGCCTCGCCGTCGCCCTGCGTCCAGCCGCCGGCCGGCGCCAGCGCGACCACCGATCGCGCGCGCCCTCGCTTGGCCAGCTCCAGCGCCAGCGCCCCGCCCATGGAGTTTCCGACCAAGTGCGCCGTGCCCACGCCCAGCTCGTCCAGGTGCGCGCTCAGCGCGTCCGCCGACCCCTCGAAGGACATTGGGCTGCTCGACGGGTACGGCCGCCCGCCGGCGTGGCCGTCCAGCGTCGGCGCGATCACTTCGTAGCGCCGTGACAGCTCGGCCAGCAGCGGACGCCAGTGCATCCACGCGCCCGTGAAGCCGTGCAGCAGCACCAGCGGCTCACCCGAGCCCGCTCGGTACAGCGCTGGGCTGATCTCAGGCATGTCGCGCAATGTACACCCGGATGTGAGAGGGTGAGCTCGTGGCCCCGCCCGTACAGGACGCCCCTCCGCCGAAGATCGCCCTGCGCTTCGTCAACCCGGTCCTGAAGGCCGTGCTGCGCTCGCCGCTGCACCGCCCGCTCAGCCGCAAACTCATGCTGCTGACCGTCACCGGACGCAAGAGCGGTCGCCGCTACACGGTGCCCGTCGGACGCCACCAGTCGCCCGACGGCACGTTCGTGCTGTCCGCCGGCGGCAACTGGCGCCACAACCTGCACGGCGGCGCCGACGTCGCCGTCACGCTCGACGGGCGCAAGCGCGCCGCACACGCCGCTCTGGAGGAGGATCCCCAGCGCGCCGCCGAGGTCTTCAAGACGCTGCTCGACCGCGCCGGCCCTCGCGCGCTCGGCGTGAAGGTCAACGTCGACAGCCCGCCCACAGTCGATGACATACGGCCCGCGCTCGCCGATCGCGGGGTCGCCTATCTGCGGCTCATCGACTGACGCTCGCAAACCGGAGGGCCGCTCTCGAGGATTAGCTTGCATCGCCGGGCAACGGCGTCACGGTCTCCGGCGAATGCGTGCCGGAAAGCAAAGAAGGGGTCATCCGCATCGAAACACGTGGCTGATCGGGCGCGAGCGCGGCTCCCAAGGTCAGTCCAGGCGCGGTCGAGAACGCCCCGCCCGCCTGCGGCCAGGACGCCGACACGAGGACCTTGGCGCCCCCGAAGCGGCCCGCTGGGGAAATCCGGGTCCCATCCGCACCCGCTGTTGTCGTCAAACCTGTTGGGTTTACAGACCGTTTCGAGATGGAGCCAACCGATCTCAAGTCGAACCGCTACGCGCGGCTCCCGCTCCACAGATCCATCTACGATCCTACGTGCTCGACAACGCTCAGCGTGCTTGCGGAGACGGAGCTGGAGCCGGATCGTCTGCCCGACGTCTCCGAAGCCTGCCCGCAGCCGGTGAGCGCCAGTAGGCCGCCCGCCGCGAGGAGTGCCCCGCCACGGCGGACCGTGCTCTTTTTCACGATGACGCGCTGGATACGCATGAACCATGCGATGCCAGCGAGGAAGAGCACGCTCGCCACATAGAGGTTCAGGCGCAGACCGAAGATGTGGTGGGCCGGATCGACGCGCAGCAGCTCCTCGCCGATGCGTGCGAGTGAATAGCCGGCGACGTAGAGCGCGAACAGGCCGGGTGCGCGAATGCGCCGATGGTGTCCGAGCCAGGCCAGCGCGGCGGCGAGCAGCAGGTTCCAGATGAGCTCGTAGAGGAACGTGGGATGGAAGGTCGCGTACTGGGCATATCCGAGCGGCCGGTGCGCGGGACTGATTTCGAGCGCCCACGGCAGAGTCGTCGGACCGCCGAACAGCTCTTGGTTGAAGTAGTTGCCGATCCGCCCGATCGCTTGAGCGACGAGCAGCGCCGGGGCGGCAGCGTCCATGAACGCAGCGACGTTCGCGCGGCGCCTGCGCAGCACCCATAGCCCCGCGAGCGTCCCCGCGGCGATGCCACCCCAAATCCCGAGCCCGCCCTTCCATACCGCAAGCGGCCCCCACCAGTGCGGCGGGACTTCGCTCCAGCTCGTCGCCAGGAAGTAGAGGCGCCCGCCGAGCAGCCCCGCCGGGAAGCCGCACAATGCGACCTCATAGACAAGCTCGCGCTGCCCGCCCACGGCCGCCCATCGACGCACCGTGATCGCCACCGCGGCCATCACCGCCAGGGCATAGGCGAGGCCATAAGCGTGGATGAACAGCGGCCCCAGATGGAGACCGTTGCTCGGCGGGCTTGGGATGAAGGCCACCCTCACGGCCCGCGATCGTAGAGCTTGTCGGGACTACCGGCGCCGCGCGATCCCGAGGATCATCGGTTCCGGCGGGAACAACGGGACCGGGCTAAAAGGGAACCGATCGCACGACTCGATCTGAAAGCCCGCCCGCTCGATGTTGGCCTCGGTGTTGCGCGCGAGGTGGCAGCCGGCGGCGATGCGTGGCCAGAGAGTAGCGTCGGCAAGACGCTGAAAGCGAGCCTCCCACTTAGCGTGCGCGACGACGTGCTCGTAGAAGCGCAGCTCACCGCCGGGGCGGATCACACGGAACAGCTCGGCGAGCGCCCGCTGCGGCTCCGGGACCGTGCAGAGCACGAGCGCGGCGACGCCCGCGTCGAAGCTATGAGCCTCACCGGGAAGCTGGCCGCCGACGCCATCGAGGACAGTCACCGGGACGGGCGCCCCGGCCGCTGTGGTCTGTGCGCGCTCGCGCAGATACCGCTCGGGCTCGACCGCGACGACCTCGCTGACCGTGCTCGGGTAATGCGGGAAGTTCGCGCCGTCGCCGGCGCCGACCTCGATCACGCGGCCTGTCAGCCCAGCGAGAAGTCGCTGTCGATGCTCGGCGGCGCCGCGACGCTCCGCAACCCGCGCCCAACGCTCGTACACGCGCGCGAAGACAGGGTGTTGCCTCGTCGCTGTCGCTAGTCGCTCGGACATGGCTGGGAGTCTCACCCAAACCCACTTGCACATCACCCTCCGTTTACGTCTGTCCGAGTGGTAGGCGGTTGAGCTGCCGATCGCTGGCAGTTGGCTGACACGCGACTGACACGGCGCGCCTCATGTCCGCTCCGCGAGGCCCCACCGGCTCGTCTGTTGTGCTGTCCCGGGAGATAACTCTTCTGCTGGCGTGTCCCCTATCGGCGTGCTGCGCAACCCGCTCCTATCTCAGCGAGATTCGCAGCACCGAGTGCGGAAACGCGGCAAGGTCCGCGCCGCTTTGGACAACGGCGGACCGATGCGCGCCAAGGCGATCCTCCAAGAACTGACCGAGGAAGTCCGCATCGACGCGCGCGACGCGATCGAACCGACGTTCCTCATACCGGCGGTTCGATGCCGTCAGGTTCGATGGGCCCGGCAGGACTCGAACCTGCGACCTACCGATTATGAGTCGGCAGCTCTAACCATCTGAGCTACGGGCCCGTCACGCACGCGAGCCGCGGCCCGGCACGGCCGATGGCAATCGG
>Ga0134128_10006523_pt1 | contig 14127 bp, 6 predicted proteins | sample KB31754_FD_96462 | JGI IMG/M metagenome (GOLD analysis project Ga0134128, IMG submission 96462) | Terrestrial soil microbial communities with excess Nitrogen fertilizer from Kellogg Biological Station, Michigan, USA - KB3-175-4 | ecosystem: Environmental > Terrestrial > Soil > Unclassified ... | reverse complement strand
TACAGGCTGCGGCAAGCTCGCCGCGTGGCGAATTGGCAGAGCGCCTCCTCCTGGTGGATGGAACCTTCGACGCGGAGCACATTTATCGTGCCGCAATGGAGGGAGGTGCGAGCGAGGCCCAGTTTGCGGGCGTTCGCGTGATCATCGTACTGCCGTTTGCGCGCGAAAAAAGCGCGCGGCTTGGCGTGCGGTGGCTGGCGATTCCCGATGATCGGACCGCCCTGTTCGGAACACCGCTGCTGGTGCAGCAGGCCTTGCATCGCCGGGCTGCGCACGCTGAGACGAACGCCGTGCTCGCCGGCCATCTCAAGGAACTGCGTGCCGGTATGGATGACTGGACCGTTATCGCGATGCCGCCGGATATGTTCGAGCGGCACCTCGGGAACACTTCGTATGCGGCGGAAGCAATTCAAGCGCTGACCCGGTCGGATGACCTGGTGATGGGCTTCCGCTATGCGCGATCAAGAGCGACCATCGACTTTGTCGCGCACGCGAGCCGTGACCTCTCGCAAGAAATGATCGCGAACGACCAGGCGCAACTGCTTGCGGCGAGACTCAATCGAAATTCCCGCGTCCACCTTGAACGCATCACTGTACAGGGGCGACGGGTAAGCGGCTCTCTCACCATCACCGGAACGAAATGGGCCAACACAGCAAGAGAATTGGCCAACCGCTGAGTCTCTGCCGTGGCCAGGTGCGGATAGTGGCACCTGGCCGGCTCGGCTGGTGCAAGCGGCCGCTGGGTGGCAAGCGCATGGCCGCACTCGCCGGTTATGGGCGCTCTGGCCGATTCCCCTTGTCGGAATGCATATCGACCGGTTCTTCCACCTTGATGTAACGATCCCCTGTAACTCCGCTGAGAGTCTGGACGATGCCGCTAGGCCATCGTATTTCAACTTTTTTTGCTTGGGTATCGCTCCCTAGGCCGAAATTGGCGCGCACATCGCTCGCCGAAAGATAGCTGGAAGTCGTGGTCACGGTGTGCCATTGGGATCCCGCCGAGGTTTCCATGCGAATCACGGCCCCGATTCCGTCACGATTGCTCTTACGCCCGATAAGTTTGAAACCGATCCAGTGATGGTCAGTGCGCGTGCGATTCATCAGAATGTGTGCAGGGCCGCCGTTTTCTGAGATCACCACATCGAGACGACCGTCATTGTCGATGTCTCCGATGGCAAGCCCGCGCCCCACCCATTTCCGCCGGAACAGGTCACCCGAAATTGAGCCTGCGTTCACGAACCGCTTGCCGCCGACGTTGCGCAGCAGCATGGGTGCTTCGCGGTAGTGCAACTCCGGAAAGCTCTTTTCGATCGTATCGAGATCGTGTCCCTGGGCGATGAATAGATCTTTCCAGCCATCATTGTCGTAATCCATGAAGCGCATGCCCCATCCGGAGTGCAACGCCGTAATTTCGCTTATACCGGTGGAGACGCTTTCATAGGTAAAAGTTCCGTTACCGGTGTTGCGGTAAATGGCATAGTTCTGGTTCGCGAGATCGGTAACCGCGATATCGGGCCAGCCATCGTTATCGTAGTCGGCAAAATCGACGCCCATTCCCGCATAGGTTTGTCCATCTGCGTTTGCCGCCACGCCGGCCTCGAGCCCCACTTCCTCGAAGGTCCCATCGCCTTTGTTGTGGAAGAGAAATTCAAGCATCGAATCGTTGGCGACGAAGATGTCCGGATGGCCGTCGCGATCGTAATCGGCAATAGCGATGCCCAGAGCCTTGGCAGGCTTGTCGAGGCCCAGATTGTGCGCATCTTCGGTGAACGTGCCGTTGCCCTTGTTGCGATAGACGAGCATGGAAATCGGCGGAAATACATCGGGATGGCAGTACCCGCGATTGTCCCGGGGCCCGCAAAAGACATCGTTCCAATCCCACTGGATGTACCGCAGCACGACGAGATCCAGATGCCCGTTGTTATTCAGATCCACCCACGCCGCAGACGTAGACCAACCGGATCCGCCCACACCAGCCTTCTCAGTGACATCGCTGAATGTGCCGTTGCCATTGTTGTGATAGAGGCGATTGCCCCCAAGCGCCGTAACGTAAATATCTTGATTTCCGTCGTTGTCGTAATCGCCGACGGCTACTCCCATCCCGTATCCCACACCTGCCAGCCCGGCTTTCTCCGTGACATCCTCAAAGGCGCCGTCCGGCTTTTGGCGATACAGGCGATTCCAGTACTTTGGGTCTGTCTTCTGAGGTACGGTTCCTTTCGGAACGAAATCGGGAAACGGCGCCCCATTCACCAGAAACAGGTCGAGCTTCCCGTCGTTGTCATAATCGAACAGCGCAACCCCTGACCCCATCGTCTCGAGGAGGTATTTCCTCGAACTGTGCGGGGCCTGGTGTAAAAAATCGACTCCAACCTGCCCAGTTACCTCGATAAAATTTGCCGGCACGTTATCGCTGGACGTGACGGACGGCTTGCTGGTCAGAGCGCGCAGACTGCGTGCCGCGAACGCCGCAGCGATGGGCGACAAGGCTAAGAAATTGCGCCGGGATATCAAGCTAGGGAATCACCTTTCCACGCACCAGAGGCATATGCGATCAGCTGTGTCCAACCGGACAGTACCTCGCGAGCTCTTCCTCTCGCGATGGGCTAGTCCGGCGGGGGCAGGTTGGGCGTTTGGGCGGAGTCGGTGGAATGCGTTGCGTTTAGCGCGGAGCAGCGCGCGAACTCGTCCTTCGCCTTCGCAGTTAGGCCCTCGAGCTGGAAGATACGGCCCATCTCAAAGTGAAGCGTCGAGATCTCCGGCGCCAGGCGGATGGCGGCCTGCATTTCCGCATCGGCATTCGGCAGGTTGTGCAATTGCTTCCACGTCTGGGCGAGTTGTTCATGCGCGCGCGGATTCTGCGGGCCGAGAGCCACGGCTTTTTGCAACAGAGCCAGAGCTTCGGCCGGTTTCCCATGTTGCACGAGCATCATGCCGAAATCCAAATAGGGCTGCGGATCCTGCACTCCCGAGCTCTGCTGCCAGGCGATTGCCGTTTGATACGCGGTTCTCGCCTCCTCCATGCGCCCAGCGCCTGCGTAGGCCAGCCCCAGGTTGTACTCCGCGCGCAGATCGTGCGGCGAGAGTGCAAGGCATTTGTGATACATTTCGATCGCTTCGTCAAAGTGATTCTCAACGTACTTTACGCGGCCGAGGTAATACCAGTACAGTTCGTTGTCTGCGCTCCGGGTCGTCGCCTCAGTTAGCCATTTATCGGCGTCAGAGTAGTCGTGCAGAAGGACGTAGTCCATCGCGACGGCGGCCAGGTCGTTCACGCCCGGGTTTTGGAACCGTGCTCCGCTCGTGTATTCCGCGAGTGACTCGCGAGGTTTATCTTGGCGGTAAAGCAAATATCCCATCAGAAAATGCGCCGCCGCCGAGCCAGGATTGCTCTGCAGATAGGCGTTAATCTTCTGGGCGGCTTCAGGATAGCGGCGCGCTTCGATAAGCGCGACAGGCTCCGCGAGTCCCGATTCGCCCGGTTGCGAAGAGGGAATTTGGGTATCCGGCCCCGGCGCGGCCTGGACTGTCCCATTCGGCTGCTGGCCCTGCGCAGCGGAGAGGATTAGAACCGCCGCAGCAGCGATGGCTGAACTCCATTGCCGCGTCCTGCTTCTCATTTCGAATCCTCACATCTGCCCCCGCAGCAGCCATGAGCCGTGTCGCTGTTGCGGCGCAATAGCTTCATAATAGACGGCACCTGTTCATTCGGTCGGCCCACTCCTGCCGAGAGCCGGAGGCAAGGCAGGAGCAGAGATTCGGCTTCTGGTGGCCATGGTAGCGTTCCCATCCATGATTTTGTGCATTCCGCACGTTCCAGGGCGCCAGAAAGCGGATCCATCGGAGCCGCAATGAGCGTAATGTACACTTTTTGAGGCACTGCGATCAATTTGACCACTTGACAGACGCAAAACTAAGGACGTATATTCCCTCTGCGCTGGAAACGATACCATGCGCCGTCCAGAACCCCGGCTCTTCCCCAATAAGGATGGTACGCATTTCCATGCCCTTCGGCTCACAGGTCAGCAGTTCCCCATTTTGCGTGAAGTAGTTGATCAGCTCAGCCCGGACGAGCTTCGGCGTCCGGCAAACCCCGAGCAGATGCAAAGCCGTATTTTCAGGAGAGAAACGCACATGAAATCTGGATTAGAGGCCTTCCCCTACCGCAGGCCGAACTTGGCGCTTTGGCTGTGTCTCGGCGCCGTTCTCGCTTGTCTGGCATTTGGCCGCACCGCGTCGGCACAGGCTGTGGCCGGAATTACCGGTACGGTCACCGATGCCAGCGGAGCCGTCGTTCCAAACGCCAACGTAACCATCACCAACGAAGCCACCGGGGTGACAAACAAGGCCGTTACCAGTGGCGCTGGCACGTACAGGGTCATCGGTCTGTTGCCGGGCAGCTACAGAATCGACGTGGAAGCGAAGGGCTTCCAAAAATTCAGTACCACCGGAGTGCGTGTCGAGGTGAGCACGATCGCCACCATTAACGCACCGCTTGCAAACGGCGAAGTTTCGCAGACGGTTACTGTGGAGGCTAGCTCGGTCGCCCTGAACACGACCCAGCCGCAGATCGGAAGCACGATTGAACCTGCCGTGGTGGCCTCGCTTCCCGTCGAAGTGTCAGGGCGCGGCCGCCAGGTGGATCAGCTCCAGTTTCTCGCTCCGGGCGTCACGGGAAGCACCTTCTCGCACCGCGTCGACGGCGGGGTGGACTTCGAGCAGGAGATCCTGTACAACGGCATCCCCGTTCCGCAGCCGGAAACGGAAGGCTATACAACGAATTTCAATCCCCCCTACGAAATGGTGCAGGAGTTCCGCGTCGAGCGCTCCACCTTTGCCGCTCAGTTCGGCCTGGGGCAGGGAGCCCTGACCTACCAGATGGCCTCGGGCACGAACAAGTATCATGGCGATCTCTTCGAAATCAACCGTAACAGCATGTTCGACTCGGTGGGATTCTTCAACGGACCCTATTGGGATCCCAGCAACACGCGGAACAAACCGCCGACAGACCACGAGAACAACTATGGCTTCACCATTGGCGGCCCCATCAGCATTCCCAAGCTGTATGACGGGCATAACCGGACGTTCGGCCACTACAGCCAGGAATGGTACAAGCAGAACAGCGAAGACACAGACGTTTCCACAGTTCCTACAGCGAGGGAAAAGACCGGCGACTTCAGCGATTTCGTTGATGGCGGCGGTAATCTGATTCCCATCTTTGTCCCGCCCGGAGTTCACTGCGCCGGGCTCAGTCCGGGGCAGCAGTTTCCAGGCAATGTGATTCCTCCCACCTGCATCAGCCCGACCTCTGGAAGCCTTCTGCAGTACCTGCCCGATCCGGATCGTCCGGGAAGCGGCGGCGGTGGACTGGACAGCAACAGGAGCTTCGCGCCATTTGTCAATCCGCACATCCAGCACGTGTGGGGTTACACGGTCGACCAGACTCTGACGCAGCGCCAGAGCATCCACTGGACGCAGTGGCGCAACACGTTCAGCAACTTCTCGTTCGACAACCATCCGTTTGTGATTCAGCCCAATCCGCTCAACAGCATGAAGTTTGAACCTGCCAAGGGAAGCGGGTTCCTTCTGAACTACGTCTACACGCTTACCCCGAACCTGGTTTTGACCGCCGGCGCGGACTGGATCGGCGAAATCAACAACCAGTTCAACCAGACGAATTACAGTTCTCCAGCCGTAGTGCAGGGAGTGATTCCGCCTAACATCACCTTCGACGGGCAACACGCGCCCACTAACTGGGGAACCAGCGGCGCCTGGCTGCAGTCAATCAATCGCAAGTTGGGTGTAGCAGTGGTGGATAACATTCTGTGGACCAAGGGGCGGAACACCTTCAATATCGGAACCGAATTCCGCCGCAGCTATCAGGATGACAACGAAGAGCAGACGGCCGGTGGTCACTTTGCCTTCAGTCACAACGAGACGGCTGACCCGAATAACCTTGCCAACACCGGGAGTGCATTCGCCAGCTATTTGCTTGGTGTCCCCGATTCGGCGAATCGAAGCAACTCTCAGGAACTCCGGCTTCGCAATCTCGATTTCTCGCCGTACGTCCAGGACGATATCAAGCTGACGCCGAAGTTGACAGTCAATCTCGGCCTGCGTTGGGACATCATGGTGCCGTTCACCGAGGTGAACAACAACATCGTGTTCTTCACTCCGAAGGCGCCGAATCCAGCTGCGGACAACATTCCGGGTGCGGTGACAAAGTTCGGAAATTGCACAGGGTGTGCCGGGTACACCCGAGCCGACATTGGCTGGGGCAAATTCGGACCGCGACTGGGATTTGCCTATCAGGTCGATCGTAAAACCGTCGTACAAGGTGGATTCAGCATTGCCTTTCTCGACGGCGGAGCATACGAATATGGCACCAGCAAGGTGGCTGTGAACTTCGGAAATCTCCTGGTCGGAGCGTATGCTCAGAACTCCACCGGCACCAATGTGTCTTCGTACGGAAGCTGGGACAGCCACATCCTGCCTAACCCTGCACCCACTCCATTTGACCCCGGGCTGGGGGTCGGGGGACCGCAAATTGACGTGGTCAGCAAAAACGACGGGTTCGCGCCCTACAGCCAAGAGTGGAATGTCAACCTGCAACGCGAACTGCCGTACAACATGTTTGCCACGATCGCCTACATGGGCAACCGCGAGATCCACCTGCCTAGCCAGTTGAACTCGCTCAACCAGCTCGATCCGAAATACTTGTCGCTTCAGGACGATCTTAAACTGAACTTCTCGGATGGCTCCGCGCAGGCCAAGGGCTATGCACCGCCGTACTCGGAGTTCGTAAGCCAATGGGGGGGATCGGCCAGTCTGCCGCAGGCACTCGTGCCTTACCCGCAGTACGGCTACCTTTTCAATAACTTTGAAGGGGACGGCACCGCCTTCTACAACTCCCTGCAGGTCCAGGTGGAGAAGCGTCTCAGCAACGGGCTATCCTTCCTTGCGGGGTACACACTGCAGCGGGAGTACAACAACACGTCCAGCGGCTTCACCAGCTTTATTGCCAACGCTTTGAACCGCTATAACCAGAAGCTTGAATGGTCGCCTACAACGGGCGAGGCTCCGCAAACTTTCAAGGTGAGCGGTACGTATGAGCTGCCGATCGGCCCAGGCAAGGCGATCCTCAAACACGGTGTGGCCGGGAAGATTCTCGGCGGATGGCAGCTTGGCTGGATCACCGACTATGAGGCGGGAACGCCCACCGGCGTCTATGAAAACCTGGATTTCCCATTCCCCAACGGGAACGGGAACCGTCCCGACCGCAACACTTCTGTGCCTTTGAAGACGGCGTCTTACGGCCGCGCTCGCGACTCCTTCCTCGGCAAAACTTCAAATGCCCAAATCTGGGATCCCAACACGTTCACGGCCACTGCCCCGTTCACGCTGGGCAACGCTTACCGCAGCTACCAGGCGTTGCGCAATCCGGCGTACTACAGGGAGGACGCGAATATCCGGAAACACTTCTATTTCACGGAGCGTTTCCAGGGCATTTTGCAGATGGACTACTTCAACCTGCTGAACCGAACCCAATTCAATGGACCGGACACTAACCAAAGCGATACAGGTTCGTTCGGCCAGGTCACCAGCCAAGGATCGAACGAAATAAACCGGCAAGGCGAAATCCAGTTCCGATTAGAGTTCTGAGCCTGGCCCTCACCCCAGCCCCGGAATGCAGCCAAAGCGCCGCATTCCGGGGAATCTTTACAACGCACTTAGAGAAAAGGAGGTGGGCTGGTGCTGGGTCGAATGAGGAGATCGATCTGCGGCTGTCTATTCTTCTGCCTGGCCATGCCGCTGCTGGCGCAGTCCGCCGCCAATGAAGTCACGCCTGCAGTACAGAAGCTTTACTCGGAAGCCAAAGCGGCGCAGCAGCAGGGCGACGATACGACGGCGATCGAAAAGTATGGCCAGATGATCCGGCTCGCGCCACACCTGGCTGCCGCCTATAACAACCTCGGCATGTTGTACTTCAATCATCGGCAGTATGCAGAAGCAGTCCCGGTGCTGGAGCGCGGTCTGCGCGTGGAGCCCACGATGCAAACCGCCACGGCGCTGCTGGGCCTCAGCTATTTCGAACTGGGCGAGGATAAGAAGGCAGAGCCGCTTCTTGAACGCGCCGTTCGCGCGAATTCCGCCGACAGCAATGTGCAGATGAGCCTGGCCCACGTTCTGCTTAACCTAGGGAAGAACCAGGAAGCGATTCAATCGCTGAACGAATACGTTGCGCGCAATCCAAAGGATCAGCAGGCATGGTATCTGCTCGGCAAGACCTACCTGCAGATGTCGGAAGACGCCCTGGGCAAGGTGAATCAGATCGACCCCAACTCGTATGTTGCCCACGAAGTGGCGGGCGAGATCGATGAGAGCATGCACAACTATGACGGTGCGCTGGTGGAGTTCAAGAAAGCCGTCGAACTGGGTCCGCAGACCGCGGGGACGCATCTCCGGCTCGGCAACGTTTACTGGGTGATGGGCAAGTGGCAGTCGGCCCAGGATGAGTTCCGTTCCGAGCTGACGATTGCACCCACCGACTGCATAGCGCGCTGGAAGCTCGCGAATTCGATTCTCGCAGCCAACGGATCCACCGATGAAGCGCTGACCGGTCTGAACCAGACCATCGAGCATTGTCCAAACATCATGCAGGCCCGCGTGGACCGGGCGCGTGCCCTCGTCAAGCTGAACCGTACCAGCGAAGCCCTGCCGGACCTTCTGCTCGCGGTGAAGGACAGCCCCGACGAACCGTCGATCCATTTCCTGTTGGCTTCTGTGTATCGCGCCCAGGGACGTGCAGAGGATGCTAAGCGAGAGTTGCATACCTATGGCGAACTCCAGCGACAGGCCAGCGCCGCTGTCACAGAACGAGCGAATGAAGAGATCTCTGCAAAGAGCGGCGCGCGCTAGGCGACTGGCGATCGGGTGTGTTCTGGTCTTTTTCTGCAGTGCTGAACCGGCCGTGGCGCAAGCGCAACCGGCTGGGCAGGGCGGATCCAGTACCGGCGGAGTCTTCGCTCCCGTGCGCGACGCACAAAATCGACCGATCACCGCGGGCGGTTTTGTTTCCTCTGGACCGGTGATCTTTCAGGATATTTCGAGGCCATCGGGCCTGTCGGAGTGGCGCAATGCCACCGGAAGTCCTCAAAAGCAGTACATCGTAGATTCTCTCGGGGGAGGTGTCGCTCTGCTGGACTACAACAATGACGGCTGGATGGATATCTACCTCGTAAACGGCATGACGTATGACGCCATAAATGGCAAAGGGCAAATTCCCCATTCCGCGTTGTTTCGCAACAATCACAACGGCACGTTTACCAACGTCGCCACTCAATCTGGGGTCACGAACGATCGATGGGGTGTTGGCGTGGCCGTTGGAGATTTCAACAACGATGGCTGGCCGGATCTCTACGTCACGAATGTGACCGGAGGAAATCGACTGTACCGCAATAACCATGACGGCACGTTCACCGACGTTGCCGCGTCTGCCGGAGTGGCCCTTGGCGGCTGGTCGACCGGGCCGACCTTTGGAGATTACGACGGCGACGGATTTCTCGATCTGTTTGTACCCGGCTACGTTTCTTATGACTTTACCCATCCCGCGGCGGCCAGTTCAGACCAGGTAGCGTCGAACAGTTGCCGATTTCGCGATGTCCCTGTGTTCTGCGGTCCCCGAGGACTTCGCGGTGAGCACGACCACCTTTTTCATAACAACGGCAACGGCACATTTACCGATGTGAGTGAGAAAGCGCATGTGAATGATGCGCCTGGCTATTACGGATTGACATCGCTGTTCGTCGATCTCGAGGGAAATGGCAGGCCGGATCTCCTGGTGGCGAATGACTCGACCCCGAACTACCTCTATCGCAACAAACGCGACGGCACCTTTGAGGATGTCAGCTTTGAAGCTGGATTTGCGGTGAACGGCAATGGGCGTCCCACAGCTACCATGGGGATCGCCGTCGGCGATGATCGCAACGACGGGAAGCTGGATATCGCCACTACAGTCTTTTCCGATGATTCCGATGTGCTGTACCGCAGCACAGACTCTCTGTCCTTCGATGACGTGAGCCAGGAAGCTGGAATTGCGGAAACGACGATCCCATTTCTGGGATGGGGCGCCGCGTTTATCGATTACGACAACGATGGATGGAAGGACCTTTTCTTCGCGAATGGTCATGTGTACCCCCAGGTAGATCGGCACGACTGGGGAACGAGCTATGCTCAGCGACCACTGCTCTTTCGCAACACACACAACGGCAAATTCGAGCTGGTGTCGGCGGTAAAGGGCACTGGCATCGGAATGGTGCTGACCGCCCGCGGCGCAGCGTTTGGGGATCTGTTCAATGACGGCCGGATCGACGTAGTCATCAACAACATTGATGGGCCGCCAACGCTGTTACGGAATGTCATGCCGCAGCGCCACTGGGTAGAGTTTCATCTGATTGGCGGAGCGAAGTCTCCGCGAGACGCGGTCGGCGCCACTGTATATGTTCATGCCGGCGGGCTAACCCAGCGCGGGGATGTGCTCAGCGGCGGCAGCTTTGCCTCTTCCAACGATCCGCGCGTGCACTTCGGATTGGGCGATACCGCTGTCATAAAGGGCGCGGAAGTCCACTGGCCCGACGGCACGCGCGAAATCATTCACGTACCTGCAGCAGACTGCATTTACACGGTGGAACAGGGACGCGGGATTACCGGGCAGGTATGTTCAGCCGTGGCGGTCAAGGTGCCGCGGCCGCAATGACAAGGATTCTTACGGCTCCGCAAGTGCCCGACTCGCCGGCCATACAGAGCGGCCGCATGCGACGCGATGAGAATGGACTGCCGATACACCCGGGTACCGCAACAGTCTATGGGGAATCACTTCGGCAACTAGACACCTGCAATGGATCGCGCTGTTACACCGGGAGTGCCGCCATCCGGCCAAGCTTCTCGCTCACTGCGTACGAATCGATACCTTACGGAGGCGCGATCGAGCGTCGAGTCCACGGAAGACAAAGATGAGAAAGAGCAAACATCCGACCCTGAGCGAGGTGGCGAAGAAGGCCGGGGTTGGCACTACAACGGCGTCGCGCGTAATCAATGGCGGAAACCTTGTCGATCCCAGAACCCTTGCCCGCGTTCGAAATGCCATCAAGGCTCTCGGCTACACACCCAATCCAGCAGCGCGGAGTCTCAAGGGCTACCACACAAAGACCATCGGGCTGATCATTCCGAGCATTGCCGATCCCTTCTTCTCCAGTTGCGCTGAAGCGGCCCAGGCTGTTGCGCACGCTCACGAATCGCTGCTTATCGTCACGACCACACAGAACGATTCCCGCATGGAACTGGATAGCGTGAATGTTCTGGTCGGCCACAGAGTGGACGGCCTGATTATCGCACCCGGTAACTCAGAGAACGGTGATCTTCGGAGCACTCTCGAGAGTGCCGGCGTGCCGGTGGTCGCGCTCGATCGGCCCGTCGTTAATTCGTCAATTCCCTTTGTCGTAGCGGATAACTTTGCGGGTGCTAACCTCGCGACACAGCACTTGATCTCCCATGGCTATCGGCGCATCGCGTGTATCACGGGGGAAGATACTCTCTACACCATTCGGGAGCGTATCAGCGGATACAAACAGGCCGTTGAAGCCGCTGGGCTGCCGGTGATCCTGAATACGGGCATCCGGGATTACGCATCGGCAGAAGCAGCAATCGCCGCCATGCTGCGCGACAATCACCCTCCAGATGCGTTCCTCACTCTGAAGAACAGCACGACAATTTATGCGTTTGAGGCCTTGAAGAAAATGAAAGTCGCCATTCCCGGCAGGACCGCTCTGCTGGGGTATGACGATTTCGAACTCGCGGGAACTGTCAACCCATCGATTACCGTGGTGCGCCAGCCGATTGACGAGATCGGGCGCATGTCCGCCGAGATTCTGTTTCAGGAACTGAGGGCTCGAGGCAAAAAGGACCGCGCGTTCGATGCAGCAGTTCCCAGGCAGGTGCAACTTGGTACCACGCTTGTGCGGCGCAGCTCATGCGGGTGTTGCCCACTCACTGACCCATTGAAGCAATAGGAATTCGCCTTGAGGCCGGCATTCGGTGCGGCTGAAACTCTTGATGGCAACGATACCAATGTCCCTTTACCGCGGCCGTGATCGCAGCCGCCATCCACATCCCGCAGGAGAACAAAAGATGAGACGAACGCCCATCGCCCTATTCACGGCCTCTCTGCTCTGCAGTGCCGCTTACCTCGTCGCCCAGAAACCGGCAGAGGCTAAGCCCGATCTCGACAAACAACCTACTCTCTACGTCGTCGGCTACGCCCACCTCGACACAGAGTGGCGCTGGGAATATCCGCAAGTCATCAGCGAATATCTTCCAAACACCATGGACAGGAATTTCGCACTGTTTCAAAAATATCCCCATTACATCTTCAATTTCAGCGGGGCGAATCGCTACCGCATGATGAAGGAGTACTACCCGCAGGATTTTGCGAAGTTGAAGCAATATGTTGCCGAAGGCCGCTGGTTTCCGGCTGGCTCCTCGATGGAGGAAGGCGACGTGAATGCACCGAGCGCCGAGTCCATCATTCGGCAGATTCTCTATGGCAATGATTGGTTCCGGAACGAATTCGGCAAGGCCAGCATGGAGTACATGCTTCCCGATTGCTTTGGGTTCCCGGCATCGCTTCCGACGATCCTGGCGCATTCCGGCGTGAAAGGCTTCTCGACGCAGAAGCTCACCTGGGGTTCCTCGGCGCCGGGCGGAGGGACTGACTCGCGTGAGAAGACTCCGGAAGGAACGCCATTCAACGTCGGTGTGTGGGTTGGCCCGGATGGCGAGCGCGTCTTGGCGGCGCTGAATCCCGGTTCATACTCGGGTGGTGTTTACACGGATCTGAGCAAGCCGCTCCCCCCCGCATCTCCCGATCCGCTTCTTACCTCAGTGCAGAGTCAGATTCGGGACCTCCGCGACAAGCTCGAAAAGGAAGACGCGAGTGGCAACAAGTTGGCTCCCGAGGAAATACAAAAGTACTGGGAACTGCGTACCGAGCTCGAAGGGTTGATGCACGCTAACCAGGATCAGAATCTCGATCGTTTCCAGGGCGACTGGGCAGCGCGGGTTGAGAATAACGGCAAGGTCACGGGTGTTTTCACCGATTATCACTACTACGGAACAGGCGATATCGGCGGCGCACCCGACGAAGATTCCGTGAAGCGGCTGGAAGCGATCGTCACGCACGGCGAAGTCGGCATGCCTCCCGTGGGCTACGTTCGCTTTCCCGATGAAGCCCACGAGAACTGGCCGCAGGTGCAGGTGGGCGAAGGTCCGGTTCGGGTGATTTCTGCCGCCGCCGATCAAATGTTTCTCGACCTCACCTCTAAGGAGCAGGAGCATCTTCCGGAATATACCGGCGAAATGGAACTGACCAACCACTCCGCAGGTTCGCTCACCTCGCAGGCGTATCAAAAGCGCTGGCTGCGCAAGGAAGAATTGCTGGCCGATGCAGCCGAAAAATCTTCAGTGGCGGCATCGTGGCTGGGCGGTCGCGAGTACCCGCTGCAGCGCTTGAATGATGCCTGGACGCTTGTGATGGGCGGTCAATTCCACGATCTGGCAGCCGGCACCGCGACTCCCAAAGCATACGAATTTGCGTGGAACGACGACGTGATCGCGATGAATCAGTTTGCGGGTGTCGAGCGCAGCGCAACCGAGGCGGTTGCTGCCGGGCTTGACACCGAGACGAAGGGAATTCCCGTCGTTGTCTACAATCCATTGAACATCGAGCGCCAGGACATGGTCACGGCAGCCGTTAAGCTTCCTGGCGCTGCGCCGTCCAGTATTTCGGTCACCGACTTGAATGGGCAGGCAGTCCCGGCGCAGGTATCCGACGGCAAAGTCATCTTTGCCGCAAGAGCGCCCTCGGTTGGATACGCCGTTTACAGCGTGCAACCAGGCCACGCAACCGCGGTGGCAACCTCTGAACTACATGTTTCCGAACACGAGCTTGAGAACCGGTATTATCGCGTACGAATCGACGACAATGGCGACATCAGCAGTATCTTCGATAAGCAGATTGGCCATGAATTGCTGGCTTCCCCAATGCGCCTCGCCATCTCATATGACAACCCG
>Ga0134128_10006521_pt1 | contig 14129 bp, 9 predicted proteins | sample KB31754_FD_96462 | JGI IMG/M metagenome (GOLD analysis project Ga0134128, IMG submission 96462) | Terrestrial soil microbial communities with excess Nitrogen fertilizer from Kellogg Biological Station, Michigan, USA - KB3-175-4 | ecosystem: Environmental > Terrestrial > Soil > Unclassified ... | reverse complement strand
CCCGTGCTCGGGGACATGGGAGGAGCGGACACCTACGACTACCTCTCCGGCCTCGATCACCTCACCGAGCAGGGCGTTGCCGATCCTGCGCGGATCGGCGTGACGGGCGGCAGTTACGGCGGGTATATGTCTGCGTGGCTCATCACGCAGGATCCCCGGTTTGCCGCAGCCGTCGCGGTCTCGCCGGTCACGAACCAGGTCACGGAACATCTGATCTCCAACATCGGGCATTTCGTGTCTCTCTTCCTCGAGGACAGCTATGTCAACGCCGGCGGCAAGTACTTCGAGCGCAGCCCGGTCATGCATGCGCACAAGACGAAGACACCGACGCTGTCCACCTGCGGTGCGCTCGACCGCTGCACCCCGCCAGAGGAAGCGGTGCAGTTTCACAACGCGCTGCTCGAGAATGGCGTGAAATCCGTGCTGGTCACCTATCCGCAGGAAGGGCACGGCGTGCGCAAGTGGCCGGCGACCGTCGACTACGCGGCGCGAATGGTAGGGTGGTTCGAAGAGCACATGCCGCCGGCGAAGCGCAGCCGATAGGAAATCGGGCTGCCGAACAACCGGCTCAGGAATCCCCCGGCTGGGCGGGCATCATCTCTCTCAGGGCCGAAGTTGCAGAGGCCACGTGCTTCTCAACCGTTCGCGGCGTGATGCCGAATGCGGTGCCTATCTCGTCGTAGCTGTATCCGAAGCGTTGCGCGATGAAGACCGTGCACATCCGCTCACTGACGGCGGTGAGCAGGCCCACCACCGTCTCCAGTTGCTGCTGTGCGGCAAGCCTCCGCTCCGGGCCAGGCGCAGGATCGATCAGCATTCCCCGTCGATCGAGCTCACCGATTCTCTCGAAGGTGAATGGAATCGACAGCCTGCGATGAAAGTAATTGATCGTAAGGTTTATGACGATGCGGCGAAGCAGAGAGTCCGCATCCTTCACCGCGGCTGATCGTTGATACTCGAACAGCCGCAGATGCGCCTCCTGAACCAACTCCTTGGCGTCCTCGCGGGAGCAGCCTCGCATCCGACAGATCCTGATTAGGCGCGCATAACGCGCTGATGGCCAAGCCATCGCTACGCGGCGGCGCAGTCGCTGTGCCTCGAGAGCTCGCTGGGGTGGATTCTGGGCGACTCGCGCATCTGGTGTCAGTAGTTGGCGTAAATACAAACACGGATAGGTCGTCGGACCGGATCTCACTCGCTCGTATGCCGCAAACGGTGCGGCGCACTCTAGCCGTAGCAGTGAGTGGAATCGAGCGAAATAACACGTGTGGTTCTGATTCGCCGTCGGGCCACAGGTGGCGTGATCGGACGTGGGGCACAACTGCCGTCACACGACGGCGTGGGCCGGTGGGGTTTTTGTTCTGCGTAGTGCCACCGAGTGAAAGGCGGCGACGCCTGAGTAACACCTCGGGTCCGTCATAGACGATGCACGTGACCAATAGCCAACGTCGTCCAAGTACGTCGAGGCTATGGTCTGTGAGTCACGTCAGAGGAGCGGGTGCGGAAGACGCGAAATGACACACTGAGATTTACGACTGCACTGATACAACAGCCGCCAGATGTGTGATACTGGTAAGCAGTCGTTCCGGCCCCGGAATTGACCTAACACCGCAGTATCGATCGTTCCTTGGATATCAGGAGTTTGTCAAACATATGGCTCATCTTTTCGTGCCGTGGATGGCCTTCTTGGGCCGGATCCGGCCCGCGGGGCTTATGGCAAATCTCTCCCCTGGCTCTCAGAGCAAGCGTGGGAATGGTTTGGCCGCGGTTCCCGATATGGTCTCTGGTTCGTCTAAGTACGCGTGCGGGGTAGTGTAGCCGTGGGTGTCGGCGACAGCGGGCCCCAGCGTCAGGAGTCGATGCCCGAATTGCCTGGTTCAGCGGGCGATGTCGGGAACGCGCCGGCCTTGAAGCCGGAGCATTCGCAGGCGTTGGCGGAGGTCTCCCGGAATCATCAGGCGGCCCTGGTGCGATTTTTAACGGTGCGGACAGGATCCGTGGAGGACGCGAAGGAGATCGTGCAGGAGGCTTTCGCGAAGATGCTGGCGCTGGACCGCCCTGGGACGATCAGCCTCCTGGCGGGCTATCTCTGGCGGATCGCCGTGAATTTGGCGATCGATCGAAGGCGGCAACAGGCGGTGCATGAGGGATTCAGGCGTGCGGCTCTGCCGCGGGCGGAAGCGCAGGAGTTTTCCGCGGAGTCGATTGCTGAGTCGAGGGAGCGTCTGGCGATCGTGGAGCGCGCGATCGGCGAGCTGCCACCCAGGTGTCTGGATGCGTTCGTGCTCCATGTATTGAAGGGGCTGAAGTTCGACGAGGTCGGCCGGGAAATGGGGATCAGCGGACGAATGGCCAAAAAACACGTCGCGCGATCGCTCGAGTACCTGCAGAACTGCCTCGACGAGGCAGACGCGGCGAGGTGCTCACGGTGAAAGAGGACGGTGGGAAAGACCTCGAGCGCGTGGATCGATGGTCCGAGGCACTGTCCTGGCACGCGACCCTACGCGAAGGGGATGACAAGGAGCTCACCAGCTCGGTCGGTCGCCAGTGGCAGGATTGGTATGCAGATGCGGAGAATCGGGAGGTATTCGATGATCTGAGCCGGTTGCTGGCCGGCAGCGATCGCTATCGCAAGCGACGCCGCCCCAGTGGAGCGGAGCTCGAGGAAGACTCCTACGACCTCTCGATCCCGATAGCGAAGTGGCGCAGAGCTCGAGCGGAAAAGCCCACCGGGAAACAGCGCTCATTCGCCGGAAACTGGTGGTGGCTGTCGGGCGGGTTGGGGGCCGTTGCGATCACGGCGCTATTCGTCATGTGGTCACCGCGATTCCAGTTCGGCGCGGGTCGCGCCAGGTCCATCGTCTATCAGACGCAGCTAGGGGCACTGAAAGATGTCCAGCTTTCTGACGGCTCGAGCATCATCCTCGGGGGTAGCACAAAAGTATCTGTCGCATTCTCACCGCACCGCCGTTCCGTCACCCTCATTGGAGGGCAAGCGTGGTTCAAGGTGGCGCACGATCCAAGGAGAATTTTCATCGTCACAGCCGGTGACGGGACGATCAGGGACCTCGGCACCGCGTTTTTAGTGACCAGGGAATCTGATCGAGTCGTCGTCACGGTAACGGAGGGCGCCGTCGAAGTATCCGCGCGTCCGTCGATGTGGCACCGACTCAGGTTCGATGAAGGTCTTATCGCCAGACCAGCTCTCTCGCCGATCCGAGTAAGCCGCGGCGAAGAGCTCGCTTTCGGCGACAACGGCGCGCTGAGCTCCATTACTCACACTGACACCCGTGCTGCCACTACGTGGACCCGCGGCCGATTGACGTTTGACAATCAGCCCCTGCGGTACGTCATCGAAGCCGTCAATCGATACTCACCCCGGCACATCGTAGTAAGCCCTTCGGCGGGCGCACTTCGCTTCAGCGGCATCGTGTTCAGCGACGAGATCGAAGATTGGCTGCAGAGCCTGAAGCTCATTTTCCCGGTGACCGTGGAAGAGCAGGGTTTCAGTGCGCGCATTCAAATGCGTTCCTCCACTGTCGCGGGCGAGCGAGCTGCGAACTAAGTGCGGCTGCGAGTCGGGCACTAGAGAATGACCCGACACCCCCGCTGACCGAATTGCTGCAATCAATTTGCGGCATCCTGGTTCCCGATCCTGTCACGAGACCGTCATATGCGTACAGATAACGGCCTCCGGAGTGGGATGGCCAAAAATGAGAGCAGTACTAATCACTAGGGCTTAGCGACTGCCAACTCTTTTATATGGAACTTTCCCTAGCCGGGGCCACGTGGGCGCAGAGCGTTCGCGCTGCAGCGAACTATAGCAAGGGGAAGATTCGCATGAGGTTCATACGCGATGCCCTCAAGGGCGCTGCAAGAAGGTGTGCACCGTCCGGCCTTGGTCTCGCGGCGGCACTGATCCTCGGCTCTGTAGTGATGACCTCCGTTGCCCACGCAGGGAACTTGGACAAAATCACGCCATTTAATATTGAAGCCCAAGCCTTGGGTAAGGCGCTCCTGCAATTCGCCGCACAGGCGCACGTGCAGATCAGCTTTGCGTGGGATTCGAGGACGGCTAGCCTGCCGGCGCGCGCGCTGAAGGGAAACTACACTGGAAGGGAAGCGCTCGCAGCGCTACTCAGAGGGACGTCGCTAACGTACGTTGCACATGACCAAACCGTAGCGATCCTGCACAAGCGTCCGCCACGCACGTCGGCATCGGCGGGAATTCTCGGAGTGGCACCCGCACACCGCGGGGATGTCTCACAGCTCCCGGCCGGAACTCGGCCGACGGATCTCGATCCCCCTGATCAGCACTCAAATGCGAAGCCACCGGCGCTTCAGGAAGTCGTGGTTACCGGATCCAGGCTTCGTACGACGGACAAAGAAGGGCCGCAAGAGGTCGAGACATTCGATCACGGCCAGATAGCTTATAGCGGCCAGGACTCGGTGTCTGACTTTCTTGGAACCCTTCCCAGTGTCTCATTGGCTGCATCCACGACAGCCAGCGGCCTTGCATCGACAGTCAGTTTAAGAGGCCTCCCCATTGGCACGACACTCGTGCTGCTCAATGGCCGTCGGATGGAGAGCACCGGTTTGGCATGGTGGTTTACAGGAGGCGATTTCTTCAACTTGAGCAATATTCCGCTGGCGGCCGTTCAGAAGATCGAGATAGTGGAAAGCGGCTCGTCAGCAGTTTATGGATCCGATGCTATCGCCGGTGTCGTAAACATCATCACGGACCAGAGGTTTAATGGATTCGCGGCCGATGCAAAATACGGATGGGCAAAAGATACGAACGTGGTTCGCGCTGATCTGGTATGGGGGAGGCAATGGGACCAAGGTGGCTTTTCCGTCGTTGGGAGCTACGACATCGACGGCGGCCTGTTGAACAGTAACCGACTGCTGACCGCAAGCAACGACTACACAAGGTACGGAGGCCCTGATCTGAATTTCCCGGACTGCAGTCCCGGAAACGTGTTTTCGGTAGATGGCGCGCCCCTTGCTGGGGCGCCTGCGGGTAGCAGAGCAACATTCGCGGCAGTTAGTGGCAAGGCGACTAGTGGCAAACCCGGTCCATCGCAATTTACGTACGGGGTGTTGAACCAGTGCTCAATTTCCAATGGCGGATCAATTATGCCAACGCTGCACCGCGCCGGGCTCCTCGCGCAGGGACACCTGGAGCTTGGTAACTCACTGACGCTATTCAGCGAGCTGATGTACACACATGTCAATCAAGAGGATCCCGCAGCCTATCAGGTGCTATTTGGCACGCCCGCATTTCAGGAATACACGGTTTCAGCATCGAACCCATTCAATCCCTTTGGAGCAACGGTCGGTGTTGCGGAACAGCTCCAGAACGCTCTAGTGTCTCAGAATCTCTCAACAGATTTCTTTCGGCCCCTGCTGGGTGTAAGAGGCAAGCTGCCTCGCGGTTGGCAGTGGGAGATCTCCGCCTGGCAATCGGCGGACTGGAGTCAGGATGTCCTGACAAATTTCCTGCCAAACACAAGCGCGATTCAGAACGCTCTAAACGCATCCGATCCTTCGATGGCTCTTAACCCATTCGTGACCGGTCCGGTCGCGCCACGGTCTTTACTCAAAACGCTGTTTGCTGACGGCGATCTTAAGATGCTGGGCCTGGATCGTTCGGCGGAGGCTTTCATACGGGGCCCAATCCTGTCACTGCCGGCGGGGGATGTGCAAACTGTCGTCGGTGGGGACTACGTTCGAAGTGAGCTAAAGCTAAACGAAATCAACGATGGTGTCGATCCTCCAGGCAGCAGGCGCGACTTTAGCCGGAGGTATTATGCAGTTTTCGGCGAGGCGCGTATTCCCCTGATTGCGCATGGTGGCGATGCGAAAGCCCGCACTGTTTTGGCGGTAACAGCTGCGGGTCGCCGCGATCAATATAGCGACTTTGGCGGTGACACAACGGAGCAGTTCGGCCTCGAGTTGAGGCCACTCGATAACCTCCTTGTGCGGGGTACCTATGCGTCTGCGTTTAAGGCGCCGTCTTTGCCAAATCTTTATGCGCCGGACACGACCGCGCCATCAGTCCTTCTTAGCAACACCGGGCCCATAGATGTCCAGCTTACCATAGGAGGCAATCTTCGACTGCGGCCTCTGACGGGCCATTCGCATACCCTTGGGGCAGTGTATTCGGGTCAAGAAATTCCTGGACTAACTCTTTCGGTGACAGCATGGGAGGTCGTCGAAAACAACGACATACAGAGCCTGCCCGCTGAACTCATCGTCGATAGCGCAAATGAATTCCCAGGTCGAGTTGTCTCTAATTCGGCGGGCGAGATCGTATCGGTAAATGACACGCCGGTAAACTTTGGGTCCATTGACGTAGCGGGAGTGGATTACCGGGCCGACTATCAACGCGCGATAGGTCGGGGGATATTGGGGGTTCATCTTAACGGGACAGAGGTCTATCACTACCGCGAGAGTTTGATACCGGGGGCTTCCGCAACCGAGGCTGTAAGCGTCGCGCAGGACAACGGGGACTGGGCTCCGCGGTGGAAGGGTAGCCTTGGCGTCGACTGGAAGGTCGGTCCAGTAAGTGCACACGTGACCGGTCGCTACACGAGTATTTATCAGGACTATGACGACAGCATGCGACGAAATGGAAACTTCTGGATTTTGGATACGGATTGGCGGTGGGACTTTGGAAGTTCGGCGGGTGGGCTCGAGGGCGCTTACATCGAAGTAGGCGGGACCAATCTGCTCAATAGAGCACCGCAATTTTCCAATTACGGATTCGACCTTACCGGCTACGACGTCGCTCAAATGAGCATTGTAGGGCGATCGCTGTACCTCAAAACCGGTGTGCGGTGGTAAGGCACACATGAGTAGCGAAGCATACCCGGCCTTTGATAGGGAGTTTTCTCCGAGAGCGTCCGTGAGGCCCTGCTTGGAAGCGACAGGCCATGTTCGCTAGTAAAGGGCGGGTCGGTTGCGTGGCCGTGGCACTTGCCGTGCTCGGCTCGGCAACTTTTAGAGGTGAGGCTGCGCGGCGTGTCACTGTGCGAGATGGGCTCGAGATGACAACGCTCGCGAACACGGCGTACTTGAGCGGAGCGCCCGCTTGCGACTCGCCAGGCAATATTGCACGCGTTGCGAGCTTCTCGCCGGATCAGCGCAAATTCGTGGTTGTCCTCCGTCGAGGAGATACAGGGCGGGACGTGAATCGATACACGATGTTGCTATGGAATACGGCGGGCCTTGATTCCGAGAGGCCCAGGCAAGTTCTGCAGTGGGAGTCGTCCTCGGACCTTCCCGCGATCGATCCTGCGTCTATCTCTTGGGCACATGACGGACAGTCACTGACGTTCCTTGGGGAGCGCCCAAGCGAGCACCATAAGCTGTTCGAGCTCAACGTGACCACGGGGGCCGTGCGGGCGCTGACAGAACATCCTACGAACGTTATGAGTTACAGCCGAAGTGCAAACGGTGCGGTGACTGCATACGAAGCTCTACCGCCGGCGCAAAGCCTGTGGGATGCGCGGACCGCACGGAACGGGCTCACGGTTACGACAGAAACGGCGTCGGACATCATACTCGGCGAGAAGAGGCTGTTTCCCGTACCCATGACGGAGCGGCAACTATTCGTAAAGGACGTGCGCGGATCTCGTGTGATAAGCCCGCTGCCGGGCAACGTGTTTCTGGGGGATTCCCTGGGCATGGACAATTACGACATCGCCACCTCACCTGATGGAAGGTACCTTGTCGCGCTCGAGAGCGTTTCTAGGCGAGGGATCCCCGGACGTTGGCATGAGTATAATAATTGGCTCGTACGGTACTTTTTCCGGCTGGAGGAAATTTGGAATGCGACTCCAGTTTCGCTATTTAAACGTTATGTCTTGGTGGACCTGCGTACCGGAAAGAGCCGCATTTTACTGAACTCACCTGTTTTGTTGCCGAGAGCGGTCATCTGGGCGCCAGATAGCCGGAGTGTGGTTCTTAGCCAAGTTCTCCTTCCCGTGGAAGAGAACAGCTCTGGCGAGGACGTGCGGAGGGCCTCGGCACCGGCATCGGTAGCCGTGGATATTCTGACAGATGCGGTGGCGCGAATCGGGAAGCGCTGCTTTGCAGCCGTCAATTGGACGAATGATGGGTTGATATGTGAGGCGCCCCCCGATTACGTAGCCACGGCAGTGAAAGGCTACGCGACTTCTGCTCCCAGCAGGAACTCCAGCTACACAAAGATGAGTAACTGTCCCGCACCGGAGGCGTTTAGGTTTGGCAAGAAGAGCGGGGTATGGGTAGAAATGGGGCAGCCAGCGTCCCCACAAGTGAGCCTATCTCTAGAGGAGGGATTGAATACTCCTCCGAAGATCTATTTTACCGTCAGGGGGGAGCAGGTGGAACGGCTCCTCATGGACTTGAACCCGCAATTTCAAAAGTTGAAGCTGAGCAGAGTCAAGCAGATTACATGGGAGTGGTCCAAAGGCCAGAAAATGAGGGGCGGCCTATATTACCCGCCAGACTATCACCCGGGACGGAGATATCCGCTCGTGATTCAGACACACGATTTCAATTCCGAGCGGTTCGAGTTTTTTGGGCCGTATTCGACCGCCTTTGCAGCGATGCCCCTTGCCGCGCGGGACATGTTTGTGCTGCAGATGAACGATATCAAGTACTCACAGGAATTCCGCGGGCGCTGGCAACTCGTGGAGGTCAAAAATGCCATGGAGATCTACAAAACCGCAATCGGACACCTGAGCCAGCAGGGGCTTATAGACCCCAAGAGGGTGGGTATTATCGGCTTCAGCCATACGTGCTTTTACGTGAGGTGGGCATTGGCTCACGATCCGGACCTGTTTGCGGCGGCGTCAGTGACTGAGGGGGCCGATGGCGGCTATGTGGCGTTCATGCTGGACTTGCCCAACAGTGTCGATGTGCATTCCCTCTACGGGAGCGACCCGTTCGGTATTGGATTGAAGACGTGGACACAGCTGTCGCCGAGCTTTAATCTCGAGCATGTGCGTGCACCGCTCCTCGTCACTGTCCTCCATCATGGCTCGGTGCTGTCGGACTGGGAGTGGTTCGAGGGACTCAAATACCTGGAAAAGCCGGTTCAAATGGTGGTGTTGGATGGCCGTGCACGAGATGATCATTTGCTACAGGAGCCGTGGGACCGGGAAATCTCCTCTGGCGGAAACGTCGACTGGTTCGACTTTTGGCTCAATGGCCACGAAGACCCGAGTCCGAAGAAGGCCGAGGAATATGCGCGCTGGCGCGGGCTCAGATTGCTGTACGAGCATGAGGTCGAGGGGGAATCGATCCGGAGGGCCAGTGACTGAGCCATGCTTCACAATCCATGTAATCCATGATCCGATGAGGCTCGACAGTGAGAAACGCCTGGTCGGGAATCAAATAGTCTTCCAATTTGCGTCGATCGAGTAGCCTCTCTCGGCTCAGGAGTCCGTCCAGGAGGCACTCTCTTATGAAGGCTACGTTATTTCGTACTAGACGCTGCCGAAATGCCATGGGTAGCCCTTTGACCGTTCTCCGTGCGACTTCGGGTGGCAATAGGTCTTGGAATGCTCGTCTGGCTAGTCCACGAGAAACGCCATCGGCAAGCAGCACGTATGTGGGGATTCGTAAGCAGGTTTCTACCACTGGCTGGGAAGCTAACGGATGTACAGACGTAGCGATCTGCTCGCGGTGATACACGAGGTGGTAGCAGGGTACAGAAAGCGCCACCCCCATAACGTGTTGATGCTTCCCCGGACAGAGCGGCGGAGCGGCGTCCAACCAGGGATGACGCATAAGCTGAGATGCCGCGGAGGCTGCGACCTCATCGCTCAGAAGATGGGGCACTGTTGCAGGGTCAATCGGGAGCGGCAGTGGGGCTCGAAGATATCCGTATTTCACCACTTTGCTCAAGACGCGTGCGGGAGACTCGCCGCTGAGCTTCACTGCAGAGGCAATTTGATCGAACAGGCGAGATCCAAAAGGATGGTTATAGGCATAATCCAAGGCGCCGATTGCGCGGAAGGTGCAGTAAAAGACTGTGTCGCCAGCCTCGCCCGTGAAGCACGCCGTCGCCCGGAGCTTGGTGGCGCATTCCATTTCGCTGTCGTCTTCATCCATGAAGAACACGTAGCCTGACGGGCGTGGTGCAAGAGGAGCACTCCATATTCGCGTAAAATCGATGTCGCGCTCGCGCTTTTCCCGTTCAACCAGGTTGAACCCGCACTTGGTGGCGACGGTTCTCGCAAAGTCTCGTTCATCAGAGCTGCCAAGGAGGCGACGGAATTTTGCGAGATTTTCCTTGTTCAAGCCGACCGCAACGGGGGCAGTCTGCGAATCGTTGGGCGTGTTTGATATGTAGAAATTGAGACAGGTCACAGTTGGCGCGCGTTCCTGGTGGGAAAGAGCGGTTGTAACGATGGATGAGTCAAGCCCCCCCGATAACCGAACCAAAATGTCCGAGTGCCGTGATCCGAGCGCCTTGACGGAATTGAGGACGGTGCTCCTTAGCTCCCGAATAGCGCTCCGGGAATCCTCGAGCGTATTCCCGAGGCAAAATTGGGATGGCTGCCATAGCAGTGTGCGCGTCGTTCGCCGTCCTGAGATGGTCACCCATTCGCCTCCCGGGACGTCCTCAATCTCGTTGAGCCCACAGTCTCGTGACAACGCGATGCCACCGAGCAGTCGCTTGGCAACGTGCGACCAGTTTATGGAGAGAGACATCGGTAAATACCGGCAAAGGTCCTCAATGTGGGAAAAGAATGCGTGAAGACCTGTGGAGCTTGCGTAGTAGCAGGCAAGAGTCCCAGTCGGGTCGCGCAGGACGGCGAATGAGCCCGATCTGCTGTCCCGTACCAGCGCAATGTAAGAGCCCCAATAGCTGCTGATCAGCTCGCGTCCGGCAGATTCGACAATGCGCTGTGTCTCTGAGGCAGTAAGCTGTGGACCGACTGGTCTCGACGTGTCGGAGTCGGTTCGGTGGAATAGCGTCCCCAGCACCAGCCCGCTCCTATACGCCAACAAGTGGGTGTGTGGCGGGCACCACCGCGGCTCTTGATGCAGTACCAGCGCACCGTCATTCCTGTAAGCGATAGCCCATGTATTCGAGCCGTTGAGAATCTCGGATTCTGTCGCCGCTGCTCGTACGCCGCTGTGAGGGTCCGTTGGATCCCAAATCATGACGAAATATCTGTGCATGGCTGGAAGCTCCATCAGATCATCATGATAGGCAGGAACGTCCGAGCACGGTCGGTTTCTTCATTAAATGCCACCGAACCGTATTGTACCCAACAGTGGGCTTCCCAAGGCTCGAGCCGGACTGCGAAGACCCAATGTGGCCGGCAGCCGTACTGAGCCAGGAAGTTGAGCATGATGAGAGAGTCGTAGAGGCACATATAGCTCACCGGTAGGAAGGGTCTGAGGCGGTAATAGACACGTACAAGCCTCCGGGCTTTGCCGAAATCAAACGAGTGCTCCGTTCCCTGCATACGATTCCTGCGGGCAACGGCGGTGACGATGCTCTCTATGGTTGCGAAGCGAAGGCGACAGCTTGCAAGAAGCCAGCACCAGAGGAATCGCAGGATATCTCGCAAACCCACGGCAGGGGGCTCGGGATCTTGCGAATCGATGAAGCTGTCTTCTGGAGGCGGAATGTAGATGCAGGGCCTCAGTGCCTCGGAGGGAGTTCTCGTCAGCAACTTGTGGGCAAATAGCTCGCCCAGAAGGGTGTCGGTTACCGTAAGGGACTCCGCGCTAGCGCGACGGTCAACGGCAATGACTCTCCTGGTAGGGTCTCGAGCTCGAGACAAGAGCGAACCAAAAGCACGCGCCTTCTCCCCTACGAGCATTCTGTACTGATCCGCTCGAAGATCAAGAAAGACGGCGGCGTCGCCATCTACGACGAAGTGAACGTGATTCGGGATGTAATACTTGTCCAAGGTGCCGGCGAAGCTGGCGTAGTGGGTTTCAAAAGTGGGCATGCAGCCCCGGAGGGCTGCATGCCCATCGCCACGCCGCTATTTCAACGGCTCTGGCGAGCGTCAAGTGACTGTCAGATCAGGACCCGACCGGTGCCTTCTCCAACGTTCTGCTTGAAGCCCTTAGTTTCCGTGGATACCTTGCCGAGGGTCAACATGACGGTTCTCCTTCGATGTGTGATATAGCACGTCGCCGGGATGGCGACAGAGTCATGTTGAGGCGGCACCGGCACTTCGTCAATTTGCATTTGGGTGACGCGTGCCGCGCCTGAGCAATGGGGCTAAGTAATCCGTACTGATACGCACGCAGAGGATGCAGATGGAGTGTGTGGCCCAGAGAGTTTCCGATTGCTCAATGGCTTGCGCGCTGTCTGGTGAGAATGCGGCGCGTCCCTTTGGATGAAATTACCACTTACCTCTGACGGCAGCGGTCGGCAAACCCCCTCGGTTGCCGAGGCGGTGGCAGCATCGGAGTGCCAGGTGTGAAGGATTTGCCGGACAAACGGCATCAGCCCAATAGGGAGATCCCATACAGCGGGGGCCTGGGCGATTGCAGCGGTCACGGCCCGTTGATACTCTCTTGATTGTCGACAGAAGAGTTGTCATGGGCGAGTGGCCTGCAAATGGGTCCTATGCGATGAGCCATGCGAGCGAATGGCGTGTTGGCGGTAGCGTTGACGTTACTGGTCAATTACCCGGATTCATCAGGAGGTTTTTGGCGCTCGAACAGAGACACTTGTGGAGGCCGGAACGATGGCGAAACGTAACAGACGACGAGCAGTTGTGCAGGCGCTATTTACCTGAAAGCTGCGCCGCGTTCCGACTTCCCTGCTTCTGGGTGCAAAGGAAGTATCTGTACGTCTATGGAGGGCGAGATGAAGGCGCGGCGCTTGGTCTTGCTGAGGAATTCGGCCCAGACTCGCGTGTGCTATTTCTGGTTCATCCCGCGGAGCTGCCGCGTTACGCCGAGTTCTTGGCGCACGTGCGGGCGCGAGATGGGACGGATACCGGCGTGAGCCTCTGTGCGACTCCTACGTCGAGTACCAGAACGGTGTTGGCGTGGCGCGATGGGTGCCCGAATACCGCATTCTTCGCGAAACTGTCGCTACGTTGTGGTTCCTTGGGGGATCGTCGCATTCAGCGCAGAAGGGCGGCTCGGAGCGTGGGATTATCGGCACTTGTACAGCAGCTCGGGCATGGAATGCCACCGGCAGTCGCGTGGTTTCCGGAGACGCTCGCGATGGTGCCGCGGTTGATGCCGGAGGGCGGGCTCATCATTCGCTCCATCCCAATGGAGATGAAGGAAGGTAGTGTGGTTCCAGCCCCTCTTTTTTCGTTGATGGGCGGAAGCGGGAGCGATCCACCGCTTCTTCTGCAGATGCTCGGGCAGGACGCGGAACTGGCTCGAAGCGTTGTCACAGAGGTACTGCTGGCGAAGTTCGCCGGAATCTGGGTGGATTTGGTTTTCGGCATGGGCCTCATGTTGGAGGCGCATGGACAAGATCTCCTGCTGGCGCTGTCGAAAGACATGGTGCCATGTGGCGGTTTTTATTACAGGGACTTTGAGGGGCTGACCGTTGACTGGGGGTTACGCCGGGCTAGAGGACTCTCAGAGGGGCCCTCTTTGCCACACTCGTGTGACTGGTATGAGACATACGAGACGTTGGGGTATCCATTGCATCAACTTGTGTCGTGGAAGATCAGAACAAGTCTATTCGACTACATCTGCTTGGTCCTGGCGGAACTGGACTTGGCGGCAGTCGAATGGCGCACCAGGGGCCTCATGCCGAGCGGAGAGAAATGGGAGGGGGAGCTCACTATGCTGTTTTCGCGCCACCTCAGGAAGGCGATTCGAGAGCGCTACGGTATGAGAGAGGACCGTGAATACGACATTCACAGAGACCTTAGTCGATTCGTAAAGTTTCTAATGCGGGTGAGGAGCGAAGTATTGCAGTCAAAGGGTAGCAGTAGGTGAGGGCCTGGCTGGCAAGTTTTTATGTCCTAACGAACTGATGGGAAACGTATATATAATCCGCGGCCGGACTAAAATCTGGTGCGGCATGGAGACATCGCCGAAGAGCGGGGTTCTTCGTGCTGCTCGAGACCGGCCGGAGAGAAGTCCAATTTGTCGGGACGGCGAGCCCAGAGGATATCCTCGGCCCGCGGGGG
>Ga0134128_10006520_pt1 | contig 14129 bp, 15 predicted proteins | sample KB31754_FD_96462 | JGI IMG/M metagenome (GOLD analysis project Ga0134128, IMG submission 96462) | Terrestrial soil microbial communities with excess Nitrogen fertilizer from Kellogg Biological Station, Michigan, USA - KB3-175-4 | ecosystem: Environmental > Terrestrial > Soil > Unclassified ... | reverse complement strand
CGCCAAGGCCGAGGCACTGCTTCGAGACTACAACAAGCAGCTTGCCGATGCCGAGGAACGGGCCCGCGGGATCATCACCAAGGCCGGCGCTGATGCCGAGGCCCTGGCGGCTCAGATTCGCACGCGCGCTCAGCAGGAAGCCGAGGAAGCGCGCGAGCGAGCCACCAAGGATATCGAAGTGGCCAAGAATCAGGCCATCCGCGACATCTACGAGCAGTCGGCTAATCTGGCCACAAGTGTCGCCGAGAAGATCATCCGCAAGAGTCTCAACGCCAACGATTATCGCGACATGGTCGATCAGAGTCTGGGTCAGTTGGAATCGATGAAGAACTGAACGGCTCAATTACTTCCCGTCGCCAGGATCGAATGAACATTCATGGCAACTGATACAAACCATAGCTCTCCGCTGGCTGTCGCCTATGCCCGCTCGTTGCTCGAGCTGGCCAATGAGCGGCATCATGCACGGGAGATCGGGCAGGAAATTCAAGGTCTGGCGGACATCCTCGCGGCCGACCCGAATTTCCGGGATTTTCTGGCCAATCCTGGAATCGGAACCGCCGAGCGTGGAGCGGTCATCGAGCGCACGTTCAAAGGCCGCCTTTCCGAACTGCTCTACAACCTGCTGCGCGTTGCCAACGAAAAGGGCCGACTTGGGATACTAGACCAGATGGCGTCGGCCTATTCGCAACTGCTGGATGAACAGCTTGGAAATGTGGATGTCGAAGTAATCTCCGCCCAGCATCTGGATGCCGAGCAGGTCGCTCATGTGGGCCGGCGGGTGAGCGATCTGCTGCATAAGACGGCGATCGTCCATCAGACGCTTGATGAATCCATCATCGGCGGCCTGGTGATCAAAGTCGGCGACCAGGTCCTCGATGCCAGCATTCGCCAACAGCTTCAATCCATGCGGCAGCGGATGCTTTCGGGCGTGAACAAGGCGCCGGCCAGCGCGATTAACATTTGAAATAAGTAGAAAAAGTTTGTCCGGCCCACCTCGGGCCGGAGCCGGGAGATGGTTATGGCAATCAATGTCGCCGAGATCACCAGCATCCTTAAGCAGGAGATCGCCGGCTTTCAGCAGCAGGTGCAACTCAGCGAAGTCGGAACCGTCATCGAAGTCGGTGACGGCATCGCGCGAATCTATGGTTTGCGTAACGCGATGGCGGGCGAGCTGCTCGAGTTCCAGAACGGCGCGATGGGGCAGGTCTTCAACCTTGAAGAAGACTCGATCGGCGCGGTCATTTTCAGCAACTATCTGGACATCAAGGAAGGCGACACCGTTCGCTCGACCGGCCGACTGCTCGAAGTGCCGGTCGGCGACGAGGTGATTGGCCGCGTGGTGAACCCGCTGGGTCAACCGATCGACGGCGGCCCAGCGATCAATTCCCGCGAAACCCGCAAGCTCGACATCGTTGCGCCTGGCATCGCCGAGCGCCAGCCGGTGAAGGAGCCGCTTCAAACCGGCATCAAAGCCATCGACTCGATGATCCCAATCGGTCGCGGCCAGCGCGAGCTGATCATCGGCGACCGCAAGACCGGCAAGACGGCCATCGCCATCGACACGATCATCAACCAGAAAGGCGCCGGCGTTAGGTGCTTCTACGTCTGCATTGGTCAGAAGGAATCTACCGTTGCCGCGATCGTGGATGTGCTCAAAGCGCACGGAGCGATGGATTACACCACGGTGGTCGTGGCCAGCGCAGCGGATCCTGCCCCTCTGCAATACATCGCTCCCTACGCCGGCTGCGCGATGGCCGAGTACTTCATGTGGAAGGGGCAGGCGACGCTTTGCGTATACGACGATCTTTCGAAGCAAGCTGCTTCGTATCGCCAGCTTTCGCTGCTCCTGCGCCGCCCGCCGGGTCGCGAGGCTTATCCGGGCGACGTGTTCTATCTCCACAGCCGACTGCTCGAACGCGCCGTCAAGCTTAGTGACGCTAACGGCGGCGGATCGCTCACCGCCCTTCCGATTATCGAGACGCAGGAGGGCGAAGTGTCGGCTTACATCCCGACCAACGTCATCAGCATCACGGACGGGCAGATCTACCTGGTCCCCGACCTGTTCTTTGCCGGTGTGCGACCGGCCGTCGATGTCGGTATCAGCGTGAGTCGCGTCGGTGGTAATGCCCAGACGAAGGCCATGAAGAAAGTGGCTGGCGGTTTGAAGCTTGACCTTGCCGCGTACCGCGAGCTCGAAGCCTTTGCCCAGCTCGGCACCGAGCTGGACAAAGCCACGCAGAAGCAGCTTGATCGTGGTGCGCGCCTCGTCGAGCTGCTCAAGCAAGCTCAGTACAGGCCGATGTCCATGGAGCAGGAAGTCATTGTCATTTATGCAGGCACTCAGGGGTATCTCGACGATGTGGCAGTCAACCGAGTTCAGGAGTTCCAGAACAGTCTGCTGCAATATGTTGACGCAAGTGCCCCACAAGTGCGCAGTTCGATTGCAGAAAAGAAAGAATTAACTTCCGACATCGAGACGAAGCTGAAGGACGCGATTACCGCATTTAAGTCCTCAGTGTGGAAGAAGTAGCGTTACCGGACTTTTACAGATTCTTGCAACCAACGCGCACCCGCCTCGAAATTTCCTTCGACGCGGGTGCGCTTTTTGCATTGACGGGCGATTCGATCGGTGATGCGACAGGCTGCACGGCCCGCATCAACCGGAAAGGGGTCGAATGTCGCCCAGATTCTCCACGTTATTGGCACTCGAAGCATTCATTTGGAGGCGAACCCTAAATAGTTCCGCAGAGTATCCGTATATAGAGGATAGAGATCACACGGCGCGAGACTCTGTAGGAGGGGTAGCGCGTCGAGGCAGGGAGAAATGCAAATGACCACGTTAGATTCCGCGCCCGCTCACGGCCAGCTTATTCTGCCCAAGGAGCTCTTCGGCTACGAGGTGCTCGACCACCTCGGCCAGGGCGCCCGCAGCGACATTTACGTCGTCAGCCACCCCGATACGCATCAGCTTTATGCGCTCAAGCACGTCGTCCGCAAGAGCGATAAGGATGATCGCTTCTTCGAGCAGCTCGAGAACGAATATGAAGTCGGCCGGCAGGCGACCCATCCGGGCCTGCGCCGCTGCATCGATCTGAAGATCAATCGCACGCTGCTGCGCAAGAACATCGACGCCGCGCTGGTCATGGAACTCTTTGATGGCAGCCCGCTGGACGTCAAGCCGCCCGCGAGTCTCACCGAGACGATGGACTGCTTCATCCAGACGGCCAAGGCGCTGGACGTACTCCATCAGCTTGGCTACGTCCACTGCGATCTGAAGCCCAACAACATCCTTCGCGCGCCCAATGGCCAGGTGAAGGTGATCGACCTCGGGCAAGCCGCCCGCATCGGCACCGTCAAGAAGCGCATCCAGGGAACACCCGACTATATCTCGCCCGAGCAGGTCAAGTGCCAGGCGATCTCCACCCGCACCGACGTTTACAACTTCGGCGCGACCATGTATTGGGCCCTCACCGGTCGCAATCTGCCCACGCTCTTCACCATCGAGAAGAGCGAGAACAGCTTCCTGGTGGACGATAAGATGGCTAGCCCGCGCGACCTGAACCCCGGCGTGCCTGAGCAGTTGTCGAACCTGGTCATGCAGTGCGTGAAGCTCACCCCGGCTAAGCGACCGGAAATGAGCGACGTCATCCGCAGGCTCGAAATCATCGAGCACGTCGTCAAGCGGAATACTAAATCCTCGACTCAGTTCCGGCATGTGCCCTCAACCCGCCAGTCAGCGTTTGCGGGTGCAATCTAAAGTTGAGTCTGTCTAACTCAAGAGATTACTGCGGGGAGGCGACTTCAGTCGCCTCCCTGCTCTTTTAAACAAGACCACCGGCACGCCGCTTGCCCTTTCCCAGCTATGGAAAAGGGCTCACGCATCATACAACGGACAGCCCGAAGGTGGCTCCTGACCTCTTCGATCTGCATCGCTTGCTCCGTTGCGATCCCGGCTTCCGGTCAATCGGCCTCGCCCCCGCAAGCGCCCCGAGCCGATCTTCCCATTCCTCTTCTCACTCTCACGGCCGTCCAGAACGTGCGGGAAAAGAACACCAGTTGGCAGGAGTCCGCGCAGCTTGCCCTCGACGAGGTCCACAACAAATCGCTCCGAGACCAGATCAACCAGCGGCTCAACGCTGTCGCGCCGGAGGTGGCCAAGGACCTGCTCACCAAGCCCGATTCGCAGGCGATCGTCACGGTCGCCATCTACAAGAATCCCAAGACCAATCGGCAGGCTCTCGCCGCTGTCGCGTATGAGGGCCGCAGTGATGCTCTCAATCCGGGGTTCTATTCGCGCGTGATTGCCGATCTCCCTGCCGCGCCGCGCGTCAGCAAAACCCAGGAACAACTGGTGCTCGACGAGCTGGCGACCTGCTACCTCTGCTTCTTCCTCGATCATGGGAATCTCGATGCCGGGCGAATCCCTCATGCGCTCATGAAGCAGAGTGTGCAGAAGGCTGCCCAGACTTTCCTTGCTAAAGAGAACGAAGGCCAGGCGCAACTGGCCACCGCTCATGTTCCCGCGACGCCACCACCGGTCGTTTCGCAGCAGCCAGCGACCGCTCCGCCTGTCGAGCAAGCTCCAACAAATGGCGCCCCGGTTTACGGCAACAGCTACGCTGGCAACGGCCTCTACGACGGCTACTACGGTCCGGGATATTGGTCCCCATGGGTCGCCTATTACCCCGGTGAAACTGCCACGCCCATCGTCGTGAATCCGCTCGACCAGCGCGAGCGTGAAAAACAAGCACGCGAACAGCAACAGGCCAATTCCCCAACCGACATTCGTCGTGATCCCAAGACGGGCCAAGTTTTGCCGCCCGCGCCACTGGAGAAAGCGGCCCAGCCCGCGCCGCGCGATCCTCGGACTGGCCAGCCCATGCCTCCTGCAGGCGCAAGCGGTTCATCGGCCCCGGCGAATACCACGCCGCCCGCCAAACAAGCGCCGTCCGCGCCGTCGAATCCGCCTCAACGGTCAGAACCGAAGCAAGCTCCTCCGGCCCGAGAGAATCATCCTTCATCACCGCCGCCCGCTCGCGAAGCGCCGCATGAGGCGCCCGCACAGCAATCCCATTCCGCCCCGGCGCGCACGCCGCCGGCCGAGCATAACGAGCCGGTCAAAAAGTAATCGCGGCCGCGATCATTTGAGCAGCGAACTCGGAAGCTTAATGGCCTGTTTCATCGCTCCTGCCGCGCGGCCATCGGTGAGCGAAAGGGTTACTTCACCAGCACGCTCCTTCGGAAATTCCATCTCGACTTCGATCCAAACGATACGCTTCGGCGGGATAATCTCGCCGAAGTTCATCAGATCCCGCCGGACGGATTCGTCCAGCGGCACCGCCTCGACCGCCGTGACCATTGCTTCTTCCGTATGACCACCGATCTCAATCGAAGCGGAATACTTCGCTGCCTCTTCACTCGATCCACCATCCCACGACACCAGATCCACGATCGCTTTGCCACTACCTTTGCGAATCGCCACGACCTGCAATTGTCGATCCTCCGAAAGGATCGGCGTCGGCTCCCCATTGGCCGCGGCTTCGCTCGCGACTTGCTTCTCACGCGTCTTCTGGCTCACCAGCTTCTGCAAAAAGGCCCACGTCCCCGGCGGCACCACGCGCACCCGCCCCGGCGGCGTCGGTCCCGGCGCCATGTATGGCAGCCGATGCTCCATCTCATCGCTCATGAAAATCGGCCGCGCGTTGGGGTTAAGCTTCTTGCGAAACAAAATCACCGCCCCCGGCAAACAAATCGCCAGGAAGATCGCCAGAAACCAGATGTTTATTCGTGTGTCGCGCTTCACGCATCAAATCATATGGGCAACAAAATAACTTTGCACGGCATGCGCATTGGACAGCAAGATCACGCCTTTTGCAGCCTGATCGGCATCGACCTCACCCGTGTTCCGACCGCATGAAACACCGCATTGGCGATCGCGGGCGCAATGCAGATGATCGGCGTTTCGCCGGCGCCGGCGGGCGGAAGATCCTTTCGATCGACCAGGTGAATATCCAATTCTGGCAAGTCGTCGAACCGCGGCACCAGATAGGTCCAGAAGGAGGCATTGGTGATCTTGCCGTTCTCGAATTTCATTTCTTCGCGAAGGGCCGCGCCGATGCCCATCATGATCGCGCCCTGCACCTGCGAAAGAAGATTGCCGGGGTTGAGAATCGCGCCGCATTCGTAGGCCTGGCAGACTTGGCGGACGACAACCGAGCCTTTATCCAGATCGACGGCCACTTCGGCGCAGGCCGCGACGTAAGACCCCTTCTCGGTGCCGCAGGCGAGGCCCACGCCGACGTTTGGTTCCTTCTTCTGCAATCGCTCCGTAAATTTGAAATGCTTCGCGGCCTCTTCCAGCACGTTGCGGATGCGCGAGCCTTCTTCCAGGTGATTGCGGCGGAAGGTCAGTGGATCGACAGCCGCGAGGGCGGCCAATTCGTCCATGAAGCATTCGCGGGCGAAATTGTTGGCGGTGGCCGCCAGCCCACGGTAGGAGCCATGCCGCAAGGGCGGCGCGGAATTGACGGACTGCGTCCGCTTCTGCGGGACATTGTAAGGCGTATCGACGGCATTCCCGCCGGAGTTGATGTTCAGCTGATACCAGTTGGCAATTCTATTATTGTCATCCAAGGTGCCTGCCAGATCGATTACGCCGGCCGGTCGGAAATAGGCCCAGATGAATTCCTCGGCCCGCGTCCAGCGGATGCGAACCGGCTTTCCCACCGCCTTGGCCAGGCGCGCCGTTTCAATCGCGCATTCGGGCGTATGCTTTCCGCCAAAACCTCCGCCGGTGTCGGGGACGATCACGCGGACGTTTTGCGCCTCCAGCCCGAAGGCTTGTGCGAGAGCCGTGCGCGTGCCGAAGGGATTTTGCGTGCCGGTCCAGACGGTCAGCTTGCCATCTTTCCACTCCGCAACCGCTGTCCTCGGCTCCATCGGCGCATGCTGGATGTAGGCCACGTCATAGGTCTGCTTCAGCGCCCGGTCGCCCTTGTCTTTAGATGCATAAGGATTGGCCGGCACCTGCGCGTGCTCGCGGAGATATTGATAGAGCGTCGCGCTCGAGGGATGCGGAGCCATTTCCCACTTGGCGGTTTTTTCCAATTCAGCGAGCGCAACGCCCGCCTCCCAAAGCGTCGGCGCTGCGACACCCACAAAATCTCCTTCGCGCGCGACGATCACATCTTTCATCGCCTGCGCGGGAGCCAGATCGATCGACAACAGCTTTGCCCCATAAGAAGGCTGGCGCAGAATTCTGCCAAACAGCATGCCCGGACGCGTGATGTCGGAAGCGAATTCATGTTGGCCGGTGACGATGTCGTGCCCGTTGGGACGCAGTACGGAGGTGCCCAATGTTTTCCATTGCGCGACAGGCGTGAGCAACACCCCCGCCGGCGCAACCTGAGCAAGCAACTTGGCCGCTTCCGGATCGCTGGCCAGCTCGGCGTAAGCCATGTGCTGGCCGCTTGGCGCATGAACCGCCTGGCCGTCCTTCACTTCGACCGTTGAAGGATCGACATTCCATTTCCGCGCAGCAACATCCATCAGCGCCTGCCGCGCTGCGGCACATCCCGCGCGAACCGCCGGTATCGTGCGCGGCGTCGTCCCGCTGCCGGCGGTAATGCCATCGTCCGGCACTAAATCCGTATCCGCCATGACCAGGCGAATCATGCGCGGCGCGACGTGTAGCTCCTCGGCTGCCGCCTCGGTGATCTCCGCGCGCGATCCCTGCCCCACTTCCACCTTGCCGGTGAGAACGGTGATGTTGCCGTCTTTTTCAAAATGAACGCGAGCGGCAATTGGCGCGGGCCGGCCACCGAATCCCCCGCCACCGCCTCGACCACCGCGCCGGCCGCCTCGGCGCGCCTGCGCCAGTGCCGGCACTTCGCTTACCGCAATCAGCAGCCCCGCGCCAACCGTCTGCACGAAACATCGCCGAGTCATGCCATCCGCACCGGATGCATCGATTGCTTTGCCCTTGCGCGTCCCCGCCGCTTTCCGGTTTTTCAGAATCTTCGTGCTCACGATCGCACCTCCGCGCCCGGCGTGGCCGCTCGCTGGACCGCCTTGAGGATCTTTTCGTAGTGACAGCAGCGACACAGGTTGCCGTTCATCCCTTCGCGAATCTTCTGCGACGATGGCTTCGGGGTCTTCTTCAGCAGCGCCACCGCGTTCATGATCATGCCGGCGGTGCAGTAGCCGCATTGAAACGCGCCCTCCTCGATGAAGGCCTGCTGCACCGGATGAAGCTCTTCGCCGATGGCCAGCCCCTCGATGGTCAGCACCTCCTTGCCCTCGACGTCCTTCACCTGCGTGCTGCACGAGAAAAAGCGACGCCCATCGACCAGCACCGAGCAGGCTCCGCACCGCCCTTCTCCGCAGCCGAACTTCGCGCCGTTCAGATGCAGGTCTTCCCGCAGCACATCCAGCAACGGCCGCTGCGGATCGGTTTCTACAGTTTGGGCTTTGCCATTCACGGTGAATTTCAGTTTGGCATCCATCGGATCACCGCCAGGTTGAGAGGATAAAGCGGCCCGTTCATGGGCCGCTCAATACATTAATGCGCAAGTCGGCCCGAGGGTACAGCGCCGGTCCCTCGGTTTTTTTGATCCGCGTGCACCACCATCATCCAATGCACCAACTTTTGATTCATTCTTTCGACCCGCTCACCCTTGAAATTTGCTTCCTTTCGCGGTTTTCGCCCGAGCCATGCACCAAAATGCACCATTTTTTCGATTTTTCACCGTGGTTGCGACAGAATGTCCGAAAACGCCAAATGTTCTTTCGCGGGTCATTTCTGTGCTCGGCGTAATCATGGTTGCCTCACGTTCCTTTGACATAACGTTCTCCGACAACGGGCGCGGACCCGCCCCGCTGCCAATCATATACCTTCCATACATAATCCAAACACAAAAATAGTGCAAGAATATTTTTTGAGTTTTCCACGTTGGTTTTCTACACACGAAATGGACCTATGCCGTGACGATGAGCGACGTCTCCAATCGATGACCTCGGTTTGCTTCGACCCAGCTTTGAATCGTTGGAAAGCTGTCCTGAAACAGCTGATGCTGGAATCTCTGCTTTCGGATCGCGATACAGACCCCTGGTCCGGCGCTATCTGCTCTTACGGTCACACCTGACCATAACTCAATCTGCCCGCGGCCTCGACGGATCAGGCGACTGACAAATGGATGATCGGTTTGATCCTCGGTTGTTTTCACGACTGCCTGGCCGGCTCCATGAGCCGTGCACAACGGAGCAACGAGTTCGTCGATGAGTGTAGCGCGCTCCACTCCATCCCCCCGCACCGGCAAAGCCCAGATCGCGTCAAACCCGAGGTTATATTGGGTTGAAAGCAGGCGCATGCCCGTCGCCACCAGGGCCGACGAGAGTCGATACCAGCCGCCAGAAGATCCGAAAACGGTGATCGTCGGCAGATCGCTGCGCTGCTGATCGGGCGTGCCGACGATATGGTTCGCGCCATAGCCCGTCACTCGCGACTCAAACTCAAGTTCGTGGCCGCGCTTTTCTTCCGGATCAATAAACTGACTATTCGCGCTATCGAAGAGTTTCACAGAAAACCCGCTCTCTACCAGCGGCTTCCACCAGATCGGAAGCAACAAAGGCGGGACATAGAAGTCAATTGCCGGGAAACCCATTTCTCTCCGATGATTTTAACCGATCATTTCGTCCCACGGCATTGAGCGATTCGCGCTAAGGCCAGACTTGGAGCATGCGCCCCGTGAGCGGTGTGGCTTGCGTACATGTCATTTTTTATCTCGACCTCCCCTGCTCATCGGGATGATGCCAAACGCCGCCAGCGCAAATCCCACGCCCATCAAGAACATAAGAACGCTCAAGCACAATGCCGCTGGAAATGCTGGTTGGTTTGGCCTGATGTCCCACAATGCCCCGAGCAACGTGACTATAGCGGTGACAATGCAAATTGATGCTGCAACCAGGCCGGATCCCCGATTTTCTGATTTCATGTTGTTGCTCCTGCCAGGCTTGATTCGACATTCCCGATGAGGAGGGAATCTTCCTGCATAATTCGTCGATCCCGTGCGGCAATAACCATTCTCCGATAGGCAGCCAAGATTTACAGCCGTCACAATGTGCCGCCAAGAGGCCAATTCTTCCAATGAATACTGGGCGGCTTCGAGGGCCGGTCATACCTGGCGCTGGCGGACTAGATCACGTTGGCGATCATTTAGAACGTCGATCTTTGTTTGACCGACCTCAAGTCGACGAAGTAGTCTTAATCGCATACCATTCCGAATCCAAACGTTCTACCCCGAAGCAAACGAGTTCTTGAATACGAATCACATGTCGGAGTCCCTGGAAGACCTAAAGGCTCTTTGTGAATCAGAAACCTTTACCGGCTTTCGAGTCCGCATTGTTGACGATGCGAATCATGTCGTGTTCGAACCGGCATCGCGCAAGCGTAAAGGCGTGCCAACAATTCAAGACATCGCGAAGATGCTCAATGTGCCCATCCGCGACAAGTTCGAACCCAGAGACTAAATGCCAATCGCGACGAATGGCGTCAGGTTGAAACACTAATGACCCTCAGCGATTGCTGCATCCTCAACTCCGGCGGTGGAGCGTGGGCATTTGAGCCGTTGGCGCGGCAGTTGAGCGACGCGCTGTGGGTGGAGGTGTCGGAAATTCCGCGGGCGCATAACTATCTTTTGCTCGCGGATGACAGCACGGTCTCTCAATGCAACAGCTTTGTTCCAATCGCGGCCATGGGGATGGCTTCGGACAAACGGTTGCTGGCGAAGGCTTTTGCGGATCACGAAGTTTCGACGCCACAGACATTTCTTTTTGATTCGTTGGAGGAGGCCGAGCGGCTTTTGGCTGATTCGCCGGATCGACAGTGGTGCGTGAAATATCCGACCGGCTGCGGCGCGTCCGGACACCGAATGTTGACAGCGAACATGACGCTCCCGGAGGGTTGGCCGATGCCGCTGATCGTTCAGGAATTTATCAGGCTGGAACGGCCGGAGGTTTACCGGCTATACGGCGCAGCCGGGCGACTTTTCGGCTGGGTCGCGCGGCGCTTTCCATCGGGAGTGCGGCCGTCACCGTGGGTGGCTCATGCGCGAGGAGCGCGCTACGAGGCAGCAGGCGAGCCACCAGCGGAAGCCGTCACCGCGGCGCGAAAGGCCTTGGAGGCGTCCGGCCTGCTCGATTCGTTTGGCTGCGTCGATCTACTCGTCACGTCCGCGGGGCGATGGGTTGTCCTGGAGGTCGGGACGGATGGAATATTCAACCATGTTGATCGCGACCTGGGCCTTCCCGCGATCGAGCGGCTCATTCAAGAGCAAATCGCCGAAGCGTTCTGGAGCCGAGTAGGAGTTTGGCGGCCGTGGGGAGCGACACCGTGGCGGCCGAGATCAGCAGGCGGATGATTAAGTGAACGAAGGAAACCACTGACCTCTTTTCGTTTCCTAATGCTGCTATAATGTTCTAACAAGGCCGGAAGAGCTATGAGCACCGCGTCAATCCACATATCGGGACTGCGACCCCAGACCATCGCCTCACTGAAGTCTCAAGCTAAGGCTTACGGTGTAACCGTCGAAGGCTACATCAAGGAGATTATCGAAACACAGATGTCGATTGGAGAGATGGCGCGACAAAAAACGATTGATGAAGTTTTCGCCCCGACCCAGAAGCAGTTCCGCGAAAGCGGCATGTCGGAGACGGAACTCGATCGACTCATCGATGCCGCACGGCACCAGCAGCCAACAAAGGTGACCCGGAGAAAGAAGCGTTGAGCGATCAGCCCCTCCGCGTCGTGATCGACACGAATACTCTGCTGCGAGGCGTCCTCTCGGAAATGTCCGCGGCCGCCAAGGTCCGACGCGCGGCCGAGGACCGCGCCATCATTCCGCTCCTGAGCAAACCCGTTCTCGACGAATACCGGGCGGTGCTTTCCCGCCCGCACCTTCTGGAAAGATTTCCCGCAATTACAGCCGAGAAGATCGCGTTCTTGATCCAGCGCCTTCTATTCATTGGCGAATATGTCCGAATGCCGACAGCCCGTTTCGAATATCGACGCGATCCACTCGATGCAAAATTCATCGAGTTGGCGATCGAACTGAAGGCAACGCACATCGTGAGTGCTGATAAGGATCTCTTGTCGTTGCCGCGCGGGCGGGGCGATGCCGCGAAGCGTTTTCGCAGCCGGCTTCCGGGCACCGAGGTGCTTGAAGCGCACGATTTCCTGGCAAGACATGGCTTGGACGAAACTAAAGGCAGTTTTTGAACATTTCCGGCCGCTTTGCGATTTCCACCTTTGCCGCTTTTATTTCGGCTCTCCTCACCCTGCTGCCGGCGCGACGGCGGTGAATCCTTTGGGGGGATTGCCATAAAAGGCGCCGGTCTTCCAGGCCTGTTGGTCCCAACCCGTGGTCTGATTGCCGATGACCTGGACGGGCACGATCGTCTTTTTGCTTCCGAGTTTGTTGGCGTCGGCGATGCCGTTGTCGAAGCTGCCGTCAGGCTTGACGGTGAACTTGATCGACCGGGCCAGATGCCCGGCGATCAGGACCTTCACTTCATAGTCACCGGGATTTTTGGAGATGGCGAATTTGGGGGCATAGCCGTCGTCACCCGGGTCATCCTTGTAGATGCCAAGGAAGGATAGATTGGCAAAGCCCCACTGCTTCTTGTCCGGCTTCCAATCGGAGCCTTCGTTACCGACCACCGAACTCTTGGCAAGGTCTTTGCCCTTATAAAAGAGGTGCGCGTTCACTGAAGCCGGGTTACCGCGATACCAGAACAACGTCGTGAAGTAGGATCCGCGGTGGCCGGCATCATATTCATAGGACAGGAACGCGATTGGAATCCGCCAGTCTTCGTCGACGTAAAACTCGGGATACTGCGGCCCGGCGGGGCCGACGAATTTCGCGACGGTCGCCTTGCCAGAGAACAAGACCTTATCGCCGCCTTGGAGCTCATTTTTCAGATGAATCGAAAAGTCGACGGGTCCCGTGTAATCGGTCGTGAACTTGTCGGGGCCGAGGCACTCTTCGACTTTCAACATTTCGCCTGCCGGGACCGCGTTGGTCTGGCAATTGAACTTTGAAAACTCCTTGTGCCCCGGATAGCTGAACTCGACCCACACCTGGCTGCCGTCGGCGATGGGGCCGTTGACGTTGAATGCGATCTCCGGCTTCCACTGAAGCTGCTTTTCCTTGGGCGCATCCTCGCTGCCGCTGATGTGTGCCGCCTGCACCACCACCGAATCTTTGGCGATGCTCGGCCCATCTTCCCCCAGCGCCACGCCGCCGAATGACAACGCCACAAGACCGCACAACATGATCCGAGAGAATCGAGCCGTCCTTCTCATTAGACACCTCCAGGTTCGCCCCCCCGACATGATGATCGCGCCAGCAGTGGCGCATTTGGCAAGCAATTATCCTAAATGCAGTTTCGCGTTTCCGTCAATCAAAATATTGCTGCATCAGTCATTTAGACGTGCACCGAATTGTGCGAGCTTGGCGGAAGGTTTGCCTGGCCCAGGAGAATTGCAGCTTAATCGATAGCGAGATGAATAGAGTGGCACGTCACGAAACGATCTCGCGCCGCTGCTCCGCGGTACGGCTATTCGTGTTTATCGCGCGGCAATATCTGTGTTTGATCGGCATTCGAGGGCCTCGTCACTGGATTCATTCTTTCCAGCGTATGGCTGAGCGGCGGTTTGATGTAACCACGAAGCCTGCCATGGTCCAGTTTGGTGACAACGCAGTTCTTTTCATCCTCTGACAGCGGTCGGTGTAAGTTCTTTTCAATTCCAGCAATTGTTGCCTGCCGCAGCTGTTCGAGCTGAGCGGCTTGTTGAGGAGTAACTGAATCGCCGTCCGATTTTCCACAGCCGGTGAGCATCAAGGTGACGAGTAATATTGCGATTATTTGGAGACGCATCCAAAGCTCCCCGGCGAGTTGCGCTGAAAACGAAATTAGACTGCGGATTTTGATGAATTCGAAGGCTGTTATTTGGACTTCCCCACGAACGGTGGACGCGCGACAGGGTTAATTGAGACTGGCCTCGAACGCTTCGGGGCTCTTGTAGCCTAGCGAGCTGTGGAGCCGCTGGCGATTGTAAAACACCTCGATGT
>Ga0134128_10006519_pt1 | contig 14130 bp, 23 predicted proteins | sample KB31754_FD_96462 | JGI IMG/M metagenome (GOLD analysis project Ga0134128, IMG submission 96462) | Terrestrial soil microbial communities with excess Nitrogen fertilizer from Kellogg Biological Station, Michigan, USA - KB3-175-4 | ecosystem: Environmental > Terrestrial > Soil > Unclassified ... | reverse complement strand
TGAACATGATTTGCAGACGCTCAATGCTGGCGGGATTGACCTGCGTATCATTCAGTAAGCGAACAGGCTGGGAAACGATTTCGTCGGTACTCAGGCTACGCACAAAATAATCGCCCGCGCCGCAAAATCGGCAACCAACAGGACAGCCGGACTGGGTTGAGCAGCAGATAACAGTGCGCTGCTGGTAGGCCGGGTATTTGTACAGAACGGACTCTGCTACAGCATCCGGCCACTCGAAAACATACTTCATAACGTTTTCATCGGTGCTTTGAATCGTTCTAACTATTTGGTTCGACATCCGTACTCTCCTCTCATTTCACACTGATCGTGGGTCGGGCCCCGTCATGCTTACTGCTGCTCGTTAAAGTTGAGACTCAAATCCGCTTTCTTTCACCGTTCCTCTTCCAGCAGTAAGCCTGACTGACCCTCTATCACCGCACCCGGCTCAACTCCTTACCTCTCTACTGCTCAGTGGTTCGGGGTACTGCGTCCACTGAATCCCATCAAGTTTTGGAGTTGGAATCTTTTTCCCGCCTTTGGCGAACTGCTTCAGGAAGAAGGGAACGCCGGCTGCAACGCATTGATCGCGAAGATTGCGGAACCAGCCAATGTCGGCTGGTCGTGCTCCTGGTCCAGACTCCGAGCCAGCGATAACCCAATGGATGCCGTCAAGGTTGACTTCTCCCAAATCTTCGAGCAGCGGCTCACAGGAAAGGAACCGGACAGCAGAGTTAGTCTCGCGCAAGAAGTCGATGCGCTTCTTGGCCGCTTTTACGCCCACTGAGGTACCAAGCCAGATGTTTTTTACCGGAGCGTTGCTTTCGGCACGGATGTGCTTAATCCAGCCGTTGACAAACTGCTTCATTACGTGCGGCCGCTTCGTGAGCACCTGATAGGTGTGCCAGTCAGCAACAACCATCTGAGACCATACTTGGCAGATGTCATCCTGCGGAAGGGATTCGTGGAACAGGTCGCTCATCGAGTTGACGAAGTAAAGCGTGGGCTTTTTGCGCTTCAGTGGAATATCCAGAGATTCCCGGTTAAGGCGCACCACTCCGTTCCATATCGGCTTTCCCTTGTTGCTGCCCTGCTGCACGATCTGGGTTAGCCCCTGATACTTCTCCTGGCCAATGTTGGCCAGCCGGTGAGCCATCAGCATGGCGTAGCAATTCAGGCATTCGGGTGAGACGATAGAGCACCCAACCGTGGGATTCCACGTCGCTTCCGTCCATTCGATTTTTGATTTATCGGCCATTTACCATCTCCTGCTGGCTCCAACCTTCTCGAAAAATCCGCCGGCAAAGGCCACGTAAAAGGAAGGCCCTTCTAAAACCTCTACCGGCGGTCCGCCACATGGCGGTAAGCCCTTTAACAAACTGCCTGTCTGCGAATATCCCCGAAGGTGACGCGCATCGGATTCATCTTTGATCTCAACTCCTCGCGGCGAATCAGCAGGTCCACGGCGGCCCTCGTTTCCTCGAGAGTCTTTCGCCTGCCGCCTTTTCTGATCTCCGGGTTTCTCGATCGGTACTCCTGAGCGCACGGCGGGCAGAGTTTTGCTGTTCCGCCTTCTCCGCCGGCTGGAACCTTGAAGCACTTTCCGCAATACCCTTCCGCCTTTTTCTTCTGGCGCCATGCGTTCTGTACTTCTCTCCGGTGACGCATCGCGGCCTGGCGGTCTTGCAGGCTCCAAAGCCGTTTCTGTGAAGCGATATAACCCTGCTGATACTCCCGGTGCTGCTTCCGGCAGTTGTCGCACATCTTGAATCCGCCTGACGGTGGCTGCTTCCAGCAGTTCGAGCACATCCCCTGCGCTCGCCGTCTGATCTTCCACTGCCTGATTGCTTCGCGGGTTTTCATTGCGCACCAGCCGCTTCCTGTTTTCTGTCGTACATTCCGTCAGCCGGGAGATCTCCTGTGTCCCGCTCCTTCCAGTGCATAAAAACTGCATCGAACGTCACAGGTAGTTCAGTCTCTGGACCATTGCGGTTCTTGCCGATGATCATCACGTCTTGCCCGGTGTACTCCCACTTTCCGCCATCGCTTTCTTTCCGTTCCCGCCAGAGCAGGACAACCGAATCCGCATCGGCTTCGATGGCGCCGCTCTCGCGTAGATCGTGCATGGTTGCCTTGCGTTGCAGGCCCTTGAATCCCTTCTCGGCCGGGCGGCTGAGTTGCGATAGATTGAGCCCGGCTGTATGGCTGTCCTTCGCCATGGCCCGCAGCACTTCCGATGCGTTGTTCGTTTGCTCCCTCAGGGTGCTTCCTGGTGCCCTGAGCTTCTGCAGGTAGTCTGTGATCAGGAGCTTTGCTCCCCGGGCTGCTGCCATCCTGCCGCGCGCGTATATCTGGCGAGGCGTGAGCCCGGAACTGTCGTCGATCCACAAGGGCAGATGCTTCAGGTCGTCAAGGGCCTTCAGTAATTCCAGCTTTTCTTCGTTGGACAGGTAGCCCGGGTTTCTGACTTTGAACTGCGGCACTCCACTACGCCGCGCTGCCAGCCGAATCAACAGTTTTTTCTTGGTCAACTCGAGCGAAAAGTAGGCTACCGGGGTGTCCCGTTCGCAATTCACTTCCGCGATGTTCAAGGCGAGAGCGGTTTTTCCTCCTCCTGGATCCGCTGCGACGATAACGTTCTCGCCCTTGACTAATCCTCCAAGCGTGTAATTCAGCCGGCCTATTCCGGTCGGCAGCCCAAGGATGCTGCCACCGCGGTTGAATTCCTCAATCAATTCCTGTGCAACCCCGGGTATTATCTTGCTCACGTGCTGCAGGGATTCAGACTGGCTGCGCTCTGAAAGGCTCTGCAGCCCTTCGGTTAGCTCTCCGGCAATGTCCTCAGGGTCGCCAAGTTCATACGCCTTCTGGATTGCGGACGTAGCGCGGTGAATGATTTCCCGCTGGCTGGCTGCCTTGAGTATCAGTTCGATGTAATACTCGACGTTCTTCAGCCGGATCGCGCCCTCGCCCAGAGAGGTAACGTAGCCGGTTCCACCTACGGCTTCCAGCTCCCCGCGTTCCTGCAGGATGGCAGTCAGCGTCACGTAGTCGATGGGCTTGTCAGCTTCCTGTAGCTCTCCCATTCTGTTGAAGATCCTGCGATGCGAATCCAGGGAGAAATCATTCGTGGTTAGCCGCTGCTGAGCCTGCAGAAGGCATTCGTTCGGCTTGCGGGTGTCCAGAACGATAGCGCCCAAAACGGTGCGCTCGGCTTCTACGCAATGCGGCATTCCACGGTCAAGGGAGTAATCCTGTTTCAATTAGTGGCTCCCTTCGCATAATCCCTGTTGAGTTGACCCATGATGTCTCTATCCGCATCTGCGCCAGTTACAGTTTTCGGTGCCGCGCTGCTCTTTGCCTGCGGTCTGTCGTTCAGGCGCTTCTCCATTTCCGTGTAACTGCCGAACAGGTGATCTACAAAATCAACCCACTTCTTGCCGCCAGCTTTCGGGTCTCTGCCCATGTTCCAATCGTTTGCCGCCAGGTTGTCTATGGCTTCTTTCATCGTCGCGACGGCGCCCTGATATGTGCCGGTTTTCTTTCGGCACTCACGAAAGCGCATCACGGCTTTGGTAATTCTCTGCGGGGAAAGTTCGTAGCGCTTCGGGTCGCGCTCACACTTGTCCAGGTAATAGGGCCAGACTTCCGCTACCGCGCATTGCTCCTCTTCCGAGTACTTCGATAGCAGTCTGGCGTTCACCTCGCCAGAGGTGGACGAAAGCTTTTTAGTATTTATATTGGGTTGGGTTGGTACTGGGTTGGGTTGGTTGCTTGCATCTTTTCCTGCTGAAACGGTGCTGTTTTTTAGCTCAGCTAAACCTCCATTGATTGTTTTCAGATGTTTACGCTGTTCCTTGGCTTGTTGACCTTTCTTCCCTCGACGCCTGTATGAAGCGGTCTTGGCATAGGTCTTGGCCAGCTCTTGAAGCTGTCTTGCGTTGGTTATGAAGGCTCCATCCTCGCTGACATCGAACATGGCGAGCACTGCGGAACCGTGCGCCTCCCACTGTTTTGGGTGCGGACAGTCGGCCATAGCGCGGATAGTATCCAGGTCGTTTGGGATGCGGCACGGCGGGTTCAGGTCCCATGCGGATTGTAAAAGTGATCTATACATAAGCCTTGCCATCGGGCGCATGGTTCTCACCCTCAAAGACCAAAAATCGCCCTCGTACCAGGGCTGATACGGTGGCCTGTCTGACATTCCTACAATTCACCCCACAGAGCCTTTTCTTCAACGATGTCGTTGGCCATGTCAGCCACGCGCTCTAACCGAGCCATTTTGACCAACAGAAGTCGGTCTGAAGCCAGCTTCAGTTGAGCGACCACTATCTCCAGGTTGGCTTCCTCCCCGTTTCTCTCGATGTACTCGGCAACACCCTTGGCAGCCGCAGCTACGTCTGAGAGATTGATGTCTGCGCCTTTGCCGGCTGTGGCTATTGCGTCCAGGTTGTTATTCACTGCGTTACTCCTGTGAGTGCTCGAACGGTTATTTCTGTGCGCGGGTTCTTCCGGTCTGTTGACCACTTGCGTACGGTCAATTCGTCCACATGGTTGTCGCTTAGTGGTTCACCATTCCGATTCACAAGCACGCCGTTTTTGGCGATCCCATCGAGTACGCATTTCGGAAGGTTGTCGACGTCGCGCGCCTGTTTGGGGCCAAAATAAACATCCAGGCGAACTGAAAACTTTTCTCCGACACACCGATGTCCCCGGCAGAATGTCGCCATGGCTCTCTCGAACGCCTCGGTTTCGGCGGTCTTGAAGTGCCTTCCCTTGCTGTGCCGCGTGTACGTGTTCACGCTCGGGGGCACCAATGGGACCACAAATGAAATCGCGTGGCTCATCTATCCCTCTCGCTCAACAGCGTCGTTCCGCTGGCTCCATTCACCCAATACGCTTTCCCGTCCAGTGATTCGCACCAGCACCAGTCGGAGTTAAGCAGGTACATCTCAAAGTTCGGCCGGATTTTGAACCCGCAGAGCCTCTGTAATAACTGCTGGTCAACGAAGCTCTGCGGGATGGTGGTTGAGGTCATGGTGTTAAGCGATGATCGGAAGAGTGATGCCCAGGTCTTTCAGGGTGAACGCGATGTTCTGCACTGCGGTCACTTTCCACTTGCCGCCGTCAGCTTCAAACAAGGCCAGTTGCGCTCCCTTGTCTGACTTCTGCGCGCGGAAGATGAACTCCGACTGCGGCTGATCGACTTCGGCGAAGGTGCGGAAGGGCGCCAGTGTTACCCGGGCCCGTAGCTTCTCCGTCGCCTTAAGGGACAGGCCGGCTTTCAGTTCCACCTGCTGCGATACGCCGTCATCCTCTGACGTGGCTACCTCGCCGTCAGTGACCTTTGAGGCAATAGAGAGCAGGTATTCCCGGTCTGGGGTTTGTGCGAAGTGCGCCTGGATGCCAATGCGGAACGCTTCAAGCCCATACCACTGGTCGAATTTGAAGCCCTGATACTGCGGCGGTTTGGCAATGGCGAAGGTGCGCCGCCGTCCGTGCTCATCGCTAACGCCGGTGAGCAGATGTACTTCTTGGTGGTTGACGATGTGTACCAGCGGCAGCTCTTCGGCCGCGGTGTCGATCTTTTCCACGCCCGTGTTGATCAGGTCGCGCAGCGCGGCCAGGGTGGTAACAGAGAAATGGCCATGCAACGGATCCGGCGCTGGCTTGATCTCGGTGAACGGTTCATCCGAGAACTGTTTGCTGCCCACCGTCACGACGGTAGGCTGAAACTGATCTTTCAGATATTTGAGTGCTTCAGCAATCAAGTGTCTCTCTCCTTACTGCTTGGTTGTTCCGGATTTGCTCTCGTCGAAGAGAATCTCTTGCCGGATGTCGCGGGTGTATGCCTTCAGGCTCCCTTCTGCCTTTGACACGTAGACGGTGCCGGCGATGCCTTCGAGGCTGGCCAGCTTCAGTTTGGTTTCAAGCTGGACTGCGGCCGTCTGGCGGTCCTCAGTAGGCTTGAAAGTAAATTCAAAGGTGATCTTGCGGGTTGCGTCCGCCGGGGTGTTCGGATCGCGCATGTTTTCAATGAGCTGCTGAACGGCTTTGCCGAACCTCTCAGGAAACTTGCCGCCCAGGATGTTGCCAACGTTTAATTCAAAAAACTCGTCGCCTGGTGCCACTTCTTTTTCCTCCGTGAATCGTCAATCAACTTCATCTCCTGCCAGTCGTATCGCAGATAATTCCCGCACTCAGCGCATCGAACCGTTACCACGCCAGTGCGCCTGTCCAGCCGCGGCCAGAAGTACCTTTTATGACGGCAGCCAAACAATCTTTCGAGCAGACTCAGCAGACTCTCGGGACCTTCTGCCCGGTAACTTCCTCTACCGCTGCAGATACCTGCTTCTGCAGGTCCACCAGCCGTATTCCGGCGGGAAGCTTCGATTCAAAGTGCTCGCGTCCTTTGTCTTCGAGCACCAGGCCAATGGTTGCTTCTGATTCGTGGGCTCTGCGGATGTAGCCGTGATCTTCGAGGTCGCAGATTGCCAGCCCGAAGAGAAGCAAGTCCATGCGCTGTCCGCGGCGCACGAGACGGTTGTAGATACTCATCATCTCGACTGGTCTTGGATCCAGGGACGCTATGCAGGCGAGGATGGCGGTTTCTAGATCATTGGGGCCTGATGTCTTCATGCGATGTCCTCCCTCAATTCCTTCACCACGTTGTACCCGTACCACCGGATCGGCGTTCTCTTGCTGCCCCGCTTGCTGTTGCACTCCCAGCAGCTCAGTCCGTTCTGGGGCTTGCCTGTTTCCGGATTCACAATCCGCTCATCGATCCTCGAGGCATGACGTCCAAACTCGTGCTCAAAGGTCCCTTGCGCGAACGGCAGACGCCTCATGCAGTGGCAGCACACCGGGTAGTTGATCTCGGGATGAACCTGGCGCACCCACATCTGAATCTTTCGCCACAGATATTCCGCTTTACCTTCCGGCGTTCCTGGGTTGCAACGTTCTCGGCCGTCCGGATAGACAATTACTGCCGGTTTGTTCTCCCAGTGCCTGCCCGGCCCTCGACGGATTGAAGACCGGGCCTTCGCTGGCTTCTCTGCTTTCTGAGCACTACGCAAGTACCCCCGTGAGATCTTCGGGCCAGCCGCCCGTAATCTCGTGGTGCTCAGACGTGGAGAAGGAATCCTCATGGGGTTAGCTGGCGGCCGTCGTCCTCACACACTGCTCATCTTCTTCGCGGCTTGGTTCGTCCTCGGGTGGGTTCCTGCGGTCTCGTTCTGCGTAGAGGATTGGCAGCAGTCGCTCCCGGCGCGCAGAGTGATAGTCGTCATGATCTGTTCCGAATCCCAGGTTGTAGAATTCACGCTCGGCCGCAATCGCGTAAGGCAGAAGCCGTGCGTCGTCATAGTGAGTTTTGCCAGCGGTGATCCACTCAGCAGAGAGCGCGTGATCTGCATTGGCTGACCCAATCAGGCAGCAGCATGATCCGTAAATCAGCTTGCCGTCCTCGCAATGAGCAATCAGCGCGGCGAGGCGCTCGTCGCTGTAGTTGGCCCGAATGAACTTGACGATGTTCTCTGTCTGCATATTCACTCCTAAATCGACATTTCAAAAAAGTCCGTATCCGCCGGCAACTCAACCATGTCACCAGTTCGTAGCTTGATTGTTCCGGCATCGAAACCGCCCTTCAGAATCTCCGCGTCCACCTGGACCACCTGCTTGTTCTTGCGGCGGACTTTCACGATCTCGACTGTGGCCTCGCCGGTCTTGCGCTTGGCGTTGTACTGCTGGCCCTTTTCGAGAAAGTCAGCGGCGATGCGGGAACCGAGGCGGCTCATGAGAACAATTCCTCCTGCACCGTCTCCACTCCGGTCTTCAGGTTCTTCATGGCCAGCTTGCCTTCCTGGTTCCGGTGCCAGAGCACGGCATGGCGGAACTTCTGAACCGCCACGCCTGTAATTGCGTTCAATCCGCGCTGATCGGTGCGAACCCGCCAGATGTGCGTATCGGGGTCGTAGCTGCGCTCTGCCGGGACGAATCGACCTTTTAGCCAGCCGATGAATTCATCGTTGTACGAAAACTCAAGCGAGTAGCCATCGCCGGATTCGCGGATTGTGATTTGATCGTCGCTCACGCTACTTCCTGTCCTTTCTCCGAGAACGCCACCCATCTCCAGGGAAAGCCGATAGAGGCAAACCGGCTGTTTTTCCAGTCGGCCTCTTCTGGCGTCATCTCCGCATCTCCGGCTACTTCGTCTGAGGTTGTGGAGCAGAGCACGTACCACTTCGGAGCTACGGTTTCATCCACTTCGGTGGTGTCGAGTGCGATTGTGTTGAGCATGCGTCACCGCCTCAGAAGGGAAGGTCTTCAACTTCGGCTTCGCCTTCGTCGTACTGGCGAATGTCGATGTCGAGTTGAGCCAGGATTTCCAGTTCACCCTTGGCCAGAATGTCGTTGTTGTGGTCGGCCTTCTCCCGCTTGCAGCGCTTTTCGAAGGCTTGCAGGATCCGCACACCGCGCTCGATCACCGACAGACTGGCTTCGTCGGCAGCTTCCTTTGATCGGAACCCGAAGATGTGCTCAAACACCCGAAGCCGCATCTGCTTCTCGGCTTTGCCCGATCCTCCCCATAGCAGCTCCATTGCTGCGTGGAGCTCGGCCGCCAGGATGTCGCGGCGCTTCCGCTTCTCGTAAAACTCGGAATTGCCATCTTCGGAAATCAGATCAGCACTCGATTGTGCTGTATCGATCTTCACGATGGCCATGGTCTGCTGCACGCGGTCAAAGTGTGGACGGATGGACTCCCACACGGTCTTGTAACCGCCGGGCTGATAGCTTGGCTTATCCGACCAGCGAATAACTTTCCCGTTCAGTGCCCAGGTGCGGTCCTTAAGCACATCGACGCGATGCACCATGCGGCCTTCACCTTCGGCCACTGCGCCAGCTTTGCGCTTTGCTTTCCGCTCCAGGCTCAGTTCCAGCAGCAAGTGTGGCTCATAGCCGAACGATTCCGATCCGCCGGCCTTGAATGCGGTGCCGGTCTTCACCAGCTTGGTTTCACCGGGCTTCTGCTCATCTTCAATTTCTTCCATCACGTTGCCGAGACGACCAAGAGCGAAGCAGTGCATGCTGGAGTTGAGGAACAGGGCGGTGTACTGGCCCCAGAGTGCCTTAATGTCTCCCCATACGTTGATCGGGATGCGTCCGCGATTCTTGGCCTTGAACGACTGCATCAATTCCTGCCAGATGATCGTGAGCGAGTCGCCAGCCCACACACACGCCCCGTTTCGCTCGGCTTCGCGGAGGTCCGAGAGCATCGCCTTGAAGGTTGGCACTGTGCGCTGAACCAGTTCAACCTTCTCCATGGCGAAGATGGGTTTAAGGAATTGCCAGCCTGGCTCGGTATCGGTTACGTAAACCGGTGCGCGATTGTGCTTCTCAATGGACAGTCCCAGGGCAAGCATCGCCGCAGAGGTTGTTTTGCCGGATCCTTGTCCGCCAAACCAGCCAATCTTGATCGGGACGACAGGTTGAATGGATTGCACTTTTGCGGGTGCCTGCGTTGAGCGAATATCTTCTTGCGTGATACCTAATTGCTGAGTTGCCATTTTGTTTCTGCCTTCCTTTCGTGTTGTGCCCGGAACCGGGCTAAAAAGTGAATCAGTCTTGTTTCAAGCGGGACAGTCCGACGACTTACCGTCCCGCCCTCGTTCTGCTCTCAAATCCCCTCCGGAACGCGATGATCCCTTGACCAGCGATCAATCCAGCGCTGAATCTCTTTTGCGCGTGGACGCTCCAGCTCGCACAAAACACCCAGACAGCAAAACCTATCTTTTTTGCGTAGCCGATTACGCCCCTGCTTGTACTTTCCGCTCCTGAGAGCTTTTACCCACTTCTGCGCTACTGGATTCAGCTTTTTCATCCCCGCACCCCCGCTCGGCCATACATGATTTCAGCCGCGCTCTCTACTCCGGCTTCGCCCTTGCACTCGCTGCAAAGCACAGGAGAACCAGGCTCGCCCGGTTGAAGCTGATAGCCGCAGTGATTGCAGATTGGTTTATCGCAGTGATCGCAGGCGCGTACCTTGGGTCTGCCGCAACCACACTCTTGGGGGGCATACCCGAACACGCGAGCATGAGCATCTGCCCAGATGGAAATTACCGGAGCTGAAGGCTGGCCACCCTCAGCCCCGATCCCCGAGTTCGACGGAGAAGCACTCGGGAAACTTTTAGCAATCAGTGAGCGGCACATCCCCGCACAAACCAGGGACAACAGTGCCATCCTGCCATCAGTGGTCAGGTGGCACACAAACCAACGGGATACCAGCAGCCCCTTTTTCTGGAGGATGTGCGCTGCTTCGACAACCGGGGAGATTTCGCCGCCAATCTTGGAAGTGAGGTCAGCGATGTGAAGCGGTTCGTTCCGCTCTACAGCGGACTCAAACAGATGCCAGAGAATCTGAATTTCAAGGTCTGAGAGGGGCTGAATAATGAGGGCTAAATCCGGTTTATGCAGTGCGCTCGAAGTGGTACAATTCAAGGAAAGCCTTTACTTTCTTGGCTTTCCGGGTAACCAGTTGGGCGGTTAGTTCAGTTGGTCAGAACGCCTGCCTTACAAGCAGAGCACCCAATAAACTATGCAGGGGCTCTATTCTGATCCTACCCAAAAGGCTACCCGGAGCCGGGTTAACTTGCCTTCTTACTGCGTTTCAATACGTCAATACCGTTAGTTTCGGCGAGCTTGCGAATAGCCAGCCGGAATACCTGTGAATGGTCAACCCCAAGCTTCAGCCGCAACGCCTTTAGGATGTCTTTGTCATTGTCGCGGAGCCTGAAGTTGATCTGTGCTGTGTTGCGTGCCATCGGGAGTACATTACTCTCTCGTATATACGATGTCAATAGGTTTGCTGGATTTTTATTTCCTTTGTTTTCATCATCCGGCATTTTTCACCGCCTTTTTCTTCAGAACCAGGGCGGAGAGTGCGTCCTTTTTAGCATCGAGCCTGATTTGCGAATACCAGCGGCTCATGTTGATTGAGGTATGCCCTGCTATGGCCATGATGGTTTCGTCGGGCGTGCCGTTCTCAAATAGCTTCGTAAGAATCTGGTTGCGGAAGTTTCGGGGCTGCAGCCATTCGTAGCCGGTAGCCTCTCGCAGTTCCTTGAATGACTTGCGGATGAATGAACGGCTCGCCGGCAAACTTGGATCGTATTCGTTACGCTTGACCATCTTCGGGAACAGGTAGCTATCCGGGGCTCCGGCTCCATGCTTTCTGGCCCTTTCCACGATGCGCTGGATTTGCTTCAGGGCGATTTCATTCAGCGGGATAACCCTTGCCCGGAACTGGTTTTTAGCTCCGGCGTCCGGTACGTGGAGCTTGGGATTATTCTTCCACTCGCCATCAATGAAGACATGCTTGAACTGGAGCATACGCAGTTCCGAGCCGCTGGCGCTGGTATTGTTTGTGACCGAAACAGCCCAATAAGCTACAGCCCAATCAGGGTTAGCCGCCGCCACCTTGAAAAAGTGCTCCTCTTGTTCCTCGCTCAGCACTTTGGGCGGTCGCCACTCAGGAGGTGGGAGCTGGCGAAACGTCTTGCCAATATGCGACCACATATCGCAGAAGCGAAGCACCTGAGAGATGACATTCGTTTCATGGTTCACATAGGAAACGCTAACCAGGGCCTTGCGTTTCTGCTGAAACTCAATCAGGTGGCCTACGTGCATGGCGGAAATCTGTACCGCCCCAATCGGATCATTGGTAATGTTCTTGAGGCATAACCTGTAAAACTCTCTGGTTCGGTCTTTCCTGACCGTGGGCTCTTTTACATACTGCCACCACATATTCATGGCTTCTGATAATGGCTTTAGACGAAGGGATTCCGGGGCTACGTTCATTAGGGCCTGTCTCACCTGTTCTGCGCGGGTTATAAAATCGGGCGTTGTAGATAAATAGCTTACGCCATTCCTTCGCTCGCGCTCAACTACAAGATGTGCGGTTCTTCTTTCGGATCCACTCCATTCCTTGTAGCTGGCGCTAATTGGCGCTTGACTAAGATCGAGAGTACCGCAATTTCTTGCACTCCGCTCTAAGGAAATGTCACGTTGCGATGCACAAAAGCTCCCTACACTTCCGGGCGGCTTACGGGCTGTAACGTCTGCAGGTAAGGCGTTCGTTCGTGCTGCGATTGATTCTGTGAAGTCTCTAATCTTTCTATCAAGGGAAGTAATGCAGCTCATTTTGGGTGTTCCTCTTTTTGTATGAAGTTTTCGGGCTTATTAAGAAGTATAAAGTTGCCCGACAGCGAAGCATCCTAACAGACTTTGGCAGAATGTGGAAAAGTATTTTTTCATTCGCCTCTTGACAACTTTGGTAGAATCTGCCAAAATGTTCGTATGATTAACCGGATAAATATGGCGACGAAGGCAGACATAGAAGCAGCTCTTAATGCCGGCGGCTTCGTGCGTTTCGTCTGGGCAGCAAAAGGAAGCAGCATTCTGGTTCATCCAACAGGCTACGAGCAGGCTATTGATGGGCGCGCCTATCATGGCTTCCTGCGGACCATCGCCAATGACTGCCAGAGAACCGAAACCGGCAGCACTGAGAGCAAGACTTTGGTTGTCGAATGGCGGAAGAAGTGAACGGCACTCAGTTACAATCCGATGCCATGACACCAAAAAAGACAGTCTCTTTTGAGGTCTGGTATTGCCGTCACTGCCTTGCCGAACGCCCGATTAAGGGGCAGAAACCAACCCGCTGCTGGAATTACAAATGCCGCAGAGCTGATTGGGACCGCCCAAAGATCAAAGAGGGACGCCCGAGAAAGGACCAGAAGCGCAAGCCCCGGCCCTCTCCCAAGGCCGCCAAGAAAGGAAAAAGGTAAATGAAACAGACTACAGAAGCAGTCCCAACAATCACGATATGCGGCAATCACGCGGCTTCAAGCGCCAACCGGCCCAAGGATGTTGCTGATACTTGCGCTTCATGGAGCGATGCAGAAAAGGCCAAAGGCCGCAAACTGCTCAAGACTCAAGATGAGGTCATCTGCGACGATGCTACGGCTTACGCTGCAATGCTCTCCTTGGGGCTGGACATCATGTACAAGGGCGGCATCGCCAAAGCGAAGATTCGCAAAGGCTGGCGAACGGCCAGAGAGGAGTAGGGGAAATGGCTGGCAATACCGGAAAGATGACACGCGAACAAATCCGCTTACGAGGGCCACGCATGGTTCTTGGGCGTTTTCTGAGCAATGGCGAGTTGTTCATTTTCATAGAGGGGCAAACACCAGTAGATAGTTACGCTGTCATTGCCAGATCCTATTCGCGCTCCTATCTTGAACGCATTGCGAAGGTGGCGGCTGACGGCGCAAGGGAGAGAGGGGAGTAAACGGTAATGGGGACACAGACGCAGGTTCAAGGTATGTATCGACGCGGGTTTAATGATCCGATTGAGGGAGCCAAGCGCTACCTCGAATTGAACGTTGAGATTGGCGAACTGGAAGCACACGAATGCCCCGACCCTGAGTGCGAGCGGTTTGAGCCGTGCGCGCTATGCGAGGACATAAGCCAGCGTAGCCACGAACAGGATTCAATCGTAACCAAGTGGGCAGCGCAATGGGCAAAACAGCTTCTTCGCGGACAGAACACTCTTCCAGTTGGAGTCTGGTGCGACTGTGGGCACATCAGCGGACAGCATGGAGTTGACTATCCGCACGTCTGCGCTACTGGCGGGAGCGACGGTTGCGAAAATGGCTGCAAGGGATTCACGGGCGCGGCCCCAACCCCGGAGCCGTAAGCGGTGACAGAAAAGGAGAAACGATGGCTAATTTACAGGACTTCAAGGACGATCTAGCGCGTGAGGCGCACGGAATGACAACCGCAGAGGCCCATGCCAATGGCGTCTGTATTGAGTGCAAGAAGCCGCCCCGATTCAAGACGGCTGAGGGCAGGGCAGAATACCGCATCTCTGGCATGTGTGAGTACTGCTGGGATGATCTGTTTGCGGAAACAGAAGAGGAAGAAATCGACGAAGACGCTCCAGCATTTTAGCCGGGGTAGCCGTAAGCGGTAAGCGAGTGAGGGAGAGAAGGTGAACGATGGCTGATTTAGTTGGAACTTGTCCAAAGGATTTTTGGCAAGAGTGGATTGCTGAAGGCGATGCTGCTGGCGATCCGG
>Ga0134128_10006518_pt1 | contig 14130 bp, 8 predicted proteins | sample KB31754_FD_96462 | JGI IMG/M metagenome (GOLD analysis project Ga0134128, IMG submission 96462) | Terrestrial soil microbial communities with excess Nitrogen fertilizer from Kellogg Biological Station, Michigan, USA - KB3-175-4 | ecosystem: Environmental > Terrestrial > Soil > Unclassified ... | reverse complement strand
CCACATCCTCTTCATCGCCGCCGGCGCGTTCCACGTCTCGAAGCCGTCGGACCTCATTCCCGAGCTCCAGGGGCGCTTTCCCATCCGCGTCGAACTCGAAGCGCTCGGCCGCGACGACTTCGTGCGGATCCTCACCGAGCCGCGCGGCGCGCTGCTCAAGCAGTACACGGCGCTGCTCAAGACCGAGAGCGTCACGCTCGAGTTCACCGACGACGCGATTCTGCGGATCGCCGAGCTGGCGACGACGGTCAACGAGCGGACCGAAAACATCGGCGCCCGTCGGCTGCACACCGTGATGGAGCGGCTGCTCGACGAGGTGTCGTACGACGGGCCCGAGCTTGGCGGCCGCACGATTCGCATCGACGCCGCGTACGTCGATCGCATGCTGGCCGACATCGTCCAGCGCGACGACTTGTCCCGCTACATCCTGTGAGCCGACGGCCGACCAGAGCGATCACGACCCTCGGCGGCGTGCTGCTCCTCGGCGCGGCCGCCGGCTGCGGCAAAAAGGGGCCGCCGCTGCCGCCGCTGCGGCCGACGCCAGGAGCCGTCACCGCGGTGGCCGCGCGCCGCGTCGGCCGCCACCTCGATCTGCGCTTCACGATCCCCACGACCAACACCGATCGCACGTCGCCCGCGGCCGTCGCGCGCGTCGAGGTCTATGCGCGATCGGTGCCGGCCGGTTCGCCGCGGCCGGCGAAGGAACAGATCGTGCTCAAGGAGAATCTCGTCGACGTGGTCGAGGTGAAGCCGCCGGCGAAGTCCGACGAGTCGGCGCCCGCCGACACGACCGCCGCGCCGACGTCCGCGAAGCCCGGCGACGACCGGCCCGGCACGGGTGACGTCGTCACGTTTTCTGAGGAGATCCCGCAAGCGACGCCGCTGCCGCTGCCCGCGCTGAAGGGCAGGGCGGCGCAGGTCGCGGCTGGTACGGCGCGCCCCAGCGCCCCAGCGACGCCGCCGCCGGCGGCTGGCGCCGCCGCCGGCACCGGCCAGGCGTCGACCGGCGCCGCCGTGACCACGGCCGGCGCCTCCACGGCCGGCGCCGCGGCCGCCGCGTCCGCAGCCAATCCGGCCGCTGCGGTCACGCCGAAGCTCGAGACCCCGCCGCCCGCCGTGCCGACGCGCTATTTCTGGATTCAGGCCGTGGCGCCCCACGGCCAGACGGGGCCGCCGCCCGATCTCGTCGCGGTGCCGCTCGTCGATCCGCCCGCGGCGCCGACGGCGCCGTTAATGGACTACACCGAACAGACGTTGACCTTCACCTGGCAGCCCGGCGCGGAGGGCGAGACCTTCCGCGTCTATCAGGTCGATCCGAGCGGCAAGGAAAAGGACGGGCGTCCGCTCAACGACGCGCCCCTCAAGAACGCGTCATATCAGGCGCCCGTCGCGTTCGATCACGAGCTCTGCCTTGCGGCGCGCGCCGTCGACGTGCGCGGTGTCGCGGCGATCGAAAGCGACGCGACGTCCCCGGCGTGCGTGACGCCGCACGACCATTTCGCGCCCCCGGCGCCGGCGAACCTCAACGGCCTGCCGGACAACGGGGCCATCGACCTTCGCTGGGATCCCGTCACGGCCGCGGATCTGGCCGGGTATCTCGTCTTGCGCGGCGAAGGCGGCGGTGAGACACTGCACGAGCTCACGCCGGCGCCGCTCGCCGCGACGACGTTCGTCGACTCGACCGTGCGCTCCGGCGTCACGTACGTGTACGTCGTCGTGGCCGTGGACAAGGCGACGCCGCCGAACAAGAGCGAGCAGTCCAACACGTATACCGTGACGATTCGCTGACCTCACCCCACTCACCAATGACGCGCTTGTATCGTGTCGAACATCGTCTTGAAGGCGGCGCGCCGCTCTATGCCGCCGAGCGCGAAGGCCGCTGGCGGCTGATTCAGGGCGATATCTTCGGGAGCTTCTCCGAGGGCCCCGAGGTGTCGTCCGAGGAGCTGAACTTCCTCGCGCCGGTCTCCCCGTCAAAGATCGTATGCGTCGGCCTGAACTACAAGGACCACGCGCTGGAGATGGGGAAGCCGCTCCCGGAAGAGCCGCTGATCTTCCTCAAGCCGTCGACGGCGGTGATTGGCCCCGGCGCGTCGATTCAGGCGCCGCAGTGGGCCGGGCGCGTCGATCATGAAGCCGAGCTCGGACTCGTGATCAAGAAGGTGACGCGCAACATCAAGGCCGCCAAAGCCGCCGAGCACATCCTCGGCCTGACCTGCGTGAACGACGTCACCGCGCGCGAGCTCCAGAAGAAGGACGTCCAGTACTCGCGCGCCAAGGGCTTCGACACCTTCGGGCCCATCGGCCCGTGCGTCGCCGTCGGCCTCGAAGGCCGCGATCTCGAGGTCAAGGGTTATGTCAACGGCGACCTCCGGCAGCACTCGCGCACCCGGGAGTTGATCTTCACCATCCCTGAAATCGTCGAGTTCGTCTCCGCGGTGATGACGCTCCTCCCCGGCGACGTCATCGCCACCGGCACGCCGTCGGGCGTCGGGCCGATCAAGCCCGGGGATTCGGTGACGGTCCACGTCGAGGGCGTCGGCGCGCTGACCAACCCCGTCGTCGCCGCATGACGACGCATCGGGAGCAGCTCGCGGCGCTCGAGCGCGCGGCCGAGCAGGGCGGAGGCGAGGCCCGGCTCGCGAAGCAGCATGCCGCCGGGAAGCTGACGGCGCGCGAGCGCGTCGACGGCCTCTTCGACCCCGGCACATTCGAGGAAATCGACAAGCTCGTCACGCATCGCTGCCTCGACTTCGGCATGCAGGACGAGATCGTGCCGGGCGACGGCGTCGTGGCCGGGCACGGCCGCGTCGACGGCCGCCCGGTCTACGCGTTCGCGCAGGACTTCACGGTGTTCGGCGGGTCGCTCTCGGAGACGAACGCCGCGAAGATCGTGAAGATCATGGATCTGGCCGTGCGGATGGGCGCGCCGATCGTCGGGCTCAACGACTCGGGCGGCGCGCGGATCCAGGAAGGCGTGCTCTCGCTCGGCGGCTACGCCGACATCTTCCTCCGCAACACGCTCGCCTCCGGCGTCGTGCCGCAGATTTCCGCCATCATGGGGCCGTGCGCCGGCGGCGCCGTCTACTCGCCGGCCATCACCGACTTCAACATCATGGTCGAGGGCACGAGCTACATGTTCGTGACCGGGCCGGACGTCATCAAGACCGTCACGCACGAAGACGTCACGAAGGAAGAGCTCGGCGGCGCGATGACGCACAACGCGAAAAGCGGCGTCGCGCACTTCTCGGTGGCGGACGACCGCGAGTGTCTCGCGCTCATCCGCGACCTCCTCGGCTTTCTGCCGTCGAACAACCTCGACGATCCGCCGCGGCGCGCGACGGCCGATCCCGCCGACCGCGAGGACGCCGCGCTCGACGCGTTGATCCCCGAGCAGCCCAATCAGCCCTACGACATGCACGACCTCTTCCGGGCCGTGATCGACGACGGCGTGTTTCTCGAAGTCCACCGCCACTACGCGCAGAACGTCGTCGTCGGCTTCGCGCGGCTCGGCGGACGGCCGGTGGGCCTCGTGGCCAACCAGCCCGCGGTGCTCGCGGGCTGCCTGGACATCGACGCGTCGGTGAAGGCCGCGCGGTTCGTGCGCTTCTGCGACGCGTTCAACATCCCGCTCATCACGTTCGAGGACGTCCCCGGCTTCCTGCCGGGCGTGCGCCAGGAGCACGGCGGCATCATCCGCGCGGGCGCGAAGCTGCTCTACGCGTTCGCTGAGGCGACCGTGCCGAAGATTACGGTCATCACCCGCAAGGCTTACGGCGGCGCCTATTGCGTGATGGCGAGCAAGCACATCCGCACGGACTTCAACTACGCCTATCCGACCGCCGAAATCGCGGTGATGGGGTCGGAGGGCGCGGTGAACGTGCTGTATCGCCGCGAGCTGGCCGAGGCGGCGGATCCGGCCGCGCGCCGCGCCGAGCTCGTCGCCGAGTTCCGCGAGAAATTCGCCAACCCGTTCATCGCCGCCTCACGCGGGTTCGTCGACGAGGTCATCCACCCGCGGATGACCCGCGCCAAGCTCATCGCCGCGCTCGCCACCTGCGACAACAAGCGCGACCGCAACCCCTCCCGGAAGCACGGCAATATTCCCCTGTGACCGATGCGTACAGACGATCTGGCGATCTCGCCATTGGGGATTGATTGACGATGGGGGGATCGACGGGATCCTCGCGGGCGAAAGTCCTCATCGCGAATCGCGGTGAGATCGCCGTCCGCGTTATTCGCGCGTGCCGCGAGCTCGGCCTCGGCGCCGTCGCCGTCTATTCGGAGTGCGATCGATCGGCGCTGCACGTCCGGCTGGCCGACGAAGCCTGGCCGATCGGGCCGAGTCCCGCGTCCGAGAGCTACCTCCGCATCGACGCCATCGTCGAGGCCGCGAAACGATCGGGCGCGACGCTCGTGCACCCGGGCTACGGCTTCCTCGCGGAGAACGAAGACTTCGCGCAGGCGTGCATCGACGCCGGTCTCACGTTCGTCGGACCGCCGCCGGCGGCGATTGCGCAGATGGGCAGCAAGACGGCCGCGCGTCAGGCGGCCATCAAAGCGGGCGTGCCCGTCGTGCCGGGCACCGAGTCGCCGCTGCCGGACCACGCGCCCGACGCCGTCGTCGCGGCCGAGGCCGCGCGCGTCGGCTATCCGCTCGTCGTCAAGGCGGTCTCGGGCGGCGGCGGCAAGGGCATGCGCACCGTCAACGCGCCGGAGGATTTGCTGGCCGCGGTGCGCGTCGCGCGATCGGAGGCGCAGGCGGCCTTCGGCGACTCGTCGGTCTACCTCGAGCGCCGCATCATCGGCCCTCGGCACATTGAGATCCAGCTCCTCGCCGACGCGCACGGCACGGTCATTCCCTTCGTCGAGCGCGAGTGCTCGATTCAGCGCCGGCATCAGAAGGTCGTCGAGGAATCACCCTCACTGGCCATCAGCGACGCGACGCGGCGCGCGATGGCGGCGTGCGCCGCCACGGTCGCCGGGTCGGTCGGCTACACCAACGCCGGGACGATCGAATTCCTGGTCGACAAGGACGAGCACTTCTACTTCCTCGAGATGAACACGCGCCTGCAGGTCGAGCACCCGGTCACCGAGATGGTCACCGGCCTCGATCTCGTCGTGTGGCAGCTGCGCGTGGCCCTCGGCGAGCGGCTGACGATCTCGCCCGAGCGCGCGCTCACGCCGCGCGCGCACGCGATCGAGTGCCGTCTCTACGCGGAGGATCCGGATCGCGGCTTCATGCCGTCTCCCGGCCTCGTGCGCGGCATCGCCGTCCCGGGCGGCCCCGGCGTCCGTGACGATCGCGGCGTGACCCCAGGCTTCGACATCCCCGTCTTCTACGACTCGATGATCTCCAAGCTCGTCGTCTGGGCGGACACGCGCGACGAGGCCGTGCGGCGGCTCACGCGCGTGCTCGACGAGTACCGCGTCGTCGGCGTCCGGACGACGCTGCCGTTCTTCCGCTGGCTCGTCCATCAACCGGACTTCCAGGCCGGCCGCTTCGACACGACATATCTCGACCGCATCCTGGCGGCTCGTCACGGCCAGCCGTTCGTCGAGCCGACCGCCGACGACGAGACGCAGGCGGCGCTGGGGGCGGCCTTCGCCGCCTGGATGCGCGCGTCCCGCGCCGTGGCGGACGCCGCGCCGGCCGCCACCGAGAGCGCCTGGCGCCGGGCGGCGCGCCTCGGAGCGCTCCGATGACCTTCGAGGTGGAAATCGGCGGCCGGCTGCGGACCGTGACCATCGACGCCGTGGATGCCTCCGGCGCGTCGGGCGGCGCGTTCCGCGCGACCATCGACGGCGTCGCGCGCGACGTCACGGTCCGCCCGACCGACCTCGGCCTCTCGATGGTCTTCGACGACGGCCGGAGCGTCGACGTCGCGGCCACCGAAACGACGATGGGCGAGTGGTTCGTGCAGCTTCCGCACGTCGACGTCGTCGCGGTCGTCGACCGCCGCCGGCGTGAGCGGTCGCGAGGCGGCGAGGCCGCGACCGCCGCCGGGCTGCAGCGCGTCACGGCGCCGATGCCCGGCCGCGTCGTCCGCGTCCTGGTGAAGCCCGGGGACATCGTGGAGGCCCGGCAGGCGCTCGTCGTCGTCGAGGCGATGAAGATGGAAAACGAGCTGGGGTCCCCGAAGGCTGGCGCGATCACCGAGGTACTGGTGACCGAAGGCCAGTCGGTGGAGGCCGGCCGCCTGCTGGTGGTTGTCGAGTAGGGCTAAGCTGAGGTGGTGAGCGAATCTGCCGCCCCAGCCGCGCCTGAGCCCGAGAAGGCTCCGGCCGCGCGCGTGCGCGGGCGGAACCGCCGATTCGCCACCCGCTGGTCGCGCCGGCTGCTCTTCCTCGTCATCGCCGTCTTCGCCGGCCTTTTCGTCACGCTCTTCACGGTCGACATCGGCCGTCTCTTCGATCTCAAGAAGCTGGCCGAGGGGCAGGCGACGAAGTTCATGGGCCGGCCGATGCACATCGGCCGGCTGTCGGCGTATCTCACGCCCGGCAATTTCGCGCTCGACGACGTCGTCATCGAAGGCCTGACGCCGGATGCGAAGCCGTTTCTGACCGCGAAGCGGATTTTCGTGCACGTGCCCCTCTGGCGCCTGGCGATCAAACAGGTGGACGTCGAGGTGCGGATGACCGACTGGTCGATGTGCGTCGAGCAGTGGCCGGACGGGCACCACAGCTTCCCGAAGCTCTCGCTGCCTGGACGGTCGACGAAGGGCCCGTCGACGTGGAAGACGACCCTGGATGCCGTGTACGCCGATCGTGGCGAGTTCATCTACGAGGATCACGGGACGCCGTGGAGCGTCGACGCGCGCGGGTTGAGCGTCGATCTCGTCCACGCCCCGGAGCTGGTGCGGACGCTCGGGTCGCAGTACGTCGGCCGGGCGCGCTTCTCGGGCGGCACCGTGCAGATTCAGGATTTCCTGCCGATGCGCGCGTCGCTCGGCGCGTCGTTCGTGATCGACAAGAGCCTCGTCAGGCTGCACCGGATCGATCTCGTCACCGACGGCGCGGTCTCACGCGTCACCGGCGTCGTCGACCTCGGGCACTGGCCGGAGCAGACGTATCAGGTGGATTCGACGCTCGACTTCCCGCGGATGCGCGAGATCTTCTTCGGGCGCGAGTCGTGGCGGCTCGCGGGCACCGGGAGATTTCAGGGATCCTTTCACCTGTATCACGGCGGCCGCGAGCTGAAGGGCAGCTTCGCCGGCACGAACGCGGCGCTGAACGAGCTCGCCTTTCCGAATCTGCGCGGGTCGCTCGACTGGCTGCCGCAGAGCTTCGCGGTGCCGAACGCGACGTCGGACCTGCTCGGCGGCCGGACGTCGTTCGACTACAGCCTCAACGGTTTCGGCACGCCCGGCGGCGCGGACGCGACGTTCGACGCGAAGTACGTCGGCGTCGACGGCGCGGCGCTGGCGAAGTACGCCGGCATTCAGCACCTGGATCTGACGGGATCGGTGGACGGCCGCGCGGCGATGCACTGGAAGAACGGCCACTTCCACGACACCTATCGCGCGGAGGGGGCGACGGAAGTGCTGCCGCCGGCGGGCCGGCGGGTGGCCGAGCCGGAGTTGCCCGAGCCGGCGATCATCGTCCTGCCCGATCCGCTGTTCAACGATCACAAGCCGCTCGGGCAGCTGCCCGTCGGCGCCGAGATCGCCTACACGGCGACGCGGGACGGCTTCGAGTTCGCCCCGAGCTGGGTCGCGACGCCGAGCACCTACGTCGCGTTCCACGGACACGTCGGTCCGACCGGCGGCGAGCTCAACCTGCCGGCGCGCGTGGTGAGCAAGGACTGGCAGGCGAGCGATCGACTGCTCTCGGCGATTCTGGCGGAGCGGCACGCGCCGACGCGGGTCATCGACGTCGGCGGCCGCGGCACGTTCGACGGCGTCATGACCGAATCGTTCCGCGATTTCCACGCCGCCGGAACGTTCGCCGGCGAGTCCATCTGGGCATTTGGCGTGCGCTGGCCGAAGGTCAGCGGCGGTGTCGTCATCGCCGACAACTTCGTGACCGTTACCGGCGGCGAGATCCGCGGCAGCGATCCGCTGGCGCACATTCACGTCGACGGGAAGTTCGCGATCGGGTCGAACACGGCCGGCGACGATCTGACGGGGAAGTTCGCCGTGACGCACTGGCCGCTGACCGACTTCAAGGTCGCGTTCGGGCAGACGACCTGGCCGATCGAAGGGATCGGCAGCGCCACGCTGGACCTGCACGGGCCGTACAGGGCGCTCGTCGGCACGGGCACGCTGCGGATCGATCAGGGCAGCGCGTGGCAGGAGCCCTTTGACGCCGCGACCACCGGCATGACTTTCGAGGGCCGCGACCTGCTGCTCAACTCCATCGAGATGACGAAGGGCGCCGGCCGCATGCACGGCACCGCGCTCATCAAGTGGGACAACACGTACTCGTTCGACGCGACCGGCGAGCACGTCGCCGTCGAGGCGCTGCACAACTTCAAGGTGCCGGCGGCGCCGCTCTCGGGGCAGCTCGACTTCCGCGTGTCGGGCGCCGGCAGCTTCGACACGCCGACGTACACCTTCGAGGGGCACGTCGCCGACCTCTACGCCGGCGACGAAGGCGTCGGCGACGTCGCGGGCACGCTGCACGTCCACGGCACGGACCTGACGCTGAGCGACCTCAACGTCGAGGGCCGCGTGCAGGCGGCCGGGCAGGGCCGTATTTCGCTCGTCAAGCCGTACGACGCGGAGCTGACGCTGACGGCGACCGACGCGTCGATCGATCCGTTTCTGAAGTTCGTCATGAAGGAGCCGCCGCAGCTCTTCCGGCTCGCGGTCTGCGGATCGGCGCGCGTCGCCGGACCGCTCGGCGATCCGGCGCGTCTCGTGGTCGACACGCGGCTGACGCAGGCGTCGCTGCAGATCTTCGATTACGCGCTGCAGAACGACGGGCTCGTGCACCTGTCGTATGGCGGCGACACGGTCTCGATCGACACGCTCGACCTGCGCGGGGCGGACACGGAGCTCAAGATTCGCGGGTCGGTCGCGCGGGGCTCGCGCACGCTGGACCTCCGCGCGGACGGCGACGCGAACCTGGCGATGCTTCAGGCCTTCAAGGGCTTCGGCGACCTCAGCCTCGGCGGGAGCGCGAGTATCAGCGCGCGCCTGGTCGGGGACTTCGACCATCCGCGTTTTACGGGCCAGGCGGACCTGCACGACGGGCGCCTGCGGTTCCCGCGGATTCGGAGTCTCGAGGCCCTGAACGGGCGGATCACCTTCGAGAACGGCAACCTCGACTTCAGCGAGGTGAAAGGGCGCATGGGCGGCGGCGACGTCACGTTCGGCGGCGTGCTGCGTTTCGACGGCTTTCACCCCGTCGAGTACCAGCTCACGGCCGTCGGCCACAACGTCCAAGTGCCGTATCCCGCCGGGTTCGAGACGACGGCGAACGCCACCTTGTGGATGCGCGGAGCCATCGCGTCGCCGACGCTCGGTGGCGAGATCAAAGTGACGGGTGTCCGCTACACGCGCCCGCTGTCCACCGACGCCGGACTCCTCGGACTCGCGGCGGCGGGCGGGGGAGCGGCAGCGGACCAGACCGCCGCGGCGGCCGGCGATCAGACCGGCTTGTCCGTGAACTACGACATTCACGTGAGCGCGCCGTCGATGGAGTTCTTTCAATCGAAGGAGATCAAGTTGTACGGCAGCGCGTCGGACATCACCGTCCGCGGCACCGTCGACAGCCCGATCATCTTCGGCAAGATCGAGCTCGATCGGGGCGAGGCCTTCTTCAACGGCAACCGATTCCGGCTGACGTCCGGCTCGATCGACTTCGCGAATCCGCAGCGCACCGAGCCGTACTTCGACGTGCAGGCCTCGACCCAGGTGCACGTGCAGCAGCAGACGTACAACATCACCGGCCATCTCACGGGCCGCGGCACCGACATCACGTGCCACGGCGGCCCGGACTGCGACGTGAGCGTCCCGCGATTCTCCGTCGATCTGCATTCCGACCCGGCGCTCTCCACGATCGACATCTACACGCTGCTCCTCGGCGGGTCGACCGATCCGGGCTCGACCGAACGGCGGCAGCTCGACTCGCCGCAGACGGCCCAGAAGCTCCTCATCGAGACGATGGGCACGCAGCTCTTCACGGCGCCGATCGCGTCGCGCGTCGGCTCTCTCGTCGGCAACTTCATTCCGCTCGACACGATCCAGTTCGTGCCGCTCCTCGGCCTCGATCCCACCGTCGGCACGGGGACGACGACCTCCGCTCGGGTGACGCTTGGCAAGGCGGTCAACGACCGGGTGTATCTGACGTACTCCCGTGACGTCGCGAACGCGCAGGAACTGTATCTCCTGGAGTACCAGCAGAACGACCGCGTGTCGTGGATGCTGTCGCGCAACGAGGATCACACGTTCGCGCTGGAATTCCGGATCCGGCACATCTTCTGATGCGCGCGTCGATCGTTTTCCTGACCGGGATCCTGACACTGGGAGCGGCGCGAGCCGTCGCCGCGCCGGACGACATCAGCGCCTTCGTCGGGCGCACGGTCGCGACGATCGAGGTCGTCGATGCCGGCCGCCCGGCCGCCCCCGAGGTCCGCTCGCTCGTCGTCCTGAACGAGGGAACGCCCCTGTCGCTCGAGGCCGTGCGCCTCAGCGTGCAGAGCCTGGTGACGGTCGGCCGGTTCGAATCGGTCGACGTGAGCGCCGCGAGCGCGCCGGCAGATCGCGTCGCCGTGGTGTTTTCCGTCGTGCCGAGGCGTCCCGTGGACGACGTGCTCTTCACCGGCGACACGGGTCTGCCGTCTGACGACCTGCATCACCTCGTCCTCCAGCAGTTCGGCGCCATTCCGACGTCCATCCGCCCCGAGACAATGCAGCGGACGGTCACGAGCCTGCTCCAGGACGAGGGCTACCTCGCGCCGAAGGTGTCGGCGTCGATTGCCGAGGCCGCCAAACCGGGTCATGCCGTCATCGCCGTGTCGGTCGACGCCGGCGTGCGGGCGACCATCACGGCGTTGACCATCACCGGCACGTCGCCGCTCACCCGGGCCATGATCATGGCCGACACCGGCGCCGCGGAGGGCGTCCCATATCGCCGCCGCGCGATCGACGACGCGCTCGTCAAGCTGCGCGAGGACCTGCGCAACGAGCGGTACTACCAGGCCGAAGCGTTCGTCCAGAGCGACCCCGTGTCGGCCGACGGCGCGTCGGTGGCGCTCACGCTGCATGTCGACGCCGGCCCCAAGGTGTTCGGACCGTTCTTCACTGGCGACCCGCGACCGCCCGGCAAGATCGAGGACCTCGTGCCGATGGCGCTCGACCACGCGGCCGACGAAGACCTGCTCGACGACGCGCAGACGCGCCTGCAGCTGCTTCTGCAGCGCGACGGCTATCGCGATGCCAAAGCGTCGTACACGCGCACGCTGACGGACCAGGGCCTGGTCGTGACCTTCGACATCGCGCGCGGCCCGTACTACCGCGTCGGCGACGTCACGGTGACCGGGAACGCCGGCCTGCCGCGTGACGTCGTGACCCGTCTCTTCGCCGTCTCGAGGGGCCAGCCGTACTCCACGGATCGAATGGCGGCCGGCGGCGCCGCGATCAGGCAGGAGTACCTCAAGCGCGGGTATTTCAACGTCAAGGTGACGGCGCAATCGAGTGAACCGGGTGGAGCCGCTCCGCGCAGCGGCAGCGTCGTCGACGTGAATCTGTCCGTCGTCATCGACGAGGGACCTCAGGCGCATTTCGCCGACATCGTGTTCCAGCCGGAGACGCTGCACGTGCCGATCGCCGATCTGCGGCGCGCCATGCGATCGAAGACCGGTGATCCGTACGTGAAAGCGACGACGGCCGTCGACCAGGCTGCGCTCGAGACGCTGTACCGCGACCGCGGGTTCCCGACGGCCCAGGTCAAGGTGACGAGCACGCCGGGCGACGACGACCGCGCGATGGCGCTGACCGTGGCCATCGACGAAGGACCGCAGATCTTCGTGCAGGACATCCGCGTCATCGGCAATCACCGTGTGGACACGCCCGCGATTCTCGAGACCCTGACCATTCATGCCGGCGGCCCGCTCGGGGCGGCGGCCGTGCAGAAGAGCCGGCAGGATGTCCAGGCTGAATTCGGCTTCCGCACCGTCTCCATCGACGACGAGCCGGTCTTGAACGACGACTCGCGCCGGCACGTGATCGTCACGGTGGACGAGGCGCCGGCGACGACGATCGCGTGGGGCGGCGGCATCCTCGTCGATCGTCGGCCTGTGGCCGACACGCCGGGTGGGCCCTCGACCCAGCATCTCGACATCGGGCCGCGCGGGTCGTTCGAGGTCTCGCGTCAGAATCTCGGCGGCCGCAATCGCGTGCTCGACTTCTTCACCCGCCTCGGCGTGCGGTCGAACCCGAACATCGACGGGAATCCCTTCTCGTTCGTCGACTATCTCGTGCAGACGCAGTACAGCGAGCACCGCGCGTTCCAGTTGCCGGTTGATCTCACGTTCAGTGCGAGCTCCGAGCGCGACGTTCAGACGGATTTCAATTACATCAGGCAGGTTCTCAAGACCGAGGCGCTCTTCCGGGCCACCCGGCACGTCACGGTGACCGGCCAGTACGCGCTGCAGTTCGCGCAGCTCTTCGACCAGTCGATCCCCGAGGACCAGCAGCTCTTGATCGATCGTCGCTTCGCACAGGTTCGCCTGTCGGTCCTCTCCTCGAGCGTGTTGTGGGATCGACGCAACGATCCCATCGCGCCGTCGAATGGCACGTTGACGAGCGCGGATTTCGAGGTCGCGCCGAAGGCCATCGGGTCAGAAGTCGGGTTCGTCAAGACGCTCTTTCAGCTGTCCGGCTATCACGCGATCGACACCGGCAGGCGGTTCGTCGGCGCCGCGCGGCTCGAACTCGGGCTCGCGCACGGGTTTTCGCGCGACACGCTGAAGGATGCGCACGGCAACGACGTCCTCGATCCGGAGACGGGCCTGCCCATCATCGTGGCGCCGCTGCCGGCGAGCGAACGCTTCTACGCCGGCGGCGGATCGACCGTCCGCGGCTTCAACGAGGACGTGCTCGGCGTGCCGGCGCTCATCACCAACCAGGGCCTGTCGCTCGGCGGCAACGGCCTCGTCGTCCTCAACCTGGAGTTGCGCACCCGCGTCGCGCGGATCGGCGGAAAGGATCTCGGCGTCGTCACGTTCGTCGACGGCGGCAACGTCTTCCCGAATCCGTCCGATATCAGCCTGACGCAACTGCGCGGCACGGTCGGATTCGGCTTTCGCTACAACTCGCCGCTCGGGCCCATCCGGCTCGACTACGGCTTCAAGCTGACGCGGCTGCCGTTCGGCACGAGCGGCACGCTGGAGCCCCGCTGGACCTGGCACCTGAGCGTGGGCGAGGCGTTTTGATGCTCGGCCTCGCGCTGACGATAGCGCTCGCGATCGGGCCCGCGCAGGCATCGTCGGCGTCCGTCACCATCGATCGCATCGTCGCGCGCGTCGGCGATGACATCATCCAGTCGCTCGACGTCCGGCAGGCGCGGCTGCTCCGGCTCTTCGGACCCGCGGTCTCGACCGATGCCGACGTGCTCGAGCACTTGATCACGCGGCGGCTCGAGCTGACCGACGTCGCGCGCTATCCCGCGGCGGAGCCGACGGCCGACGATCTCGCCGCGCGGCGCGCGGCGTGGGGCGCGACGCTCGACGTCCACGACGCCCCCTCCGTGGCCGCGCTGATGAAGGACGCCGGTATGTCGGACGCCGCGCTGACCGCCTGGTTTCGCGACGACGCGCGGATCGAGGAGGTGGAGCGCCAGCGATTCACGGGCACGCCGCCGACGCACGACGAGGTCGTCGCCTACGTTCGCGCGCACGCGGCCGCATTCACGCCCGCTGATGGCCGCCCCGTTGACGTCGAAGACCCGGCGGTGCAGGCCAAAGCGCGCGGCGAGATCGCAGCGACCCGCCTGGCCGCCGGCGTCGCGGCATGGGTCGACTCGCTTCGAAAGCGAGCGGTCATCATTCGCTGATCCAAGAGGAAGGCAGAAGGCAGGGGGAAGAGGGAAAAGGGGACGAACCAGCTGGCGCCGGCCAACTTTTTCAGAAGGAAAGGAATTGATGGCGAACGCAGCAGGTTCCTTCCCTCTTCCCTCTTCCCT
>Ga0134128_10006517_pt1 | contig 14130 bp, 11 predicted proteins | sample KB31754_FD_96462 | JGI IMG/M metagenome (GOLD analysis project Ga0134128, IMG submission 96462) | Terrestrial soil microbial communities with excess Nitrogen fertilizer from Kellogg Biological Station, Michigan, USA - KB3-175-4 | ecosystem: Environmental > Terrestrial > Soil > Unclassified ... | reverse complement strand
TACCCGCGCCGGCCGTGAACACGATCACAAACGCCGCGATGATGTACATGCCGGTGTTGCGATCAAGCGAGGGGAAGATCAGGTGCAGAATATCGCCACCGCCCTTAAATTGATAACTGGCGATGATAGTGTTTGAAATAACGATGGCGATAGTCGCCAGAACGCGCGCAGCGCTGTTATACCGCGTTTCCAGAAGATCGGGCACGGTGAACTGCGCGAAACGCCGCACCTTCCCCGCAATCATGGCGATGACAATCAACCCTAGCCATCCACCGGCTGGTTGCCACAGCGCCGCGAATCCATTTTTGTAGGCGTTCTCGCCGCCCGCAAACAGGCTGCCTGCTCCGATCCAGGAAGATAGCAGCGTGAAAACCAAAACTGGCCATGGCAAACTTCTGCCGGCGACCAGGAAGTCCGCGCGATTCCGGACGCCAATTGTCTTGAAAATCGCAACACCGCAGAGCACGCCTACCACGGTTACCAGAACGATCGCGTAAGTCATGCGTGCGGGAGAGCTTTCCCTTCTTCGATTGCGGCGCGGGGCTGAATATGGTACGTGACCTGTGTCTCCAAGTGCAATACTCCAGCAACATCCTTGGCATCCACAACCCGGAAAGAGACCGTGTCGTCGAGCCAGTCCTGGCTCAAGCCATTCCAATATTGTGCGGCGACGGTCAGCGTATACTCCTGCCTCGTCAGCAAACAATCCAGGGCAAACTCAGCCTCGAGCTCTTGACCTGCCAGCACCTCTCCGAAATCGGTTTGTTCTATGCGGCTGTTTGTTCCGAAGACGTCCATGCCGAGCCTGTTGCGAATCAGAATGCCAATTACCGGACTCTGAACAGTTTGATAAAACAAGGCCCGGATGCGGATCCTCATCGCCTCGCCGCGCTGAAATGCGTAGCACTCCTGCCCGGCCCCGTTCAGGATCTTCACATCGATCACACGGCTTGCGCCATCGCCATGACGGAAACTGCTGCTCAGCGCGTTCGCCACCGCCTCTTCCGGGTTGCGCGTCCCTTCCCGCTCCAGTACGAACCCGACGTAGCGATTCACAGCGTCCTTCGGCGATCCCTGTATCCGCACCTCGCCATTCAGCATGAAGACGGCGCGATCCGCAAGCCGCTTCACCAACCCAAGATCGTGGCTCACCAGCAGCACCGTCATCTTGCGTTCCCGAAGTTCTTCAAACTTGCGGACGCAGCGCGCCGCAAAGACAGCATCGCCAACCGCGAGCGCTTCATCTACAATCAGAATCTCCGGGTCGACGTGAATAGCCGTGGAAAAAGCGAGCCGCACATACATGCCGCTCGAATACTCTTTCACCGGACGCTCGATGAACTTACCGATCTCCGCGAAATTTTCAATCTTTGGGAACGCGCGCTCGATCTCGGCGCGCGACAAGCCCATGATTTCGCCGTTAAGATAAACGTTCTCGCGGCCCGTAAATTCCGGATTGAAGCCCGCGCCCAATTCGAGCAGCGCGGCCACTCGCCCACTCCGCAAAACGCGCCCGCTCGTAGGCTCCAGAATACCGCTGATAATTTGAAGCAGAGTGCTCTTGCCGCAGCCGTTCGGCCCCATGATGGCGAATACTTCGCCCTTCTCCACGCGGAACGAGACGTTCTTCAGCGCCCAGAATTCTGATTCCGGCCGCGGCTCTTGAAAGGGAAGCAAGCTGCGCACACGCCCAGCGGGACTCTTATAAAGGAAGTACCGCTTCGAAACATTTTGGACGGATATCACGGCCGCAAACGTTCACTATAGCCCACCTTCATTATTGGCCGAACTGGCTGCTGCGACGCATCCCGTGCCCGAGAGGAATCGAATAGCCGATCAGGCAGAACTGATCTAGCGCGAAAAGTACGACAGAGTCCATGGCGTTGGCTTCCGCAAGCCTCGCCTCCTTCAACCATGCCGTCGAAGCCATTTCAAGTCCGACAAGATGACTGCGTTGGGACGGCAGAAAACCGAGCGCCACACCTGTCGCGATCGTCCGCGCCGCCATATCCAGGTTACGCTCGAACGTATAACTGAAGCTTTCCGTCTTGAGACAGGTGAGGTTCTGCGGCGTCCAAATGGCTGTGGGATAGTTAATGACTTGGTTGAGCGGAGTGTCGTTAACATCCGTCGGATACAACACCTCGAACCGGCAATTCGGATACGAAGCGAGCACATAACTCATGACGGCTTGAGTAAACGCCCCAATTAGTCCCGGCAGGAAGGCAGCAGCATCGGCTACCGTCGAAGGATCTACACCGTTAGTGGCAATCACCGGCAACGGATAGCCATACTTCGCCTGAAAAGCGCTCGTTGTGTATGCGTCGTAAAAGGGCATCCCCAAAGGGTCCTGCCCGACTATGTTGTAGGGAAAGTACCACCATTGTACCTCGCCGAATTGGAGATAAGGCACAACACCCGCGCCGTTCTGGATCGCGGCCATATCCGCGTAAACCTGTTGCCAAAAGGCCATGCTTGCAGGCGAAAAGTTCGTCTGCAGCGACGGCGTATTCAACACTACCGGTTCACCAGTTGAATGTCTCTGCGCGATACCCGCCGCAACGGACGGATCGCCATTGCCCAATTCCATGCTGAAGGATGCGGTAACATCAATTCCGTATCCCTTCAGCGCTTGGAAATACGACGAATGCCAGTCCCGCGCCGCGCGATTGATTCTCGGAATCGCGCTGAGATCCGTAAACCAGTTGGTCCCGTTAGCGCTCGAATTCCCGTCCGAGCCGCTAGATAGTGCGCTGCCAGAGGTCGTGACCGTCAGCAATGGCCCGGTCGTACTCGCCACAAGCGATACCTGTTCGCCAGCCTTTCCAATCGCGCGCGCGAAGATAGTTAGTTGGTTTCCCGTCGCCTCGGCGCGAATTGCCGTATACCCTCCGTTGATCAGCAATGCGAACGCCGTCGCCAGAGTCTCTGGCGTATCTCCAATTAGATTCAAATGCGTAATCGTCGTCTGCGTAGATGGGCCGCCCCCAACCTCTCCGATCACGAGACTCGTAGTGGCGTGGGTCGTGTCCACGCTGCCCGTGAACGTGACGGTTGCGGACGCATACTGCTGCCCTTGCGGAACAAGTTCGTAAAACCACAACGCACCCACGTAATGATTCACGCGGCCTTTGAATCCCAGGGAGTTGATCATCCACGCCGTTCTCTCAGGCGCTATAGACAGCGATTGATACGTGTCCCAATCGGTCGCGAGCGTGAATTTTGGCTCCGTATCGAACACCGGAAGCTCTGTCCTCGGAATGGCGATTTCTAGAAAATCGAAGTAGAAATAGGCCCCCCCGTTCGTCACGCTGACCGTGTGATCCCCCGGACCGAACTCTCCCAAGGGTAATCGCGCCAGCACATTGTCGTCATTCACGGAAACACTCAGCGGCGTGGGCGCCCCTCCGTCCACGGACACTTGAACCGTCCCGCTGCTGTTTGTTCGCAAAACGCCGAGATATAACGAGTGCATTTGCGGCGAATAGTACTTACAACTGAGCGATGCTGGGCCGCCCGTAACATAGTGAATCGACCCGCCAGAAAAGTTATCCTGCCACAGTGTCCAATTGCCGGTGTATTGGACAACCGGATCGTCATCCTCGATCCGGCGGCTTCCCGGTCCGGCGACTGAGTACTCACGTCCGACGCCGGTCACCGTCCAATTTGTGATCGTCACTTGGAACTCGCTTCGTTGGTAAGCGCCGTTCTGTATGTCGGCCGCATACGTCCACCGCATTTTGCGGATGTTCTTCGCCGCCACTAGAGGAAGCTCATCGAGCCCGCCAAACGGAATCGTGACTTGCCACGTCGTCGGCGACGTTCCGTCCGAGAATTGCTTTACCGGCGCATCCCACTGCTCCGTTCCGCCGCCAGACACATACGTATACACGCCGATACGGTTTCCATTGAGTCCCGTTTTTTTGAAGTGCAATTGGATCGTCGTGCCGTTGATCTGCGCCGCGTCCATCGTTGGGGAGAACGCCTTGACCGCCGCTGCAAGTTGCTGAATCGCCACTTCAAGCGCATCGCCGCCGAAATATTGATAAGTATAATGTTCATCAAGGAAACTAAACCCGACGTAATCGCCAGCAGTAACCGTCCCTTGCAGCGTGAGTTCTACCGTCGCAGACTGATAGATTCCCGCCACAGCGCTCGCATATTTCAGTAGCGGCACAAAGTAAATCTGCTCCCCACTGCCCGCGTCAGCCCAAATTCTCAAAGAAGGCCACGCCACGGTCGGATTGATGTCCGAATCCATCGGCACGCAATTCGTCCGCGTCTCCTGATAACTGAGAGTCAGTCCACTCAAATCCCCGTCTGGAAGGTAGCGGAATGCGGGATGCTCGAAGGTATTGTCTCGATTCCATTCGACCACGGCCCAATCAAACTGCTGCCGGAATGAGCCCGACAAAGTGAAGGCGTTTTCGCTCGCCCCACTGAGCGCCGCCACCGCCGATGGAATGAAGAAGTAGCACTGCAAATCTCTGTCGGGACGTAATTTTTCGAGAGTGTCTGCCATGATGGGCCCTACAACCGGATCGTGACTGTCAGATCACGGCCTGGCAGTTCGTTGGCATTCGTGGTTACTGAAGTGATATCCAGGCCAATCAAAGCTCCCGCCTGCAGCGGACCCAACGCAAAGCCGGACACGATATTTGAAGTTGTGAGATTAGCCGGATTAGCGGGATCGGGGATCGTGAGCGGGCAGTAAGGCTGCCCGTTTTGCGTAATTATCAATTGGATCGAAGCTCCGGCTGTTGCCGCTGTTCCCACGGTTGCAAATATGTCGCGGATGCTGTGTGCTGCATCCATAATCAGCGGCGGCGCCGCGTCTGTTTGTATCGCCAGTAATCCCTCTACCTGGATCGATAACTGCCCGCCAGAGAGCGTCCGCAATCCTTGATCCGTTGTGGCGGTGAACCCCTGCCGGTTTACATCGCTATTTCCTTGCGAGTTAGTGACAAACAACTCCGCCGTCGCAATGCGCACGTCCGGCAGCGGAAGCGAAAATGTGTACGAACCACTCGCCGGACTGCCGAAGAAGCCCCTCGGGAACGGCAGCACGAACGTTTTCTTCTGGAGCGGATAGACGAGCACCGGCGCGTTATGAGCCACCCCCGTGGTCCCGTAAGCGCCACGCGTCACCTGATAGCCTAGTCCTCCGTTCAGTGCCGCTTGTACAATCATGACCTCGGATTCAATCTGAACCAGATCGTTTATCTGCGCGCTCGCGGCCGTATTCAATGTGATCGTAGTGTCGCTCGCACTTATTCCTGAGGCAAGTTGGAACCCGCTCGGATTAGCCAGTTCATCCCAGTAACTAAGTGCCAGCGTGCCTGCCGCGATCGTCCGGGTATTCGTCAAATCCGCGAAACCAACGGCCCCAACACTCACCGTTCCCCGCCCCGTCAGCCCTAGCGCGAATGACGGCTGACCCGGAACATCGGCATCCATCCCGGAGCCGGTAGCCCCTCCGATTTGCCACGGCGTGAGCGGTGATAGTTCGTAGGCCGTCTCCTCGTTACGCACGTTCGCCGCCCGTCCCGACACATGCACCGTCATGCCGGGGCGATTCGGCACCTGGAACGCGACCGGGCTTGAACTCCCGGTCGATCCTGAGTGCCAACTTGATTCCGCAACAACGAACTTACTCGTTGCATCCGGCACGATGTCCCACTTAGTCAAAACCGTCAGGGTAGTGGCCGTATTTGTCGCGATGGGCCGTTCCTGACCGTATCCCGCACCATCCGTGATACGTACTATTGCGGATTGGTACTGGTTAACCACCATCTGCAAACTGCTGTTTCCGATGGTTATCGTGGAGAAGATATCCGCGGGATATTCGGGCTGCAATTCGAATCTCCAATAGAAGTTCGCGTGATCGTAATTAGGATCTGGCGGGCCCGCCGGGGTTGCCGCAAATCCCGTGTCCGTAAACTGCGCGGCAACCGGCTGATTGGATGCGATCCGCAGTAACTGCGCCGGTGTAACTCCCCGATAAACATTCACTCCCGCAGTGCCGGGCGAAAAGCTAAGCGAGTTCAGCGTCACCGTATTCGTGTTCGTCCCGGCTGGAACGCTCGCCGTGATGATGAACGAAAGCGCGCTTTCCGTCCCTGTTTCATCCACGGCGCTGATGCCGTAGTAATACGTCGCAGCGCCCGTAAGCGTACCACCGGTTGCGGCAAATGTTGCGTTTAATCCAACCAGCGGGATCAACGCCGCCGAAGCTTCCGTGTTCTGCGGTGTGGAAAATGCGATCGACAGACTAACATCGAAACTCCCGTCCGCGCTCTCCACAGCAGTTTCTGCAACTCCAAACTCAGTGTGGCCCTCCGCGTCTGTTTCTGTTCCGGTCAGCGGCCTCGGAAGCCCGACCTCGAACGCAGCAATTCTTCTTCCACCCGTTAGTGTGAGATTTGCCTCGGTCGTGTACCACGCGTCGTCGTGAATTTCCGCCGTAATCACCGAAGTCCGGTAACTCGGCCCCGGCTGGATACGCACAATCCGAAATGGCTGACGTGTCCAGCCCTCCTTTGCGTAAGTGAGTGTGATGATATCGCCAGGCCGCAGTTTTACACCCTTCACGCTCGTCTCGAATTCGGCGTACGTGTTACCGGCTACCGACTTATTCAACTGCAGCGACATCGCTCGTCCGGCCTGGTCGAAATTCGGAAGCCCGAGTGCCGTCAGTGTCGTGCTGACCTCCTGACCTGCCCGCCGCACATCGTCTACGTCAACCAGTGATAAACTGTCTTGCTGATAGTCGTTGAATTCGTCTTGAAATTCTACCGTGTATAAATTCGGTGAATCGGCCGCGCTTCGTGCATAAGTTCGAAATGACGAAGCGCCATTCGACTTCCGCGTAATTCCTGAAAGCGGCGCAACGTCGCCAAATTCATACGCCGGCCAGCCGCCGTTGAGCGGCTCCGTGCTGTTGCCCCCATCTGGAAGGCTCGGTTGCTGATTCGCGATCGTGTCTTCCGCGTGAATTTCCAGCAGACCGCTGCCACCCATCACCAGGTACAATCCCGAGCCATTTCGAATTCCGCGCACAACATCCGCTGCGCTCCGCCTCTTGGTGAGTACGAAATTACATTGATACGCGGGGATCAGATTACTGTTTCCATTCGCATCCTGAATCGTCACTAGCTGACTACAACGCTGTGCCGCAACAGCAAAGGTCGGAAGATCAATTTCGCTAAGCTCCCATCCACTTCGCCGTAATGTATCCAGAAGAACCCAGGCCGGATTATTTGTAAATGTCGTGCCGGCAGAGTTGCCGCTTGTATCGTATGTCGCCAGCTTCAGGCCTTGAATCAGCACCTCAATCGTCGGGAGAGACTGTCCGTCGCTGATTCGGTTCGGAACCACCAGCGACATAAACGCCATGCTTCCATACGGATCACCGAGAGGATTTCCATTCGCATCGGTGAAGTCGAAATTGAAAGCGCCATTTCGCGCGCCGGCGGTCACTACGCTGTACCAGCCGGTTGCCGTCATGTTTGCGCCCGGTTGGGCTACCGGGATTTCAATATCGTTCACAATCACTTTGACAACGCCCTGAATCTCTCCGGCGCTTAGCAACACTTCCAGGCGTGTCAGGTTACCGTCATTTCGCGCAAAAACAACCGGCGGCGCATACCATGCCGTGCCGTAGGCAAGTGGGACAAAGTCGTTGTACCGGGTTTGATTGTCCAGCACCGGCGAAAGATGCTGACCTTTTTCTCCATAACTGCGCACCAGCACCCACGCCGGAACAAACTCAATCCCTCCGAAGCGCCGTGTCACATTAGCATTGCTATCTTTGTCGAACATTCCTCGCGCCGTGCAGGCCGCCCGCGTGAAATCGCATGTCGTGAATGGAGCGCCGTTGTTCAGATTGCCAACTCCGCCCGTCTGGTCCGGTGAGTAACCACAGCGGTAGAAGGCCGAGAATACGCTTTCCGTACCTCCGTTCAATGCTTCCTGCCGCTCCGCCGCGTCGCTCGGGAACGTCCACGGGCAGCGGCGCTGAATCCGGATCTCGGGCAGGTAAATTCGTTGTAAATTCAGCCGATTCGTAAAACTAAGTTGAAGTGAATCCTCCAATGAGTTCTCCGGGGGATTCGCATACCCTCGGAACACCACTGTACTCTCACTTGCCGGCGCACCGGCATTCAGATCGAAAAAGACAAACTGAATCGTAAGTTGCGCGCCCTTCCAACCCGTATCGCGCTCTACGGCGGATAATTGTGAGTCCGCGTTTGCCAGGATCAGAGTGATTTTCGAAAGACTGTCGATTCCGTCAGTCGATGAAGCCTGCAGGTCGAATAAATTATGACGTAGAACGCGCGCATCGTAGGTGGTTCCACTGACCGTGATCCCATGGGTGCTCCAGTGTAGTTCGTCACCCGAAACAAGAGTACAGTCGAAAAGGAAGATAGGCGTTCCGGCCTGCTCCTGTTCTTTGAGTTGGTTAATGGTCGGCATTGCGGTCTAGCTCTCGATCGTGCTTAGAATCGTCACTTGTGCTCCGTTTTGATTGGGCCCTGTCGCCACTCTGCGTAGCTCATCTGTAGCGAAGCGGCTATTGCTATACACGCCTCCCTGGTCCGTTGTCGGCCGGTATAAGCCAGCGGAGGGTTGCGCTTCAGCCTGGAACCCAAACGCATAAACCCGCACGCCGGGCGGTAGTTCGACCCCGAAGCTCACGCTGCTATCTGACCCGCCTAGGTTTCCCGGAAGCGTAAGTCGCGACCATTCCGTCCCGACGCTCGCCGTCTGCGTAACCTGGCCGGATGCGCTGCTTACCACCATTTGAAGACTAACCGGGGTGTCGCCCCGCAGATACACGCTGAAGCAATACTGATATGAGCTGGCGGCTGCGATGTTTTGCCTCAGGCCTTGCGCCGCTTGCGCACTGTTCGTAATCTGCGCAGCGCCGGTGCCTCCCAGCGAATCGGCGAATCCTCCCGCCACCGTGATCAGGGGATCTTTCTCCCATACCGCCTGCGTTGGATCTTCGCTCCACGTCAGCAGATTCCCAGCCGGATCGGCAAAAGTAAATGTTCCATAACTGCCCTGAACTTGAGTAAATAACTGCTCGATAGCGCTCCACTCCGCGTCGCTAAGTCCAGAGTAAGTTAACTGCCATGTTACAAATGCACCGTTTAAGTCTGCCATCGTGATCGTGCGGCCGTCAGGCAATGTGTTTATGACAGTTCGGTAACTGATCTGCTTCGCAATGGGATACTGAGCCAGAACCCCCGAGCTGAGTTGAGGATAGTAGAGCATTAAGAACTCCGATTCTCCCGGATGATGACCTGCGTCTGTCCCCGCAGGTCCGCCTGATAGCTCATCGATAACCCGTCCACATCGAAGCTGCACGAAGGATGTGGCGTTCCGTCCCAGGGATCGGCGAAAGCAAATGTTCCGGAGGCGCCGCGCTGCGAACGGAAGAACTCCTGCACGTTCTGCATCTCGTTCTCGTCCAGCAGATCCAACTTCACCACCCACCGGCGAACCGGGGCAGCGTAGTTCTGGTAGCGTTGCCCGCTTCCGTCCACGAATCGCACCCCGTCCGTTGAGAACTGCAATCGGCGCTCGGCGGGATACTGCGCCACCGCTCCTGTTTTCAGTGTTGGAAATCCGCTCATTAGAGATCCGCCACCACATCATTCAAGGAACTGGAGTTCAGCATCGCTTCCCGCACCGCCTGCGCAATATCGTCGCGATGATCGAGGAATGACCGGCTGTCCATCGCCGACACATTCACGGTGATTTGAGGCGCTTGCGCCTGCGCGGCAGCTTGCGTCGTAGCGGCCCGAGGCTGCCCGTTCTGCCCATAATCGACCGGCGCGATTCCGCTTCCGCCATAGTCGATCCCACCTTGAAAGCTAACCGGCTGCGGCAGCGTAAACGACGTCAGCGGAGCCGGTGTCGACTGTCCTCCGCCTCCAAACAGGCTGAAGATCCCACTCAGAATCGGCGAGATCGCCGACAGTCCGCCGAACGCGCCCGAGGCAACCTGTCCCACCGTGTCTAAAACCGAGCTGCCGGTGCTCTTGGAGGACGTGCTCTGGGCCAGCGCCTGCGTATTCTGCGTGATCGTGTCGATTTGGCTCTGCGTGATGCTTTTCAGGCTTGTAAGCCCATCGGTCATGTCCTTGATTGATCCCAGGAAATTTTGGGCATCGTTCGAGCTCAAGCTCTGCCCTCCCGAACCCCCACCACCGAAGGACAACACTTGTCCAAGCCCCGTACTTCCATCTCCCGTGACGCTACTGAGGCTCTGCAATACCTGGCCTCTCGAACTCTGCCCCGCCACAGCTCCCGAAAATTTTTCTTCAAGACTGCTCTTGCGCACTCTCCACCTCCGCTCTCGTTTCGCTTTCCAGAAGGAAAAGCGCATCAACCAGCCGGGCTGGCATCGCTCTTATGTTGTTCCGGCCGCTTAGCCTCCAGGCGTGATGCTCCTCGATCATCCGGATGCTGTCAGCCGAAATGAAAGACCGCGGGCATTCGCTCGTCGCGGCTCGTCTCCGCGCCCAAACAACCGGGCCATCCTCGCAATGCTCGGCGATCCAGCCGCAGTTCCGTTTCTTTTCCAGGCCGGCTTTCCGGCATTCGTCGCACTTCCACCCGGCCTGATTAGCGAATTGGAAGTGGAAGGCGACGGTCAGTTTTTTCTTTCGTCCTCGGTCAACCCGCATTCGCGCTGGATCGCGCCGACGATCTCCTTCGCGAATGGTTCTGGACCGCTCTCAATCAGCGTCTCCACGGTCGCCGCTGCGCCATCGATGGTCAGGCCTTCGATCTTCGCCAACCCCCAGCGCAGATACAGCTTCTCAACCTCACAGGAGAGCAGGCCCGCTTCCACCCGCTCGCCGAAGTCCTCGCCCGCTTGCAGAAATTCGGCCTTTCCGGCAATTTCCCGGATCTGCCGCAGCAGTTCACACCGCCGCGTGAAGGACATTCGCCGGATAGTGAACCTCACCCTCGGATGGATCGAGGAATCGATCGTCACCGTGCTCGTGTAGTCGGTCGCCTCATCCGAATGCGATGTAAAGTTCGTCATTCGCCCCTCCTTGCGCCCGATTAGTTTGGAACCGCCATTGCAACCGGCTCTGTGAGTCGTCGAACTGTGGCACTTGGGGTACAACGCTCTTCATATAAATCCCGAACAACTGCCCCTGCTGCTGCCCCAGTTGCAGCATTACGCTGATCGGCGATCTCTGTCGCGCCGCTTGATACAGCGCCGCCGTCGCCGTGTCGTCCATCTGAAACACCGCGAAATCGAGCGCTACCGTCCGGATACCCGGCGCGATCGCCCGCGGATATTGCGATCCGAATTCCTGCGCCCGCAATTGCAAGCCGTTATTCAGAGTCAGATCGGCGGCGGTCAACGTGAAGAACTGTGCCGGCGCCGCCCCCAACCATACTTGGCCAAGGTGTCCGGGAATAATCGAGTAGTTCAATCCGGCGACGGCGGGCTCGGCCGGATACTGCGTCAATCCCGCCTGTTGGCCCTGGAAACTCGTGCTATCGACTAAGTCGCTCGCTTGCCCAGAAAATTCGAACTGATGAAGATCGCTGTTCACTTTCACGCTCAGCTTATCCACCGCCGCTCCGCTAAGCAGGCGCTGCGCCGCCGTCGTTGGGCTCCAGTAGTCGTAAATCGTCGCGCTACTCAACTCTTCCGCTGGCGTGTAAGTCATCGACGGAGTTGTTACTCCGCCCGCCTGCGGCTGCGTGCTGAACGGAGCGTTGACCAGCACCGTTTTGCTGTCCACCACGGCCGTCACGAATCGCATTTCGCTGTTTGAAACGACGGCCGCGCCTGGCGCAAGTCCGTGCGCGGCTGTGAACGCAATTGTCGTAGGAGTGCCGGATGACGCTACGGTACCTCCCGGGGAACTCACCGGCGCGCCTCCCAGGCAAGCCTGAAATAAGGCCCCGTGCGGCGGCGCTTGGGTCTGGTCAGCCCATCCCGTCATGTATGTCGTAATGTCGAAGTCCGTCAAGCGCCGGAGTCCAACCGGGTCGCCGAGAAACGTTCGCGTTCCCGTCTTATCTTTCCGCTGCGTCTTCTCTGTCTGTTGACGCGCTGTCAGTTTGACAGCCGGAATCCGGTGTTGCGGCGCTACGCTCGCGGCATTTCCATAACTTGTCTCGAGCGCCACGTAAAACCGGTTGTTATTCGATGAAATATAGCTCGGCATTCCCTCGTCCTCTGGCTCTTAGTTGCTGCTGATGTCCACTGTGAACGTCACCTTCGCGGTCTGGAGAAAGTTCCGTCCCCCATGCTTCACCGGACTGTAAGAAACTTCGTACCCACCCGCGTAGAAGACTCCGTCTCCCAGGTCGCCCCGCCCCTGGTCCAGTACCTGCGTTAGGGCATCTACGTAGAGTTGTAACTGCGATTCAACTCCTTCCAGGCGGTCCTGTGACACGCGGACCTCGGCGGTCATCTGCGCCTCGCCCGAAAAAGTCCGGAACTTCTCTCTGAGCAGGTTCGACACTTTCTCGGTGTACACATGCACCACTGGATATTGCGCCCCGGCGCTCTTCTCGACTATTTCGAAGGCCACATTTTGCGCGACAACCTGCTCGGCGGGGAACGCTGGAACGCTTGTGCTCTGCTCCGCCGCGATCGCCGCGACGTTCGCCGGCAAGCCCGCGCTTCCTGCCAGCAGATTGATCACCTTCTGTACCGTCAGGCTTCCAACTCGCGCCATCGTTATCCCCTTTGAATTAATCGGTCGTTGATCAGCCAGCGGTCCGGCGTCTGGCCGTTCCCCGGCGCCACGCCCGCAGCCAGTCCCGTCGAAGGCATCGTCCAGTTCTGCCCCGCTGGAATCGGCACCGCGTTCTGCAGCGTGATCGCATTCACCGCGTCCCCCGCATACACGTTCCAGCCCGTCACGTTGATTGGCGCCGCCGGAGCGATCACCGTCAATTGCGTTCCGTTCGCGGTATCCGCGGTTACTGGATCGCTCGGTGCGCCTTCCTGCTGCTGCGCATTTACCCAGGTAATTTGGACGATGTACGAATCCGCGCCACCCGTGCCGGCCACGGTGGCAAGCGTTGGCGCGCTCGGCTTCGGCGTCGGCGTGAAGACCAGCCCCACTCCGATCTGGAAGAACGTATCGCTCGCGTCCTGTTGCCTCTGAGAATATTCCTGCCACTTCGCCTGATACCGGTCGTTCAACTGGTTAAAGTACGCATCGCGGTAAAACAGCGCCAGAGTCCGCAAAGCGTGCCATCGCGACAGCGGCTCACTTACCACGACATCGCCGGTGCCGATGCGCCGTCTCTGCAGCGCTGACGGGTCCCACCAAATCACCTGCGGATCGCGCGTCGCGCGGCGTAGCAGGAACAATAGGATCTCGTCCCCAATCTCCTGTTGCGCCATCGCCCCCTTCGCTGTCAGGTCGATGTTCTCGGTGTTCGCCACATCCAGGATTCCGCTTTCGTAATTTTGAAAATCCTGGCCTCTGCTGATTGGTCCATCTGTAAATAAAGCCATCGCTCGCGCGCCTTCCGCCTAGCTCTTCCCGACCGTCTTCGGCGGAGTCTTCAAAGCCTTCAGAACCGAATCCCGGAGACTGTTCAATTGCTCCCGGCTCGCCACCGTCTCTTGCTCCACTTGCCGGTGCGCTTGCTCCAGCTCGCTCTGGTATTCCGCCGTCTCTTCCGGCGTCGCCAGTCTTGCCCGGCCTTCCACCACTGTCCGCGCCGCGATTTCGCGCGTTACCTCGGTCTTGCGCCCGGCCTTTCCTCCGTCCGGTGTGTCGTGGCTCACCACCACCACGTGTGGCGTCGGAATCTCCTCCTGGAGCTTCCGTATCTTTTGATAAAACAACTTCAAATCCATTCTTCGGCTCCTGAAACCCGTAAAAAAAAAGGGAGAGCTCTCGCCCTCCCAATCACTCAGTGACTCAATGACTCAATCGCCCAATCGGATTAGCTGTTTACTTGGACCGCGAAGTTGTTCCGCAGCGCCGCGCATCCGTAGAGAACATCCACGGTGAACTGCTGCGATAACGTGTTCGGCTGGTAGCTCATCACCACGCGAAGCCCGAAATTGCCGATCTCGGCGTACTCCGCGATCGCTCCCGTCCCTGGAAGAGGCTGCGGCAGCCG
>Ga0134128_10006514_pt1 | contig 14136 bp, 12 predicted proteins | sample KB31754_FD_96462 | JGI IMG/M metagenome (GOLD analysis project Ga0134128, IMG submission 96462) | Terrestrial soil microbial communities with excess Nitrogen fertilizer from Kellogg Biological Station, Michigan, USA - KB3-175-4 | ecosystem: Environmental > Terrestrial > Soil > Unclassified ... | reverse complement strand
GCCGAGGCAGACGAGAGCGACCGCTCCTTTTTGATGCTCTCGCCCATACTTTCCGTCGTCACCAATATTGACCGCGAGCACATGGATTGCTACAAGACCATGCGCCATGTCAAAGACGCATTCCTGGAATTTATGGACCGCGTGCCGTTCTATGGGTTGGTGGTTGCCTGTTATGACGATCCGCTGCTGCGCCGTTTGCTGCTGCAAGCGCGCCGCCGTGTGGAAACCTACGGGATGCGCAAGGGCGCGGAATTTTTAGTGAAGCCGGGGAAGCCGTCATTTTCGGCTGGGCAAAATTCTCTGTGGAATCCATTTCGCATCAGCTACCGCGGGCAGGACCTCGGCGAGTTTCGCCTGCAAGTTCCCGGAGCGCACAACGTGCTGAATGCGGCGGCGGCGATTGCAGTTGGGGTTGCGCTTGATGTCGAGATTGCGAAGATACGCACGGCCCTCGAAAACTTCCGCGGAGTGGACCGGCGCTTTCAGCTGCGTGGCAAGGCCGCGGGGGTGAGCGTCATTGATGACTACGGCCATCATCCTACGGAAATTCGCGCCACGCTGGCGGCGGCGCGGCAGTGCGGGTTCAAGAAAATCCACGTGATCTTCCAGCCGCACCGCTATAGCCGTACGCGTGACCTTATGGATGAATTTGCCAGCGCGTTTGGCGATGCCGATTCACTCACCGTGCTGGATATTTATGCTGCGAGCGAACCGCCCATCGAAGGCATTACGGCTGAAACCTTGGCCGAGCGCATTCGTGAGCAGACAAAATGCGCCGTGCATCATGCAAGTTGGTTTGAAGAAGCCGCCGCTTCTGCTGCCACCGCAGCTGAGGAGGGGGATATGGTCCTCACGCTCGGCGCAGGCAGCATCTCTCAATTAGGCCCGATGATTCTGGAAAAGCTCGGCCAGCGCCAGCCGCTGAAGCTCTCGATTGAATAATGCTTTTACCGGTCGGGACGCTTTATTTTGAGCGCTTTTTGGTGAGTTCCCACACCTTTGCATATTTCCAGGAAACGTAAACGGCGTGGTAGAGGTGCAACAATAATCCTTCACGTCCATCCAAAAATCCTAATCTCAAAAAATAGTTATAAAAAAAAGTAGTCCAGGGCCGCACTACGATGTTCAACAGGCTGAAGCCGCGCTTGCCTTTTGCTACAGCCATCTCCGCCCCGAGCGAAGAATAACGTTCCATATGCTCGATATAGCTCGAAAGCGTAGGGTAGGAATGGTGCACGAGCGTGCCCGTGCTGATCTCTCCGGTCCTGCCGGTCACGTGTAAATCTTCATGCACCAGGCGGTCTTCAAATTTGCCCGTGCCGCGCCGGAACAGCCGTAACTTGGCGTCCGGCCAGAAGCCTCCATGTTTCATCCAGCGGCCAAGAAATAAATTCTTGCGTCGAAGCCAAACTCCCGCGAGATCGTCAGAATAATCAATCCCAATTGATTTCCGTACCTCAGCCTGCGCATCTTCGCGCATAAAGGCGTGGGCACCCGAGCCGCTGGAAAGTTTTCCCATGCGGCTAATCGCTTCCAAAGCGGCGGGCAAAACTTTCTGCAACTCTGGGTCCAGTTCTTCGTCCGCATCGAGACTTAGTATCCAGTCACCCGAGGCTTTTTCAATGGCAGAGTTTTTCTGGGCCGCATAACCCTTCCACGCTTCCGGATAAACCTTCGCTCCAAATGTTTGCGCGATCTCCGGTGTCCAGTCAGTCGAACCCGAATCCACAACGATGATTTCTCCTTGTGTTTCCCGTACGAGCGCGCGCACGCTTTCGAGCGTCCTGCCCAGGTTGGATTCTTCGTTGTAGGTGATAATGACGATCGAGAGTTGCACGCAGGAAGAATACACGGGATGACGGCCACGCGTGAATTCGTTTTGCCGAGCAATTGAAAAGAATTCGCTAAAAGATTTCGCTACGAAAACCGCCGTTCAATATTCAGGCTTGGGCGCGCACTTAGTCCAGGCAGTAAAAAAGCCTGCTCTTTTCAGAGCAGGCTAAACAGATTCGAACTGCCGGCAACTATTGTTGCGTGGCAGGCTGTGTGGAAGGCGCAGCCGGTGCCGGTGTTGCTTGTGTTGGCGCTATGGACGGAATGTTCTCCGGCGGGCGCGGAGCAACATAGGGAACACTGGGCATGTGAGTGACCTGTCCTTGTTCCGCATCCGAGATAATGATGCCGTTGTGCTCGAGCAGCGATCCGGTTGCCCGGTCCATTTCCAGACGCGATTTTTCATAATCGGCTTTGGCGGAAACCAGGGTTGACTCCGCGGAAGCGAGGGCCGACTGGTTCTGCAACACCAGTGTGCTGGTGGAAGCGCCCAGCGCCAGCTTCTTCTGCTCGGCATCGAGCGATTGTTGCGCTAAATCCACGGCAGCTTGTGCCGATTGCACCGCGGACTCATTTTGTTGCACGGTGAATAACGCATTGCGTACTTCAATACGCACCTGGTTTTCCAGCTGCTGTAAGCGCATCTGGGCCTGGCGGTATTCCAATCCCGAACGGATTTGCTCGGATTGCGCCGTCCGGTTGCGGATAGGAATATTCAGCTGTATCCCGATGCCTTTGTCTGGCGCCGTGGAATCTACGAGTTGGTTCAACGTGCCACCGTAGCCGTTGGTCGGTACCGTTGCCGGGTTAACGCAGAATGCCGTGCTGGTGGGAGTGCAAATGTTGGCCGTTGGGCTCAAGCTTCCGCCCACGCCCGTTCCTCCATAATAGGCAAATAGATTGAGGCTTGGACGCAACAGATTTTTGATCGCCTGGTTGCTGATCTGACGGTTGCGCAGATCAATCCGCTGTTCGGCAAGCTCCGCCCGGTGGCTAAGGGCATCATTAATCAAATCCTCCACCGGAGGCAGGGTCTCATTTTTTGGGATCTCCACGGTTGAGGTCGGGACCACGCGCGCGCTGGCCAGCGCCGGGTCCACCATCGTGCGGCTCAAAGCATTCTTCATGAGCAGCTCTTGCAGATCGAGGTTGTTTTTTGCCGTTGTTAAAGTCTGCTGGTCGCTTGCCACCGTGCTTTGCGCGCGGACCACTTCAATCGGCGCCAGTGTTCCTATCTGCACCTGCTTCTGGGTGTCGGAAAGCGTCTTCTGAGCAAACGCCACAGCCTCCTGCTGCACGCGCAAATATTCGTACGCGTAGACCAGGTTCCAGTACATGCCTTCAATCTGGTCTATTGTGGTCAGCACCTGGAGCCGGAACGCAACGTCGGTGCTTTCCCGGTTATTTTTTGCGATTTTGATGAAGCGGGTTGTCGGCGCCAGGCCAAAACCTTGCAGCAAAGGCTGCGTCAGCTCAAAACGGAAATTCGAGTTCAGCGTGGGGCTCAAGCTGTTGAAGGGCGAGTTGCTGGTAGTTCTCGTGTTGTTGAACCCTACCGACAAATTCGTGCCCCAGTGAAAGCCCTGCGTGTAAGTGAAATCCCAGGTGTTCGTATTCTGCCTGGTTATTGGTACGCCGGAAAATGCGCTGGTGGAAAGACTTTGCGAGCGGTCGGCTTGCAGCGTCCCGGTAAGCACAGGATCAAAACTCGGTACGTTCGGCCCAAGGCCTTCCGTGCTTTGGCTCAATCCGCCCACGCCAGCCGTCCCTGCGGAAGGGTTCGTGCCGCCCACGCCAGAACCAATGGTTCCTCCCAGTCCCCCCGGAGTCGCTCCGGGAGTGCCTTCGATCAATCCGTTGGGAACGCCCAGCACGCTGGAACCGGCAGCCGTCCGCATAATATCGGTATCTGCAATGTTCAGGTTGTAGCGCGCAATGGCGAGATCCAGGTTATTTTCGAGCGCGAGCGCGACCGCATCATCAATAGAGAGATAGATCACCCCATTGCGCATCAGATCCATGATGCGAGGCGTATTGCTCAGGTTCGGCTGCGGAATCGTATGTGTCTGGTAGGGAGCCAGCGGATTGGGAAAGTATCCGTAAGGCTTGGTGTAATCCTTCATCTCAAACCGCTGTGGTTGCGGGGATGAAACGGGCGCAGCCTTTTGTGGCGTCTCCGGAAGAACTTGCGCACCGGATGCCGGGGCCTGCGCCCAGACCGCCAGCGTGAATGTGAACGTCAATGCAATGAGCGCGGCACAACGCGCTGCGAATTTCAAACAAGGCAAAAACATTTCTCGTATCTCCATGGATGAAAGGCTGCTGCAAAAAATGACGGTGTTTCGCAATGATTTGTACGTAAATCGCGCCGCTTAAGTTCAAGAGTTCTCGCGGCCTGAAGCAAAGCTGCTGATTGCCTAGTATAACGGACGCAGGCTGTTTCCTCGTGTAACACCTGCTCTAAGCGGGTAAAACTGTGTAAAGATTTATAAACACGTTAGATGTAGCTGGTTGCACACGAGACTCCAAAAAACCATGCGCAATATGAAACTGGTGCTGGCCTATGACGGCACGGACTTTTCCGGCTGGCAAATACAACCGGGAGCCGAAACGATCCAGGCGATGTTGGCCCTGGTAATTGGACGGCTTACCGGAGAAACTGTCTTGCCGCAAGGCTCGGGACGCACCGACGCGGGCGTCCATGCACTCGCGCAAGTCGCGTCATTTACCACGGCATCGCCCATTCCAGCGGAAAATCTGGTCAGAGCATTGAACGGTATGCTTCCTCCATCCATAAGGGTGTTGAGCGCGGCTGAAATGCCGCCGGAATTCCATGCCCGAAAATCGGCACTGGCCAAGACTTATCATTACCGGATTTTTCGCGCGGATATCTGTCCGCCATTTCTTGCCCGCTATGTTTGGCACTATCCCTACCCGCTTAATGAAAGCGCTTTATGCGAGGCGGCTGGGACCGTCGTCGGCGAGCACGATTTCACCTCCTTCGCCGCAGTAGATCCGGAACGGAATGCCATGAACACCGCGAGAAACAACGTCCGGACAATTCTTTCTTCCGCATGGCGGCGCGAAGGCGATGAACTGATCTACACGGTCCGGGGCCGTGGTTTTCTCCATCACATGGTGCGAAACCTGGTGGGAACGTTTCTGCTGGTAGGCAAAGGGGTTCTGTCTGCTGACGACATGGTCCGGATACTGCATGCGCGGGACCGCTCCAGCGCTGGAGCCACTACGCCCGCGAGCGGCCTTTTTCTGGCAAGCGTGGAATATTGAATTAGAACAAAAAAGTTTGATTGATCCCGACCCGGTGTGGGAAAGAGTGTCCACACGACAGCCACAAAAATGTCGGGTGCAATCCCGCAGATGTCTTTTTGGGAAGAGTTTCCCGTTCAGGACCGCTGCTGGATATCGGCAGCGAACGGAACTGCATCGGCCCGCCCGCTTGGCCGGCGTGGTGGTTGCGATTTAAATTCCACAGCAGGCCGCTGCTCCAGGGTGCCCAGAATAGGCACGTCAAAAAGAGAATTGATTTGTGTGGGCGAAACAAAACGTTGCTGGGCGCAGAGCCGGTCTATTAACTTTCTTTGCCCCCCCGTTAGCACCTGAAACGGGAGCGTCTGAAAATTCCGGAACATCCACAACAGGTAAACCCGCTGCATGAACGACGGCTGGATATATCTTGGTCCTAGAGGCGTAAGCATACGCAACACGCCGCCCGACAACTTATTAATCAACATAATTCAGTCCAGTTGTTTAAACTTCTATTGTTTTTCTACCAGAGCAATTCAAGGGCCAACATTATTGCACCACGAGCGGGGCAAAGTACATTGGAAAACGCTTATTTTGGCCTGATTTTTTTGCCCGGCAGGGACGGAAGGTTTTAGCGGTGGGTAGAAATTCCCGGTGGCGCGATTCGATTGCCCTGCGGAATATGCTCTGCGGATCAGAAATTGAAAGTAATGCCGCCTCGTACTGACCGGGCCGACTGCACAAGATAGATGGTGCGGCCATCCGCGCCCATCACGGGGACATAACCCTGCGCCAGCAGATTGCGAAGGTCAATCAGCGCTTGGATATGACCGGGAATAAAGCTGGTGCCGGGGATTGGCTGGCGGATGAAAAGGTTGAAATAAGGATCCACCTGGCCCGGCGACGCGTTGAACCAGTCTACTGGCGTGAGGGCATTTCTATCTACCCAGCGGTAGGAGGCAATCCATTGCGTTTTGGTGTGGGGCAAGGTGCCCGATGCTTTAGCCGCAATACTTTGCCGGTGCGTGGTAGCGGTGCTGGCCTGTACGTCCCGCAAAGGGATATTTGATTTCTCCAGCTCCAGAACCCCGCCATATTCATAAGTCAGCGTGGCCACCAGGTCCGAGGCTATGCGGTGCTGCAATACCATGCGCATTCCGTTGGTTTCAAAGTTCCTGCCGCGGTAGGTGAATGTCCCCGAATATGGATCGGACAATGCGTATCCATCCGAGCCGCCGACCTCGCCAACTCCGGTGAGAGCCGGATCTCCCACGCGGTCAAAATATCCCGCCACCTGCACGTTTGTCCCGCCCATGCGATGAGAAAAAGACACCTCATGATGATGGGCATGTTCAACGGTGGGCGAAAATGCCGCAATACTCATGCGCGGTCCGGATTCGCTTAAGTCCGCCGGAGCGGAATCGAAGCCTTTTTGCTCGCGCGTATCAGGCTCCGAGGTGGTGTAGGCGTATTCCAGGACCGTGTCCGGCGAAAGGTGAATATCGGCGGAGCCGAAGGGGCGAAACGCCGTCACCCTGCCCATGAACTGGATGGTTTGCAGCTCGCTGCCAAAATGCAGCTCAACCAGATCGTCCAGCGCCATGGTGTCCGAGGTATTTAACGCCAAAGCCTGAAGGTCTGCGTCGCGCAAGCCTCCATCGGGCGACTGGAAACGCCGCATGGTAAGCGCAACTTTAGGGGACGAGCCATTTTGCAATTGATGGGTATAGGAGAGGCGCAGAACCGTCGCCGGAGAGGCATTACCATACCCAAGGTTCCCGCTGAGCGCCATGGTGCCAGTGGAGAAAACGGATTTCTCCAGGGAAAATACGGTGCTCATGTCCGATGTGCCGCCAAATCCATTTGAAGGCGATCCAGCCACAAATGCCAGCGAACCTTTAAGAGCGCGCTCAGGATTGCCCGAAGCGGAAGCACCCTGGCCTTGCTGGTTGAGAATGCGGAGAATAGGCCGGTTCGCTGCCGAACGTAGCACCCACTTCCAATCGTCTTCGTCGGAAACATTGTGCGAGGGGGCGAGTTGCAGGCCGTCAAAAAGAGTGCTGAGGGTCAAGTTCAGTACGACAGTCCCGCCAGCGCGCAACCCAATCCGTTCCCTTAAGGTGGGAAGAAACAAGGGCGCTGAGACCCGGATGTTGTACATACCCGGAACCAGTCCGGCGGCAGTGAAGTGTCCGTTTTCGTCGGTGAAGAGGTGAATGTCCTGGAGGGTTGAACTCAGAAGCTCGACCATGGCTCCCATCTGAGGAGCGCCAGCGGAATCGCGCACGTATCCGGAGATGGAACTCTCCCTGCCGGCGGCCAAAGCCGGAAGAGTCATGCCCAGCGCGACAATAAAGAACCCGAGTTTACGAAGCATCATCCGCACCCCAGAAACAGCGCGGTCCACAGAACTATTCCACGGCAAAGGTCGCCGTGGGCCCGACTTCCTGCTTTGAGAGATTGTCGCTCACTTTTATTTCGATGCGGTAAGTGCCAGGCGTGAGATTGGAGGCTGAGAGTGTTTTCTCCAAAGTCATCTGGTCCCCAATATTACCCATTTTTTCCGTGGACTCCACGGTATGAACAATGGGCTTATTGGTTGCCGCGTTCACAATGTCATATTCCACAGTGGCAGAAGGCTTATGGGTCTTCTGGTCCACTGCGAGATTGTATACCTGCACCCAGAAATTTACTTTTTGGTTGCGTTTGAATACCGCCGGCTTGTCCGCGCTGGCGGAGACCCTTGGGCGTACCTTGGTCGTGCCAATCACGAACATCCCAGTGCCCACGTTTTTCACCGGGACCTGCTCCATCTGGTCCGCCACAATCAGCGAGGAAGATGCCAAGCGGTCATCGGAGAACTCCGGCACGACGATGCCCTTGCTGTAGCTGCCAGTGCGATCGCCATTCACGTCTTTCACGACGACATCCAGGCGGTACCGTCCTGGGCGCAACGGCACGGCTTTCGAGTAAACCGATGCTCCTTCCGCCACTTTGGGCAGCAACTCTGCCGGAACATCGTTCTGCACCGTATCTTCAAATGTCTGCGCAATGCGTCCGCCAAGCGTGGTTAGACGACCAAAAATATTTACCGTTCCCCGCTGTACTCCATCTTTATTGACGAAGGTGATGTCGCGGTTCTGCACCTGCACGGTAATGGGCACAAGCACTGTATCGTCGGTGACCCGCACAAAATCTGCGCGAACCTCAAAAGGCATGAGGTTGACGCTGATTTTGTGGCTGACGATTTCTTCCAGGTCTTTGAACTTCACCGGGGGCGCCTGGTTCAGCTTGAAATACTGATTTAAAACGTCAAACTGTTTGGATTGTTCGAAGGTAGCCATGGGCCCGGTCGATAATAGGGCTCCTCCGGTATTAGCAGCGCGGTCCGCCTGGTTCATCAGTCCTAATTGTTCGTAAATGGTGAGTCCTGCACCCGGAATGTTTCTCAAAGCATCCTTTTCATTTTTGTCCATGGTCATGTGATAGTCATTGCACATACATGTATCCACAAACTCAATGATGATGTTCTGACCGAGACCGTCAATATATCGGTAACGCCAGTCTTCAAAAGGAAACGTGGTGGTTTCACCGCCACCCTCATCCATGGGGCGGTTATATGACCCGCCGGTGGGGTGCGACTCTACTTCATCCGGTTTTCCATAAACGATGTAAATACGGCCGCGGTCTGTTCTCCAACCGGGAACTCCCGCTGAAAAATGCTCGTTCGCGTAGGCGATGCGGGCGTAGTAATCGTCCTTGTACTCATTTTCCGGGGTGTCGGGCGTGGGGTCGCGGCGCTGCCAGAAGGCTTCAATGAACTGGTCCCGTTCTTCATCGTTCGAGAGTTGCATGAAGGCTTTGCGTTCTTCCGGCGTAATGATCCAGCGGACATCTTCATTCAGCCACTTTTTATAGGTTTGGCTGATTTCCTGATTGAACCGCTTTTCGTTTTCCTTTTTCTGCTTTTCGCTGAGCGGGCGCTTTCGCAGGTCTACATTTGGATTGCTGTTATCTTGCGATGAAGTCGAGCTTGCCTGGCTGGTAGAACGGGAATCCGAGTGATTTCCCTGGGCAAATGCCGGGGTTGCCAACGCGAAAACACATGCGAGCAGGGCAAAAAAAGCAGAGCGAACTACAAAACCCACCCGGGACATGAAAAACACTCCTATAGGAACGGCTAAGTAGCCTTATTTTATGTCTATGCCAATACCAAAGCAAGGCAAAGTTGCTTCCCGGGTTGAGATCCCCTATGAGCTTTGAAACAAACGGTTTCTGGATATGGGGAAGTTCCTGAGTTGGCGTATAATGGGGACACTTTTGTGAGGGCCCGTTTCACTCTCCCTGGTGTAGTTAATCATGCGCAAGTTGGGCAACCGGAACTATTTTGGGTGCGCTCACGTATATGGGACAAGAACATCTTTCATGGATGTGATTTGCGGGTGTGATTAGCGCAAGAGAATGCAAGGCGCGCGTTTATTGTTTGAGCGGGCATCCCAAGTGGAAATTAGCAAAATAATATTGCCTGGCCTGATACGAAGTGCAGGAAAGTGGAACCATATTCTTTGAAAAACCGTCATATTGATCAAGAGCGGTGTCGATAAACAATCATGAAGACCTGGAAAAAAATTGCCTTAGGAATTGGCGTTGTGGCCGTGTTGGGCGCTGTCATCGGCTTCACGGTTTACCAAAGCCATAAAAATCTGGTGACGGTGCAGACAAGCAAGGCTAACCGCATGGATCTGGCGTCGCAAGTGAGCGCATCCGGAGAAATCCGCCCTAAAAATTACGTGAACATCGGCGCCGATGCCTTCGGCAAGATCACCGACTTATACGTGAAAGAAGGCGATCACGTGCGCAAGGGGCAGTTGCTGGCGCGGCTGGAAAGTGTGCAGCCGGAAGCGGACATGAACGCGAGCCAGGCGACTCTGGCGGCCTCACAGACGGACGCCGTTGCCGCCGAAGCGGCATTTAACAGCGCTATCGCGGACCTCGGCCGCACCGTCTCCGATCATGATCATGCCGCGCTGGACTGGAAACGCGCCCAGGGACTATTCGCGGATTCCCTCATCTCGAAATCAGATTACGACACGGCGAAAGCGAACTGGTCCACTGCGGAAGCCAATCTTGCCATGGCGAAACTTAAAGTTTCGCAGGCGAAGGCGCAAAATGAATCCGCCGACCGCCACATTAAACAGAATGAAGCCAATCTGGTGCATGCGCGGGATGCCCTGGGTAAAACCACCTACAAGGCCCCGTTTGATGGGACTGTAACCAACTTGCCCGTGCGGCAGGGAGAAACGGTTGTGGTCGGAATCCAGAATGCCCAGGGAAGCACTCTGATGACCCTGGCCGATATGTCAGTCATCACAGCTGAGGTGAAAGTGGATGAAACCGACATCATCAATGTGCGGGACGGCGAACCGGCTGAAGTGACCATAGACGCCATTCCTGACAAGACGTTCAAAGGCATCGTAACGCAGATCGGTGACAATGCTATTTCGCGCTCAACTGGTGTTTCCACATCGCAGGAACAAACCGCTACGGATGAAGCGAAGGATTTCAAAGTGGTGGTGACTTTGACCGATCCACCGGCGAATCTGCGGCCCGGACTTTCCGCAACGGCGAAGATCACGACCGCATCTCACAGCAATGTGCTGACGGTCCCCATCCAGGCTTTAACCGCGCGCCGTCCAGCGGACCTGGAGACCAAGCCGGGTGAGAGTGGCGCTGTGCATGCCGCTTCTGTAACGGATGATCCAGCGAACACAAAACCCGACCAGGACATACAGGGCGTTTTCGTTATTCGCGCCGGGAAAGCGCAGTTTGTGCCCGTGCAAACAGGAATCGCCAATACGACCGATATCGAAGTGCTGAGCGGCCTGAAACCCGGAGATGAAATCATCACCGGGAGCTACAAGGTGCTGCGCACGCTACGTCCGGGGACCAGCGTAAAAATAGATAATTCCACTCCGAAGATTGAGCCGGAAGCGTCATAAAATCAGAATATGACCGTTTCCGGGAACGCCTCGGCCGACCAACAGCAGCGCTACCGGGAAGTTGCGAGGAGAAGCAAATGGCAGTAGATGTTGCCGCAATGTCGCAGACCACGATTTCTGCTCCACCACCGTCGTGCATGATCGCGACGGATGATCTATGGAAGACCTACGATATGGGCCTGGAGCAGCAGGTGCATGCGTTACGCGGAATCAATTTGCGCATCGAGCGCAACGCCTATGTTGCCATCATGGGGCCGAGCGGTTCCGGTAAATCGACCTTGATGAACCTGATTGGCTGCCTGGACACTCCCAGCAAGGGGCAATACTGGCTCAATTCGCAGTTAGTGAGCGAGCTGGATGATGATGAGCTGGCGCGAATCCGCAACAAAGAAATTGGTTTTGTCTTCCAGACCTTCAATCTGCTGGCGCGCGCCACAGCTCTTCACAATGTAGAGTTGCCGTTGATCTATGCAGGGATTCCGGCTGCCGAACGCGCCGAGCGCGCGCAGGATGCGCTTAAAGCTGTGGGCATGGAATCGCGCATGAGCCATAAGCCGAACGAACTTTCCGGCGGCCAACGGCAAAGAGTCGCCATAGCCCGCGCGTTGGTAAACCGGCCTTCCATTATCCTGGCGGACGAACCGACCGGGAACCTCGATTCCCAGACGGGGAATGAAATCATGGCTCTTTTTGACCGGCTGCACGGCGAAGGCAATACGATTGTGCTCGTCACCCACGAACATGACATTGCCGAATATGCGCACCGCGTGATTTACATCAAAGACGGGGTGATTGAAAAAGATGAGATCAACCCCAAAAGGTAGCCTTGCGGGGGCTTTTCTCATTTTTAGACGCCCATTTCCGGCGGGACTTTCTTTTTAGTTCTATTCACCTCTGGTACTTTCGTACCCTCTCCGCAGCGTTTATTTCACCTTCGGAACATTTCCTTCGGGACATTGCCGTGAGATAGTTTTCCCTTATGTTTAGAACGTTTGCAGGAGAACGATCGAACGATGCCAGTTGCAAGTACGCCGCTCACTCTCGAATTCTTGCTTGTATCCAACGACCACTCGACCCTCAAAACCGTAAAAACGGCGCTTGACGGCGTCGGTTCGAATTTCAGCTGCAGCACAACTGTAGAAGCGGCGCGTTTTCACGCCTCGCGCCACCGGCTCGATGGGGTCATTTTGGATTTGAACGTCAACTCGGCGGTGGAGTTGATTGCTTCGATTCGACAAGGAGGAGCAAACCGGCGCGCTTTCATTTTTGTTTGTGTGGAGGGTGATGCGGCGCCTGCGGCCTTGAAAGGAGGCGCCAATGTGCTTCTGCATAAGCCCTTGTCGCCGGAGATGATTGCCGCAAACGTACGGACGTTTAAAAACATCATGGCTTGCGAGCGGCGGCGATATTTCCGCCATCACGTTACCATCCCCATCACACTCGCCGCCGACAAGGTAAACCAGTCGGCGATGATTGATAACCTCAGCGAAGGCGGAATTGCGATTTTGTTGCGCAGTCCTTTCGAACGCTCGAAGTTAGTGGACTTTTCTTTCGAGCTCCCGTTTGGCCCACGTATCTCCGGCAGAGCACAGGTCATGTGGACGAATAGCGAAGGCGTGATGGGAGTTGAATTCCGCCTGCTTCACGGCAAAAGCCGGGAGCAACTTTCCAGCTGGCTCAGCAAACGGGCGCTGAGGGGATAAATCTTTATTCGGAATACAGCATTCAGGAAATAGCATTCAGGAACCGCGTTCAGAAATCAGGGTTGAGAAATCAGTAGAGTCCGGCCTTCCCGTTTCGGGAATTTTTAGCGCGAATTTGTGCTTGCAATTTGCTTTGGCCCAATTTCAGGCTTTCAGGGCTTGTATCCCGTCTTCATCCAGAGGGCGAACAAATCCAGTTGTTCCTGGCTCCAGTAAGGTCCGCCAAGGGGCATGCACGGTTTGCTTTGACCAGTCAAATAGCCGTAGACATTTTTCGCGTTGCTGGGTTGGGACATCCACTCATGTTGGCCGAGGCGCACACCAAATGCATTCATATGTTCAATATCAGAGCGGGTAAACAACGGCAGAATGTCAGCGCCAAAAGAAACACTGCTGATATCCGTCATGAAGATAGGTCTCCTAATTATTTCCACCCCGCCGACGGACGAAGCACGTGGAAGTTGTTTATGACTGTTTTTATGATGTGCAGCGGCGAGATTGCCCCCTCGCGAAAGTATTGCTTTTCGCGCAGTCCCTTGATCCCGCTGGAGTGGCGTCAACGTATGACAGCGATGAGGGTGATGTCAACAGAGAAGAACAGGCTCTCGTGACATTCAAGATTCCGGAGCGCGATTCTGAATCCCGGGAACGGAGTGAAAAAAAGCTTTCGAGTCTGGGAAACTCTGGAGGAGACCGTTAGCGGTTGCGCGCGGAAAGCCGCGCGCAACCTAAGGTCACCCGCAAGCCGCTTAGCGCGCCGCAGTTTGCGGAGTCTTCTGAAGCTGGTCGAGTTCCGTAAGAACTTCTTCGCTGTGCTTGTTGGGGTTCACGCCGGTGTAAACACGTTCAATTTTCCCTTGCGGGTCAATGATGAAGGTATTGCGCGCCGCAATCTGCATCGCGCCAAAATTCATCAAGGATCCGTACTCAGCGGAGACTTTATGCTCCGTGTCGGCCAGAAGTTTGAAGTGCAGTCCTTCTTTCGCGCAGAACGCCTTGTGCGAACCGGTGCTGTCCACGCTGACTCCGATCACCACGGCATTTCTTTGCTTGTACTGGGGCTGGTCGCGTTGAAAATTGTGGGCTTCAATGGTGCAACCCGTCGTTCCATCTTTTGGGTAAAAATAAAGCACCACCCACTTGCCCTGATAATCTTTTAAGCTCACTACAGAACCGTCTTCGGACGGAAGAGAAAATTGCGGGGCCATCGTGCCTGCCGCAGGGACCGGGCCGGCCTTAGCCGCCTTCCATGCCACGCCCACCAACACCAGCACTACCAATGCGATAATCCACAAACGCATACATCCTCCTTTGTGCTTAAACCGAGGCTAACTCAT
>Ga0134128_10006511_pt1 | contig 14139 bp, 14 predicted proteins | sample KB31754_FD_96462 | JGI IMG/M metagenome (GOLD analysis project Ga0134128, IMG submission 96462) | Terrestrial soil microbial communities with excess Nitrogen fertilizer from Kellogg Biological Station, Michigan, USA - KB3-175-4 | ecosystem: Environmental > Terrestrial > Soil > Unclassified ... | reverse complement strand
TACCGAGGTCGGGCTCGTTCCACACTTCCCAGTATTTGAGACCGTAATGAAAGCCGTGGTCCCAGCCGCGGTTGTAATGCAGCACGATGTGCTCGACGACGGCGGCGTAGCGATCGAAATTCCGCGGCGGAGTCACATCGGAGGTCTCGCTCCGCCCCAGACGAAAGATCGTCTGAGCGCCGATGCGTACGATAGAGGCCACGAGACGATCCGTCGGGCCGAAGTGATAGCTTCGCGGATCATCGGGATCGGCTTCCCGGTCCGGGAATATCACGAGCGAGCTGCGCTTCGGGGGGACCGTGAAAATTCCCGTGGAGCGAGGCGGCCCGAACCGCGCATCGATATCCCCGGGACCGTACGCATCGTGCGTGCGCACGAGGTCGATGCGAGCCGCGCGATAGCCGCGGGAGACGCCGACGTCCTCCGACATGTTCCAGCCGCCGAACGTGAACTGCGGCGGCTTGTGCATGCCCGGTGCAGGCGCGCCGTTCACCCCTTGCAGAGTGCGGAGCGCTCCCGCGCTGCGCGCGGCATCGACGGTCACGCTCTCGAGCGCGGCTGAATGCGACGCGGCCCCCGAGGAGTCGGCGGCGGAAGCTGCGGGCGCGAGGGCCGCCGCCGCGAGCGCCATTGCCGAAATGACGACCCGGGTCGAAACTCTCGCGCTGTACCGAAATCTCATCGCGCAAGAGGGTAACTCAATGTCGGCTGACATCGACTCGCAAAAGCAGGCGATCCGCGAGCTCATCGACCAGTGGGTGATCTACAGCGACAGCGGCGACTGGGACCGATTCGCAGCTCTCTGGCACGAGGACGGTTGGATGACCGCGACGTGGCTGCAGGCACCCGCGCACGAGTTCGTGCGCGCTCGCCGGGCGGGCTTCGAGCGCGGCGTCAGCATTCTGCATTTTCACGGCGGCTTCACGTGCGACATCGTGGACGAGCGCGCCATCGCGCAGACGAAGATGACGATCAGTCAGCGCGCGCCCGTCGAGGGTGTGCTCTGCGATGTGGTGTGCACCGGACGATTCTATGACTTCCTCGAGCGCCGGGCGGGGCGGTGGGGGATGGTCCGCCGCCAGCCGATCTACGAAAAGGACCGAATCGATCCGGTGACTCCGGGCGCCGCCCCGAAGCTCGATGCGGCGCTGCTTGCGAGCTTTCCGGAGGGCTACCGGCATCTCGCATATCTGCAGACGAGGATCGGTTATCCCGTGAAGCGCTCCGGCCTTCCGGGTCTCACCGGGCCGGAAGTGCAGAAACTCTACGGGGAGGGCCGTGCATGGCTCGCCGGCTCCGCGAGACCTGGCGAGCCGGGCTGAAGGGCAGGCCGAAGCGGTCGTGCTGAAGGTCAGCCGGGCGTCCAGAGGGGCGGGAGCGTGCGCTCCCGCGGCTTCTGTGCGACAGTAGCTGCTCAAGCGGCAGCCTCCGATGTACACCCAGGGTCTGGATTTGCTCGAGCCGGATCGCGCCGGGCGCGGCGACCGCGCCGCGCTCGCCGAGCTCGAGGCACGGTTCCAGGCGCGCATCGATGCCGACGAGCGCATCGAGCCGAAGGATTGGATGCCCGAGGCATATCGACGGACCCTCATCCGTCAGATCTCTCAGCATGCGCACTCCGAAATCGTCGGCATGCTGCCGGAGGGCAACTGGATCACGCGCGCACCGACCCTCGAGCGCAAGAGTGTGCTCATCGCCAAGGTCCAGGACGAAGGCGGCCACGGCATGTACCTTTACGGGGCCGCCGAGACGCTCGGTGTCTCGCGCGATCAACTCGTCGCGCAGCTTTTGAGCGGCGCGGCGAAGTACTCGAGCATCTTCAACTATCCGACGCCCACCTGGGCCGACGTGGGGGCGATCGGGTGGCTCGTCGACGGCGCCGCGATCATCAATCAGATTCCCCTCTGCCGCTGCTCCTACGGTCCGTACGCGCGGGCCATGGTCCGCATCTGCAAGGAGGAGAGCTTCCATCAGCGGCAGGGCTTCGACATCATGCATGCGCTCGCTCGCGGCACCCAGGAGCAGCGGCGGATGGCGCAGGAGGCGCTCGATCGCTGGTGGTGGCCCTCTCTCATGATGTTCGGGCCGGGCGATGCCGACTCGCGGCATACCGCCCAGTCGATGCGCTGGAAGATCAAGCGCTTCACGAACGATGAGCTGCGCCAGCATTTCATCGACGTGACCGTGCCGCAGGCCGACTATCTCGGACTCACGATCCCCGATCCGCAGCTGCGCCGGGACCCGGAGAGCGGCCATTACCGTTTCGGGGCGATCGACTGGAGCGAATTCCAGCGCGTCGTGAACGGGGAAGGGCCATGCAATCGCGAGCGCCTGGAAGCGCGCCGCCGGGCGGAGGAGGAAGGCCGGTGGGTGCGCGAGGCGGCGGCCGCTCACGCCGCGAAGCACCGCGCGCGGGAGGCTAGGGCATGAGCGAGGACCGAGCGAGCACGAGCAAGGAGTGGCCTCTCTACGAGGTATTCATCCGCGCGCGCTCCGGGCTCGAGCACAAACACGTCGGCAGTGTGCATGCCGTCGATGCGCGCATGGCGATCGAGCATGCGCGGGATGTGTACACACGCCGTCAGGAGGGTGTCAGCATTTGGGTGGTGCGCTCGGCCGATATCGTCGCGTCCGATCCCGCAGAAGCCGACGCGTTGTTCGAGCCCGCACGCGACAAGGTCTATCGCCATCCGACGTTCTACGACATCCCCGATGAGGTGAAGAATCTTTGAGCGCAGGGTCGGATGCGCTCCCTGCCGGGAGGGCTTCCCACGTGCCATCTGCGGCAGACTTGCCGGTACCGGATGCAGCGATCCGTGCCCGCTATGTACTGCGACTCGCGGACACGAGCCTCGTGCTTGCGCAGCGTCTTTGCGAATGGATCGGGCATGCGCCGGCGCTCGAGGAGGAGCTCGGGCTTGCGAATGTCACGCTCGATCTGCTCGGGCAGGCCCGCGCTCTGCTCACGTACGCCGCAGAGCTCGAAGGACGCGGCCGTTCGGAGGATGACCTGGCATATCTGCGCGGGCCGGGCGAGTATCTGAACGCGACACTCGCCGAGCAGCCGAATCGAGACTTCGCGGCCGCGATCGTTCGGCAGGTACTTCTCGATGCGCTTCGAATGGCGCAATACGAGGGCCTTGCCCGCTCCGCGGACCCGCGCCTGGCGCAGATCGCCGCAAAATCGCTCATCGAGACGCGCTATCACTTGCCTTATAGCACCGGCTGGCTGGCCCGTCTCGGCGATGGCACGGCGGAGAGTCGCCGCCGGGTCGTTGCCGCGCTGGAGGATCTCTGGCGCTTCACCGGCGAGCTCACTGCAGGCGATGAGGTCGACGAGGCCATGGCTGCAGCGGCTTGCGCGCCCCCCGTCTCTATAATCGCAGCGCGCTGGTCCACACTCGTCGACGAGGCGCTCGCGACGGCAACGCTCGTTCGCCCCTCGGAGGTGCCGCCCGATTCGCCGGTGCCGTGCGGCAAACGCGGCGAGCATACCGAGCACCTGGCCGACCTGCTCTCTGAGATGCAGTCTCTGCCGCGAGCCCATCCCGGGGCGCGCTGGTAGCAGCACGGCAGCACGGCCAGCACGTCTCGCCCCTTGCGCTTGTGGCAGCCGCGAGGCCTTTGCGACAGCCGCAAGGCCCCCCTTTATGGCAGCGGCGAGCCGTCCCGCCGCCTGCGCACCAAGGCGACGGTGTTCTCCGAGGCGACGGGACGCAACATTCGGTTCGGCGGTATGCGAAAGAATCGATAGACGCGCCGGGACTCGAGGCCGAGGCGAGGGTCCGCCACGAGCTCGATGTTCTCCCCGAAGCAGCCGGTGTTGATCTCGTGCACGATGCGCGCTTCGCCCGTCAGCCGCGTGCCGTAGTTGAGATTATCGAACTCGTCGAAATAGATCACGCAGCCGTTCGGCAGCCGATCGATCAGCCGCTCGAACACCGTTCGGGTCGAGGAATAATAGTCGCAGTCGATCCATACGAGGATGGGCGGCGAGTCGTCGAGTGAGTCGAGGAATGCCCGATCGATAGATTGCTCGAAGTAGCCGCGGTGCACGTGGGCCCCGTGGTAGTGGTTCGCCGCGCACCAGGCGGTGAGCGCCTCGTAGCTGCCCCTGAATTGCCCGCTCACCCAGTCATCGCCCGTCATCCACTCGCGATCGCGCTCGTCCACCGGCGGCGGCATCCCCTCGAAGCTGTCGAACGTATGCACGGCGATCCGATCCTCAAGATGCAGATAGCGCGTGGCGTACAGGAGCTTCGCGAAGGAGTAGCCGTCGGAGGTGCCGAACTCGAGGACCGAGGCCCGCCCGACGAAGCTTGCCCGAAATTCCTTGAGCACCGCGTAGACATGATCGTAGCGGTAGAAGGCGAAGAGCGCGTCGCGCAGCGCGCGTCGCGGAAGGTCGATGCAGTTGAGATAGAACGTCGTCTTCAAATGCTCTCCCGGCAGAAGCGCCGAGAGGAGCTTCAATACGCGGATGAAAGGCGAGCGCGCGCCGGCTCCTCCGTAGTCCTCCGCGTCAGCGACGGTGTTCTTCAGGGAATCTGCGGCGCGATGCTCGACGGATGCATTCATTTCTCGAAGTGAGTCGCCGTGTTCGGCTGTGTGATTCCAAGCTTGCCGAGCAAGCCCCGTTCCCGCCCGAGGTGTCGTCAACGCCAGCGCTTATAGAGGAGGCGAGCGCGGGCGATGCGAACGAGTTGCGGGTCGGCGGAGAGTGCTTCATGCTCCCGCTCCTTACGGAGGAGCGCTACGTGGCCGATATCGTCCCTTCCACGAATTTCGACAATTTCACGGTTTCTTTGAGCATCCGCCATCCGAGCATCGACCCGCGCGAGATTACGCGCACCCTCGGATTCGAGCCGCAGCACAGCTGGAGGGCAGGCGAGCTGCGCCGTACGGCGCAGGGGCATCCGCTCGAGGGGACCTACCACGAGAGCTACTGGACGGGGGAGTTCCGCGAGCTCGATTCGAGCCTGCGCGGCGTAGTCGATATCGAGGCTGTTCTTCTCGCGGCCGTCGTGCAGCTCAGGCGCTCGCAGCCGTTTCTGTCGCGGTTGCAGGCCGACGGGGGCACCGTCGAGCTGTTCATCGAGGTGGTGGGGGGAACCGAGTTCACCTTCTCGCTATCTCCGCAGCTGCTCTCCATGCTCGCGCGCTCCGGCTTTTCCGTTATGTTGAAGATGCATTCCGAGGCGGTCGCGATCGCCGACCGTCGCAAGGCGGGCTGAGGCCGCCCGCAGCGCTCCTTGATCTGCTTTCCCGAGCCTGACCCGGCAATCCTTGCCCGCCGCCCAGCCATTCTCGCGGCTCTGCGGGATGCGTTTCCCGATTTGGCAATCATCGACGATACGCTGCGGCTTGCAGCCTACGAGACCGATGCGCTGACGGCGTACCGGCAGAAACCGCTCGCCGTCGCGCTCCCGGACTCGAGCCGGCAAGTGGCAAGACTGCTCGCCTTCGCGTATCGGGAAGGGCTCAAGGTCGTGCCGCGCGGGGCGGGTACCTCACTCTCCGGAGGCGCGATCCCGGCCGCCGATGCGCTCATCGTCGGGCTCGGCAAGCTCAATCGCATCGTCGACGTCGATTGGGCGAACCGCTGCGTCGTCGCGCAGTGCGGCGTTCCCAATCTTGCGATTACGCATGCCGTTGCGGAGCGGGGTTTCTACTACGCGCCCGACCCCTCGAGCCAGATCGCCTGCACGATCGGCGGCAACGTCGCCGAGAATTCGGGCGGCGTGCATTGTTTGAAATACGGCCTCACGACGCACAATCTGCTCGGGGTCGAGCTCGTTCTGCCGGATGGTGAACTCGTGCGCCTCGGCGGCCGGCATCTCGATTCCAGTCACTACGATCTGCTCGGAATCGTGACCGGCTCGGAGGGGCTACTCGGCATCGTGACCGAGGCGACCGTGCGCATTCTCAAACGTCCGGCGAGCGCTCGCGCGCTGCTCATCGGCTTTGCAGCGGCCGAGAACGCGGGCGCCTGTGTCGCCGCGGTGATCGGCGCCGGCATCATCCCAGCCGGAATGGAGATGATGGATCAACCCGCCGTTGCCGCGGCGGAGGCGTTCGTCGCAGCGGGCTACCCGCTCGATGCGCGCGCGCTGCTCATCGTCGAGCTGGACGGCCCTCGGGCGGAGGTGGACGATCTCGCCGCGCGCGTCACCGAGCTCGCGCGGGCGCACGCTGCGACGAGCTGTCGTGCTTCCTCGAGCGAGGCGGAACGGCTCGCATTCTGGGCCGGACGCAAGGCCGCTTTCCCGGCCGTCGGACGGCTGAGCCCCGACTACTACTGCATGGATGGCACCATTCCGCGGCGCGAGCTGCCGCGGGTGCTCGGCGCGATCGGGCGGATGTCGGAACGCTACGGCCTGAGAGTGGCCAACGTATTTCACGCAGGCGACGGGAACCTGCATCCGCTCATCCTGTACGATGCCAATCGCCCGGGCGAGCTCGAGCGCGCGGAGGCCTTCGGCGCCGAGATCCTCGAGCTGTGCGTCGATGTGGGGGGAGTGCTCACCGGTGAGCACGGTGTCGGTCTCGAGAAGCGCGATCTTATGCCGTACCAATTCGGGGCCGCCGATCTGTCGGTTCAGCGGCGCCTGAAGGAGGCGTTCGATCCCGACGGTCGGTTCAACCCCGGTAAGGTTTTTCCGCTCCTGCATCGCTGTGCCGAGGAGGGCCGCGTGCACGTGCACCGCGGCGCCGAGCGCTTCCCGGAGCTGCCGCGATTCTGATCGAATCGGCGAGGGGTCGCATGCTTAAGCCTCGCGACGAGGCGGAGGTGGCCGAGATCATTGCCGCAACTCGCGGCCCCCTCGAGCCCCTCGCCGGGGGATCGAAGCGCGCAATCGGACGACCCGTGGAGGGAGAAGCGCTCGACCTCGGGGCACTACGCGGGATTGTGGACTACGAGCCCGAGGAGCTCGTGATCACCGCACGAGCCGCGACGCCGCTCGCGGAGGTGGAAGCGGCGCTGCGCGAGCACCGACAGCGGCTCGCCTTCGAGCCGCCCGACTGGACGGCTCTGCTCGGCACGGCGGGACAGGCGACGCTCGGCGGTGTCATCGCCGCGAACGCATCCGGGTCGCGCCGCCTCAGCGTGGGTGCTGCGCGCGATCATTTCCTCGGACTGCGCGCCGTCTCCGGGCGCGCCGAGCGCTTCCAGGCCGGAGGCCGCGTCGTGAAGAACGTGACCGGCTACGATCTGCCGAAGCTGCTGGCAGGCTCCTGGGGTACTCTCGCCGTGCTCACCGAAGTGACGCTTCGCGTCCATCCACTCCCCGAGTGCGAGCGCACGCTCGTGATGGCTGCGCGAGAGCCCGCGCAGGCCGTGCGCCTGATGGGCGCGGCTCTCGGCTCGGCATGCGATGTGTCCTGCGCGGCCTTCGCCCCGCGCCTCGGCGTCGCGTTGCGGCTCGAGGGTTTCGCGCCCTCGGTTGCGGCGCGCTCGCGTGCGCTGCTGGAGGCGCTCGATGAAGCACTCGATGAAGCGGTTGATGAGGCGATCGATGAGGCGGCCGCTGAGGCGCTCGGGCCCGACGCCGGCGCAGCCGAGCCCCACTGGCTCGAGGAGGAGTCCTCCCGAGCGCTGTGGCACGAGGTGGGAGGTGCGCGAGCGCTTGCGCGCTATCCGATCGTGTGGCGGGTGTCGGTCGCACCGAGCGATGCGCCGCGCCTCCTCGAGCGAATTGCCCCCGAGGACTACCTGCTCGACTGGGGCGGCGGGCTCGTCTGGATCGGCGCGGCGCGGGCGGACCCCGAGCGCGTGCGCGGTGCGCTCGAGAGCGGGCACGCGATGCTCTTCAAGGCTCCGCGCGAGGTGCGCTCCGCGGTGCCGGTGTTTGAGCCGCTCCCGGCAGCGCTCGCGGCGCTCACCGCGCGCGTGAAGGCGGCCTTCGACCCGGCGGACCGGCTCAACCCCGGCCGCATGAGCTGAAGCCATGCAGACGCGCTTCACGGCGGCGCAGCTCGCGGACCCCGGGATCGCAGCGAGCGAGCCGATCCTTCGCAAATGCGTGCACTGCGGATTCTGCACTGCGACGTGCCCCACGTACGTGCTGCTCGGCGATGAGCTCGATGGACCGCGCGGTCGGATCTATCTGATCAAGGACATGCTGGAGAGCTCGCGCCCGGCGACACGGGAAGTCGTGCGGCACATCGATCGCTGTCTTTCGTGTCTCGCTTGCATGACGACGTGTCCCTCGGGTGTGCACTATCAGCACCTGATCGATCACGCGCGGGTGTACATCGAGCGGACCTACCACCGGCCGTGGAGCGAGCGAGTCCTCAGGGCTTTGCTCGCGAAGCTCCTGCCGTATCCGCGGCGACTGCGTACCGCGCTCGCGGCGGCGGCAGTCCTGCGCGGCGCGGGCCGGCGATTGCCCGCGCTTGCGAAGCGCCTGGAGCGGCGGGCGCCCGCGGCATGGCGTGCGATGGCGAGGCTCGCCGCTTACGAACCCCCGTCGCGCCATGCGCGCGAGACGATCGCCGCCGGCAAGATCGCTCACCGGCGCGGACGTGTCGCTTTGCTCGCAGGCTGCGCTCAGTCCGTTCTAACGCCTCGCACGCAGGCGGCTTGCGTGAGGCTCATCGAGCGTGCCGGCTTCGAGGCGGTCGTCATCGAGGGTTGCTGTGGCGCGCTCGTCCACCATCTCGGGTGCATGGCCGATACTCGGTCCTTCGCGGCGGCGCTCCTTGCGCGCATCCGTGCGGAGCGGCTCCGCGGAGAGCTGTCGGCGGTGATCGTGGATGCCTCCGGGTGCGGGACGCACCTCAAGGACTACGGGCATGTGTTCCGGGACGATCCGGCGCTCGCCGATGCGGCGCGCGAGGTGAGCGCGCTCACACGGGACATCACAGAGTGGCTCGATGAGCAGGAGCGGACGCAGCCCCCAACGTCATCGCCCCGCGCAATCCCGGCCGCAATCCCGGCCGCAATCACGGTCGCGTATCACTCCGCTTGCTCGATGCAGCACGGGCAGCGCATCGACCCGATTCCGCGGCGGCTGCTCGAGCGCGCCGGCTTCGACGTGCGCGACATTCCCGAGGGGCATCTCTGCTGCGGCTCGGCGGGTACTTACAACATCCTGCAGCCGCAGATTGCCGCACAGCTTCGCGAGCTGAAGCTCGCGAACATCCGCGGCACCGGTGCGCACGTCGTCGCGACGGGCAACGTCGGCTGCATCGTGCAGCTCGCGGGCGCCGGCATTCCGATCGTGCACACCGCGGAGCTGCTCGACTGGGCTGCGGGCGGACCGGCGCCGATCTAGCCGAGGGGCTCGGGGCTAGGCGCGTGCGTATCGGACAACGCCGTCGTGCCCAGTCGAGCGCATGAGACGCACGCGGCGCGCCAGATACTCGAGGTGCGCGAGCGTCTCCCCGAGCGCGAGCACGCGATGGAACCCCTTGAGCTCGCGCCGATAGAGCACTTTCAGCAGCTCGACCGCGGAGTGCGGCTCTGCGCACGTCGCGAGCAGCAGCTCGAGGCGATCTCGATGATGCTTGCCGAGCTCGAGCGCTCGTGCGGGCAACCCACGGAAAGGCCTGCCGTGCGAAGGCAGCACCAGTGTCGCCGGATCGAGTGCACCGAGCCGCTCGAGCGATGTGAGATAGGAGTCGAGCGGGTCCGGATCGGCGCCCCAGCCGTTCAAACTCACGTTCGGCGAGATGGCGGGCAGGATCTGATCGCCAGTGACAAGGACGCGTGCCTCCGCATCGTGCAGGCACAGATGCCCGGCCGCATGACCGTTCGTCTCGAGCCAGCGCCACGTGCGAGGGGCCCAGTGCGTCTCTTCGTTTTCGCAAGGGTGATGCGCGATCGTAGGTGCTCCGCTCACGGCGGCGCGATAGCGCTCACCGCTCAAGCTCGCGCCGAGAGACTCCAGGTCCGCCACTCCTTGGGCGCGATAGAAATCGCGCCGGCGGGCGATCTCGGCATCGCCGAGCGGTGTGAGGAGCTCGCGCATCTGGCGCTCCGTCGTGCGCGAGGTCCACACGGGAACGCCGTGGCGGCTCTGCAGCCACGCCGCGAGCCCCGCGTGATCGGGATGCAAATGCGTCACCACGATGAGCTTGAGCGGCCGCTCTCGCAGGAGGCCTCTCTCCAGGCGCTCCCACACCTCGCGTGCGGCATCGCTCGCGAGGCCCGTGTCGATCAATACGAATCCGCCGTCGTGCTCGATGAGCCAGAGATTGATGTGATCGAGCTCCATCGGCAGCGGCATGCGCAGCCAATGCACTCCGGATGCGATGCACGTGGTCTCGCCCGGCGCCGGAGGCGGGATCTCGGCGTAGGACAGCAGGTTCGAACCGAGATCCGGCGATGCGCTCACCGGCGTATTCTAGAGGACGAATGACGCCAGTTCCGCAAACGATGACCGCGATCGAGGTGTCCGAGCCGGGTCCGCCGCGGGCACTTCGACCGGCCAAACGCCCCGTGCCGGAGTTGGAGCCGCAGGAGGTGCTGATCCGGGTCGCGGCGGCCGGCGTCAACCGCCCGGATGTCATGCAGCGCAAGGGCGCCTATCCGCCTCCGCCCGGGGTGACGGACATTCCCGGGCTCGAGGTCGCGGGGGAGATCGTTCGCGTCGGCACGCACGCGATGTCGCGATCGGTGGGTGAGCGCGTTTGCGCGCTCGTCGCGGGCGGAGGTTATGCGCAATTCGTCGCGGCCCCAGCCGTGCAATGTTTGCCGATCCGGGCCCCGCTTTCGCTCATTGAGGCGGCGGTGCTCCCGGAGACATTCTTTACGGTGTACCTAAACGTGTTCGAGCGGGCGGCGCTCGCCCCCGGCGAGTGCCTGCTGGTGCACGGCGGATCGAGCGGCATCGGGACGACGGCGATACTGTTGGGGAGGGCGCAGGGGGCGCGCGTGTTTGCGACGGCGGGCACGCGCGCCAAATGCGACGCCTGCCTCGCGCTCGGCGCCGAGCGCGCGATTCTGTACCGCGACGAGGATTTCGTCGCGGTGGTCGCGGAGGCGACCGGGGGCCGCGGCGCAGACGTGATCCTCGACATGGTCGGTGGCGACTATCTCGCGCGCGATGTCGCGGCGGCGGCCGTCGAGGGTCGTATTGCCCTGATCGCCCTGCTGGGGGGCGCGCAAGCCGGGATCGATCTGCGCCCGTTCCTGATCAAGCGCCTGAAGCTCTCCGCTTCGACCTTGCGGCCGCAGTCCATCGAGAGCAAGGGTCGCCTCGCGCGAGCGCTGCTCGAGCGCGTGTGGCCGTGGTTCGAGGCCGGCCGATTGCGGGCCCCGCCGATTCACGCCCGCTTTCCCCTCGAGGAGGCTTGGCGGGCCCACGAGCTCATGGAGTCGGGCAGCCACATCGGCAAGATCGTTCTGACCGTCGCGACGGACTGATCTCCGTCGCGAGTCGGGAATGTAACTTGCTTTCCGCGCTAGTTCGACCTACGTCAGTAGAGCGTGCGAAGCGCCGTGATCCGACTCACCGTACTGGGGAACGAAGGGGGCGTCGCCGTCGTCGCGAACACCTCCTATTTCCGCATTTACGGGGGCTCGGTTTGGACGCGTCCGGGCGATGAGCCGCTCGTTCGCTACGTCGAGGGCGGATGGCAGTATCTCGGGGTCCGCTGGGCGGGCATGCGCTTCGAGGGGAGTTGCCGTCTGGTGCTCGGACTGCCGCGCGAGCCAGAGCGGGTGACGGGCGAACTACCCGATTTTTCGGTTCATGACTGCGTTCTCTCGACGGGTGGCATTCCATTCGCCGTTTACGTGCCGGACCAGGACATGTGGCACGGCGTCGTGCCGGAGACCTGGTGGCATGCGTTCCGCATCGAGAGTGCGGGACTGCGCGAGGAGATTGTCTGAGGCGGACTTGGCCCCTCAGGGTCGTCCGTCAGACCTCCGCGCCCGCCGCTTGCAGTCGTTCGCGGATGCGCGCGAGCTCCTGCGCGAGCGTCTGATGAGGCTCACCCGTTAGATCCAAATCCCGCAGAGCCTCTTTCGCGCCGTCGTACGCCATCCGCGCCCGATCGATATTGCGGCGCGCGATCTCGATGGGTGCGGTAACCGCCGCATCGAGATGCCATCGCGCGACGGTGAGCTGGCTTCGTAACCATGCAATGTCAGGTTCGATCGCGTCCATCGCAATCTCCACTTCAGCAATCGATGAGGAGAGACGTTGCACGACGCATGCCGCACATCGGCTGTAAATTCGTCCATTTGAATGGGCCGGTTCGTGGGCTGGCGGTAAATTTGATCTGTGCTCGCAGAAGGACTTGCCACCCCGCGTGAGCACTGGATCTCAAAGAGCATGAAGAGCGGGCGGAATTTTCAATCCACCGCGCTGCGGCGCAGCTGACGCCCCCGGCAGGGCGCGCGCCCCCTATTGGGGATTACGGGCCGGCGGTGTGCATTTTGCGCAACAGGGCGGTTTTCCCGTATCCTCGCCCCCCGCAGGGATCAAGGTCCCGTTTGCTCGGGGGTGCTGATGGACACCGAATGGCTTTACGGGCTCATCGCGTTGCCCTGGTGGGGCGATGTACTCGTCGCTTTCGCACTCGTCCAGTTCCTCTTCCTCGGCATCACCTTATTCCTGCACCGCGAGCAGGCTCACGATGCGATCGAGCTGCATCCCGTGGTGCGCCACGTATTCCGCTTCTGGCTGTGGTTCAGCTCGGGTACGGTGACCCGCCAGTGGGTGGCCGTTCACCGCAAGCACCACGTATTCGCGGATCGCGAGGGCGATCCGCACAGCCCCGTGCTCTTCGGCCTGAAGCGAGTCCTCCTGCAGGGCTACGAGCTTTATGTCGTGTCAGCCCGGGATACCGTACTGCAAGACCACTACGGGCGCGGCACGCCCGATGACTGGATCGAGCGGCGGCTCTACAGCCGCTTTCCGTCGCTCGGCCTGGTTTTCTTCATCGTCGCGGAGCTCGCGCTTTTCGGTGTGCCCGGCATCATCATGGTCGCGGTGCACATCGCCGCTCAGCCGTTCTGCGCGGCCGGCATCATCAATGGGGCAGGCCATGCGCTCGGATACCGCAGCTTCGAGACCGACTCGGCCGCGACGAACATCATCCCGTGGGGGCTCTTCATCGCCGGTGAGGAGCTGCACAACAATCATCATGCCTTCCCGCGTTCGGCGCGTTTCGCCGTGCAGCGTTGGGAGCTCGATCCGGGCTGGCTCTGTGTCCGGTTGCTCTCGAGCGTGCATCTTGCTCGCGTGAAGTGCGTCGCGCCGCCTCCGCCGCGCCTCGCGGCGCACGAGCGCGTGGATGCGGCAGCTGTGCAGGCGCTCTTCACCCATCGGATGCACGTGCTGCGCGACTACGCACAGCGCGTCGTGCGACCCGTTTGTCGTGACCTGACGCGAGGCATCGGCGCGCAAGCGGCTTCGCATCTTTCGAAGCTCCTGGTCCGACACCCGGGCATGCTCGGCGAGGAGGGCCGCCGCCGCCTCCAGGCGGCGCTCGATCAACACGAAGCGCTGCGGGCGGTCGTGGAATTTCGGGAGCGGCTGCAGCAGCTGTGGAACGACGCGCATTCGAATCCCGGACACGCGGTGGCGCAGCTGAAGGAGTGGTGTCGGGAGGCCGAGGCGAGCGGCATTCGCGCGCTGTGCGAGTTCGCGCGCCGGCTGCGCAGCTACGAGACGGCCTCTATTTGAGACCGAGCTCGAACCGCACGCGCGCGCCGTCGATCCCGGTCGGCGCCGTATTGAGCACGTAGAGCCGCTGCGGCTCGATTTTGCCGGCGCCCAAAAGCGCATCTTGAATTGCGCGCGCGCGGCGCCGGCCGAGCGAGTTGAGCCGGTCGTCAGAGACCTTCACGCGCGGGAGAAGCGCCGCCTCGAGCGCGCCGATCGCAGGTGCGAGATCGGGCGGCGGTGCTTCGCTTTTCCTCGATTTCTTGGGGGCTGCAGCCGCCTCGACCTCGGGCGGCAGGCTCGCGGCCTTGCCGAGCTCCGAGCGATACGCCGCCAGCAAGAGACGGAAGTGCTCGGCGGGATCGGCAAGCGGATTCGCGAAAGGAGCGGACGCAGCATCGCGGCGGTTGTCCGAGCCCGACCCGGCCCCCCGTTGGCCTGACAGGACGATGAGCCTCTGAGTCAGGATTGCGCGGGCGAGTGCCGGACGATCGAGCTCCGGCGCATAGGCGCTCGGAAC
>Ga0134128_10006510_pt1 | contig 14141 bp, 15 predicted proteins | sample KB31754_FD_96462 | JGI IMG/M metagenome (GOLD analysis project Ga0134128, IMG submission 96462) | Terrestrial soil microbial communities with excess Nitrogen fertilizer from Kellogg Biological Station, Michigan, USA - KB3-175-4 | ecosystem: Environmental > Terrestrial > Soil > Unclassified ... | reverse complement strand
GGCATCGTCCTGATCGTCGGTCCGGAAGGCGGCGTCAGCGAGGCCGAAACTGAGCGCCTGGTGCGGGCCGGCGCCGTCCCGGCCCGGCTCGGCCCCTCAGTCCTGCGGGCCTCCACGGCCGGCGCCATCGCCAGCACGCTGATCCTGACCGCCACCGGCCGTTGGCCCTGACGAGCCGGCCGCCGAAGGCCCCACGGCCCGAGCGAGCCCGGGGGACGGCCCGACCGAGCCCGACCAAGCCCCTTACGGGCAAGGAACTGGCGGAACCGTCGGTTCAGGGGTCTGCGTCGGAACCGGCCCGCCCACCGTCGGCGAGGCGGTCGGCAACGGAGTATCGCCCGGGTCCGGCGGCGGGCTCGCGGTCGGATCGTCCACGATCGTTGCACGGACCGCTTCCGTCCGTGGCCACCGCGACGCGGCACCATTGCCGCTGAGCAGCGTCTTTCCAGTCGCCTCTGGGCTCACGGCGGACACAGGAGCCATGGCCTCATTCCCAGGCGTAGGCTCCGACCCCGGCGTCGGCGCCGAACCAGGTGTCGGCGAACTCGTGCTAGATCCAACCGCCGCCGGCGTCGTCGATCCAGGATCGGTCGGCGTGTCGCTCGGCGTGCTCGTGTCGGTCGACGTCGGGCTGCCGCTCGGCGTCCCGTTGGAGGGCGTACCGGTCGGCGTGGCGCTCGGCGAGGCGGGCGGCGAGCAACTCGGGGTCGTCGTCGGCCCCGGCCCGCCGCCGGACCCGCCGTTCTGGCCGGACGGACCCACCGAACCGCTGCCCGAACTCGTGAAGCCGGGGGTGCCCGGCTTGCTCGGGTGATGGGTCTTGGTCGCCCCAGGCGTCGCGACCGGGCCGCCGGTAGTGCTGCTGGGCGAGATCGCGGCTGGCAGCGCGGCCACCGCCCAGGAGGCTGCGGTCGCCACGAACAGCCCGGTGCCAACCGCGGCCGCAGGGCGCAGCCAGCCGAACCAACCAGCCCGGTTCGGATCAGGCCTGAACCGGTCCATCACGGCGGCGCCCACGGCAGGCAGCCAGCCTCGCGGCGGCAGCAACGACCGCCACCACGGCTCGCCCACGGCCGGCATCCCGAAACGCCAGCGAACGCGCTGCGCCGCCTGGCCCGCCATGATCTTGCTGCGGATCTTGTCCAGCCCGTCCTCGGCTGGCTCGACGGACTCGGCCGCCGCGGTGAGCGCCTTGCGCAGCGCGCTGTCCTGTTCGGTGCCATAGGAATCGGCACGACGACGGCGGATCATGCTTCACGCTCCAGGACCGTGCGGAGCGCGGACATGGCGCGGGAGGTGTGACTCTTCACCGCACCTCTGGTAATGCCCATCGATGATGCGATCTGCGCTTCCGACAGGTCAGCATAAAAACGGAGAACGACTACCTCACGCTGCCGCACCGGCAGTTCCCGCAGCGCGGCGACCACAGCCGACCGCTCGATCAGCGCGAGCGCGCCATGTTCGGCGCTCGGCATGTCAGGGGCGGGCTTGGGCGCGTTGCGGTCGACGACCACGCGATGCCTGAGGACGGAGCGTGACCGGTTGACCACGGCCGCGCGCAGGTAGGCGAGAGCTTTCTCATTGTCGCGCAGCCGGTGCAAGCCGGTGTGAAGCGCGACGAACGAGTCCTGCACAACTTCCTCCGCGGTAGCTACATCGTGAACAAGGAGCGCTGCCAGGCGGACAAGGGGCCGGTAATGCGCACCATATAGCTCAGTGATGGCGGTATCGGCGCCCGTCAGGCTGACGCGGTCGGCCGCCGACTCGGCGTGAGCCTGCACCTGGTGCGACGACGCCAGGTGCGACGCCGAGAGCGGCTGGCCAGGGACCTGACCCAGCGCTGGTCCAGCCACTAGGGTTTCGGTCACCTTATTTTGACGCGCAGGGGGTTCGTTTGGTTTACGCACTGTCATCACAAGATGTGACAGGGAGGCCGAACGCGCAGTCTCGCCTCACGATCCCACCGCTCCAAGGTCCATCTTCCGACGCGGTCCGCCTGTCCAGTTCCAGCACCCACTGGCCCAACCCCGCCGGGTGCCCAAATCTCCCCGTAGCCGTTTTCTCACGGCTGGTGTTTGCCGGCACAGAGGGTTAGCCGTGGTGCAACCATATATGTCGGCAGTGGGGATGGCGAAGCACACGTTAGGATCAGCCCGTGCCCGATTGCCTATTCTGCGGAATCGCGTCCGGTGAGGTGCCAGCTACGGTGGTACTCGAAAGCGCTCGCACGCTCGCATTCCGCGACATAAATCCGCAGGCGCCGATTCATGTGCTCGTGATTCCGCGCGTTCATCATCGTGATCTGGCCGCCGTCGCGTCGGACGAGGGCCTGCTCGCCGAGATCGCGACCCAGGCACATCAGGTGGCGGTGGCTGAGGGCGTCGCCGAAACCGGCTATCGTGTGATCTTCAACACCGGTGGACACGCTGGCCAGACCGTGTCCCATGTGCACGCGCATGTCCTGGGCGGCCGGCCGATGTCGTGGCCGCCGGGCTGAGGCGGGGGTAAGTGAAGAAACAACCGAATGATCACGGCTCAAGCCAACCGGACGCTAGTGGCGCAACTTCGCTGCGGATAGTCATTCCCGAGCCGCATTCGATGGTGAGCCTGCTCGGCTCGCGCGACGAACTGCTTCAGGTCATCGAAGGTGCTTTCGACTCCGATATCCACGTGCGCGGCAATGAGATCACCGTCACCGGATCGGCGAGCGAAGCGGCAGTCATCGGGGAGTTGTTCGACGAGCTGACCAGGTTGCTGGCCAGCGGCACCGAGGTAACTCCCGACGTGGTCGAACGCAGTGTCGGCATGCTCCGCCGCAAGTCAGGCGCGCGTCCGGCTGAGGTGCTCACGATCGACATCCTGTCCTCGCGCGGCCGCACGATCAGGCCGAAGACGCTGAACCAGAAGCGCTACGTGGACGCCATCGACAAGCACACGATCGTGTTCGCCATCGGCCCGGCCGGCACCGGCAAGACCTACCTGGCGATGGCCAAGGCCGTCAAGGCACTGCAGGCCAAGGAGGTCAACCGGATCATCTTGACCAGGCCGGCGGTGGAGGCCGGCGAGCGGCTCGGCTTCCTGCCCGGCACCTTGTACGAGAAGATCGATCCGTACCTGCGCCCGCTCTATGACGCGCTGCACGACATGATCGACCCCGACTCGATCCCGCGCCTTCTCACGGCGGGCACGATCGAGATCGCCCCGCTCGCCTACATGCGCGGCCGATCGCTGAACGACTCGTTCATCATCCTCGACGAGGCCCAGAACACCTCGGCCGAGCAGATGAAGATGTTCCTGACCAGGCTCGGGTTCGGTTCTCAGATCGTGGTCACCGGCGACGTGACCCAGGTGGACCTGCCTTCTGGCCAGTCCAGCGGCCTGCGGGTGGTGCAGGACGTGCTCGATGGCGTCTCCGACATCTACTTCTGCAAGCTCACGGCGCACGACGTGGTCAGGCACAAACTGGTCGCCGACATCGTGGACGCCTACGACCGCTACGACGCGGCCAAGGCCGCCGCCGAATCGCCTGGCAACCGGCAGCGACGCGACATTAGGACGAACCGGTGACAGCGACCGCCAAGGTCAAAAACCCGAAACCATTCGTTATATATAAAAATTTGCGGGTACTGGCGTGAGCATCGAGATCGCTAACGAATCGGGCGTCGACGTCGACGAGGCGGCCCTGGCCGGACTGGCGAGGCACGTCCTCGACGAGATGCGGGTGCACCCGCTGGCCGAGCTGTCCGTGCTGCTCGTCGACGAGCCGGCCATGACCGAGCTGCACGTCAGGTGGATGGGCGAGGAAGGCCCGACCGATGTGCTCTCGTTCCCGATGGACGAGCTCAGGCCGCCCCAGCCGGGCGGCACTCACGGCGAACGCGACCAGGCCGACTCTGGCATCCCTGGCCTGCTCGGCGACGTGGTGATCTGCCCGCAGGTGGCCGCCTCGCAGGCCAGGCAGTCCGGTCACAGCACGGGAGACGAGATCGACCTGCTGTGCGCGCACGGCATCTTGCACCTGCTCGGATACGACCACGCCGACGCGGCCGAGCACGCGACGATGTTCGGCCTGCAGGACCGGCTGCTCAGCGCCTGGCGATCCGAGCGAGCCGACGGGCCCGACGCCAGCGACGCGACCGCGGGCCAGGGCCCTGCCGATGCTAACGGCGCGGTAGACGCCGCCGCGGTAGACGGCGCCGCGGTAGACGGCGCTAAGAAAGAACCGGGATAGCGCGCTATGGGCTGGCTGGTGGTCGCCGGAGTGGTGCTCGCGCTGTTCGCCGGGTTGTGCGCAAGCGCCGACACCGCGCTGCTTCGCGTCTCCCGGGCCGGCGCGAAGGAGCTAGCGACCTCGGCCAGTGAGCCTTCGCCGCCGCTGCAGGTCGTGCTCGCCGAGGTCCCGAAGTACATAGCGGTGCTCCTGCTGGTGCGGGTTGCGGCCGAACTGGCCGCCACCGTGTTCGTGACGGCCGCGTTCGTGGGTTGGTTCGGGTACGGCTGGCGGCCGTTCCTGATCTCGGGCGCGATCATGACCGGGCTCATCTACATCGTGGCGGGAATCGTGCCGCGCACGCTCGGCCGCGACTACGCGGCCGCCATCGCCGACCGGGCGGCCTCGATCATGCAGCCGGTCGTCAAGTACCTGGGCCCGATCCCGGCCATGCTGCTCGGGATCGGCAAGGTGCTCGGCCGCGGCGACCAGCCCGACGGCGGGCCGTCCGGCGAGGAAGAAGACCTGCGCGGGCTGGTCGACCTGCTCGAGCGCCGCCGGGTCATCGAGCCCGGCGAACGCAAGATGATCCACTCGGTCTTCGAGCTGGGCGACACGATCGCCCGCGAGGTCATGGTCCCGCGCACCGAAATGATCTTCGTCCAGGGCGGCAAGACGCTGCGCCAGGCGGTGACGCTGGCGCTGCGCAGCGGTTTCTCCCGGATACCGGTCGTGGGGGAGAACCTCGACGACATAGTCGGGATCGCGTACCTGAAAGACATCGTGACCAGGACCTACGAGGACACGGCCGGAGAAGGCGCGGCCGATCTGGCCACCCAGCCGGTCCGCTCGATCATGCGCCCGGCCACGTTCGTGCCGGACAGCAAGCCGGTCGATGACCTGCTCAGGGAGATGCAGGCCAGGCAGATCCACGTCGCGATCGTGATCGACGAGTACGGTGGCACCGCCGGCCTGGTGACGATCGAGGACATCCTGGAAGAGATCGTCGGCGAGATCGCCGACGAATACGACAAGGAACAGCCCCCGGTCGAATGGCTCAGCCCCGACTGCGCGCGCGTGACCGCGAGGCTGTCGGTCGACGAACTGGCCGATCTATTCGGAGTGCGGATCGAGGCCGAGGACGTCGAGACCGTCGGTGGCCTGCTCGCCCAGCGGCTGGGCCGGGTACCGATCGCCGGCTCGACCACGACCGTCGCCGGGCTCCGCCTGACCGCCGACAGCCTGGCCGGCCGCCGCAACCGGATCAGCACCGTCACCGTCAAGCGAGTCCGCGGCGGCGACTCCGACCGGTCACCAGCCGACGAAGACCAGCCCGCCAAGCCAGAGGCCAGTCCCGAGCCAGCCCCGGCGGACGAGCCGGCGTCCAGCATCCCGTAGCCGGTCGACCAGCCCAGCCCAGCCCAGCCCAGCCCAGCCCAGTCCAGCCCAGTCCAGTCCAGCCCGATCCGCAGCAGCACCGGGTCAGCGCTGTCGTTCCTCCCGCCGGACCACGACAGCGTCGGCCCGCAGGCGTTGCTATTCCAGCAGTTTGGGGTCAGCGCTGTTGTAGCTCCTCCGGCTCGAACTGCGGCTGCGGGTCAACGCTGCGGTCGCCGGCGGCGGTAAAACCGTCAGGATGGGAAGTAAGCTCGGTCGGGTGAATGACGCGCCGCTTGGGGCTGAAGATCAGAAGATCATTACGCTGGCGCGGTCGGCCCGGGCCCGAGTCGGGTCGGCCGAAGGCGCGGCGGTCAGGGACGAAACCGGTCGAACCTATGCGGCCGCCACGGTCGCGCTCCCATCGTTGCAGCTGTCGGCCCTGGCTCTCGCGGTTGCGATGGCCGTGTCGAGCGGCGCCGGCTCGCTGGAGGCAGCCGCCCTGGTCAGCGAGAATGGACCGGCCGACCGCGACATCGCCGTGGTCAGGGACCTTGGCGCCGACGCGGTCATCATCCTCGCCGGGCCAAGCGGCGCGGTCCGCGAGACGCTCAGCCCGTAGGGCACTGGGCGTCCGGCGCGGTTCGCGAGGTTGTAATCGCTAGTACGTACGTTCTTGGATTGCTGGTGTGGCGCCGGTCCGAGATGACCAGCGGCGCCCGGTAGGGAAGAATCGCCTGCGTGGACCCGACTTCAGCTCAGGCTCAGGCGGCCAGCCGGTTTGCCGCTGGCTTCGCCTGCTTCGCCGGACGGCCTAACGTCGGCAAGTCGACTCTGATGAACGCGCTGGTCGGCACCAAGGTGGCGATCACCAGCAGCCGCCCGCAGACCACGCGCCGGGTCATCAGGGGGATCGTGCGGCGCGAGGACGCCGAGCTGGTCATCATCGATACCCCTGGCCTGCACAGGCCGAGGACCCTGCTTGGCGAGCGGCTTGACAGCCTGGTCCGCTCGACGCTCACCGAGGTCGACGTGATCGGGTTCTGCGTGCCGGCGGCCGAGCGGATCGGGCCCGGCGACAAGTACCTGGCCGGCGAGCTGTCGGCGCAGGCGCACGCCAAGACGCCGGTGGTCGCGATCGTCACCAAGGTGGATCAAGCATCCAAGGAAGATGTTGCTGCCCAGCTTGCCGCCGTGGCCGACCTAGCCGAATGGGCCGACATAGTGCCGGTCTCCGCGGTTACCGGCTTCCAGCTGGACGTGCTGGCGGACGTGCTGATCAGCCACCTTCCGGCCGGACGGCCGCTCTACCCGGACGGCGAGCTCACCGACGAGCCAGAACAGCAGATGGTCGCGGAGCTGATCAGGGAGTCGATACTGGAAGGGGTCAGGGACGAGCTGCCGCACTCGATCGCGGTCGTCGTCGAGGAGATGGCGCCCAGGGAAGGCCGCGAGGACCTGATCGACGTGCACGCCATCATGTACGTCGAGCGGCCGAGCCAGAAGGCGATCGTGATCGGGGCGAAAGGGGCCAGGCTGAAGGAGGTCGGCTCGCAGGCTCGCCGCCAGATCGAGGCGCTGCTTGGCTCGCGGGTTTACCTGGATTTGCGGATCAAGGTCGCTAAGGACTGGCAGCGCGACCCCAGGCAGTTGCGCAGACTGGGCTTCTATGACCGCTAGGCGAGACTTTGTAGGAGTTGTCCCCTTGGTCCGCGCAGCAGAATTTGCGAGTTTAGTAGAATTCCATCCAGTGAAGCGGTTTTCGCGCGCGGAATCTTATTCAGGCTTGGATTTTCTGCGGAATCGATAACCACGGTTGGCTGATCATGTGATGATCGGGCTCTGGCATGCGGGTCACTCCAGCGGGATACTCGCCTGGTCAGGCTAGGCGGAGGGGGAGTTAATGCCAGGCGGCACCGGGTCGGGAATCTACTACCGCACGATCGCGACCGGGATATTTCACTGCGAGCGCTGCGGCGGTGATCGCCCGTACCGGCACCGGTCTGGCCGACGCTGGGCGCGGGTGGTCGGGATCCCGGTGATGCCGCTCGACCGCACCGGTGAGCATCTGCGGTGCATGATCTGCCGTACCGCCTACCGGGTCGAACTGCTGGCCGTGCCAACGGTCGATCAGATGCAGACTGCTCTGGTCGATGCGACCACGTCGGCCGTCCTGGCGATGCTGAACGCGGGCGGCTCGGCAAGCCAGGCGGCCAGGCGCAGCGCCGTTCGGCTGATCATGAGCGCGGGTTCGCCCGACTTTACCGAGGCCGACCTGGCCGGCGGCTTGCGCCGGGCCCGGTCCGCCCAGCAGGCTCTGATCGCCTGCGGCCCGGTTCCCGGCCTGCGGTTCTCGGTCGAGACGCTGGCGATCCAGTTCGAGACGCACGCCAGCGAGTGGTTCCTTGGCAACATCGTCCGGGTCGGGCTCGCCGACGGCCCGCTGACCGCGGCCGAGCGCGAAGTGGTCGGCACGATCGCCCGCCACCTTGGCCTCACCCAGGCCCAGGCCCAGGACGTAATCCTCCTCACCGAAGACGCCGCCCAGGCCGGCTAGCCGGAGGCGCGGTGCCGTCTGGACTGACGAGCGACAAAGCGAAGCGCCAGAGCGAGGAGGGAAGACGGCGCCTAAAAGCGCCGGAGGCCCTCGCCAAAGGGAGCGGAGCGACCGGCGGCGAATAGCAAACACAGCAACTAGGATCGTCCCGTGAGTCTGTATCGGGACGACGGGATCGTGCTGCGCACCCAGAAGCTGGGCGAGGCCGACCGTATCGTCACCGTGCTGACCCGCAAGAACGGGCGGATCAGGGCCGTGGCCAAGGGTGTCCGCCGCACCAAGTCCAGGTTCGGCGCCCGGGTGGAGCCGTTCACCCACGTCGACCTGATGCTGTACACGGGCCGCTCGCTCGACGTCGTGACCCAGGCCGAGACCGTGCGCAGCTACGGCGACCCACTGGTCGGCGACTACGGCCGCTACACGACCGGGATCGCGATGCTCGAAACCGCCGAGCGGTTCACGACCGTGGAGAAGGAACCAGCGCTCAGGCAGTTCCTGCTGCTGGTCGGCGGGCTGCGAACGCTGGTCGACGACGAGCATGACTCGAGGCTGGTGCTCGACGCCTATCTGCTCCGCTCGCTGGCGGTCGCCGGGTACGCGCCGGCTCTGGATGAGTGCGCGATCTGTGGCGCCCGGGCACCAGCCGAGCCGCAGATCTCCGGACGACGGATCTTCGGGATCGCGGCCGGCGGCCTGGTCTGCCGGGCCTGTCACGCTCCCGGCGCCGCGTCCGCCGCACCGGCCACGATCGACCTGATGAGCGCGCTCTTGCGGGGCGAATGGGGCCTGGCCGACGCGAGCGAGCGCCGGTACCAGGTCGAGTGCAGCGGCCTGGTGGCGGCCTACGTCCAATGGCACCTCGAGCACTCGCTCCGCTCGCTCCGGCACGTGGAGCACGCATGAGCCCGCGTGGTGCGACCCCGCGCGGACCCGTCAGGCCACCTGATCCGCACCGCTCCGGTGCCCGGCCGCCCGCGATCCCGGCGGACCTGGTGCCGACGCACGTCGCGCTGGTGATGGACGGCAACGGCCGGTGGGCCAAGCAGCGCGGGCTGCCGCGTACCGAGGGCCACAAGGCCGGCGAGTACTCGCTATTCGACGTGATCATGGGGGCGATCGAACTCGGCATCCCCTACCTGTCGGCCTATGCGTTCTCGACCGAGAACTGGCGCCGGTCGCCCGACGAGGTCAGGTTCCTGATGGGTTTCAACCGGGACGTGATCCGTCGACGCCGCGATCAGCTCAACGAGATGGGCGTGCGGGTCCGCTGGGCCGGCCGCCGGCCTCGGCTCTGGCGCAGCGTGATCTCCGAGCTTGAGGACGCCGAGCGAATGACGGCCGGCAACACCGTGCTCACCCTGCAGTTCTGCGTGAACTATGGCGGCCGGGCGGAGATCGCGGACGCCGCCGCCGCGATCGCGGCCGACGTGGCCGCGGGAAAGTTGCGGGCCGACAAGGTCGACGAGAAGGTCTTCGCCCGGTACCTGGACGAACCAGGGATCCCCGATGTCGACTTGTTCGTCCGCTCCTCCGGCGAGCAGCGCACGTCCAACTTCCTGATCTGGCAGTCCGCCTACGCCGAGTTCGTCTTCCTCGACACCCTGTTCCCCGACTTCGACCGCCGGCACCTGTGGCAGGCCTGCGAGATCTTCGCCAGCCGGGACCGCCGCTACGGCGGCGCGGTGCCGAACCAGGTCCCCGACTCGGCCTGAGTCTCCCGCTCGGTCGAAGTCGGTCTGCGCAAATGGGCGAACGAATGGAACAGGAACCCGAAGCCCTTCATCTGGACCAAGACTGCCGACGAGATCTTCGGGACACTCGCCGCGAAAGGCGAATCACTTTCCACATGAACGGCGGGAAGGGGCCTGACGGCGGTGATGAGGAGGCGGCCGGCGTCTCAGTGCAAGCCGCGGACAACGGCGACGGCGACCAGCACCGCGATGATGACCGCCCTGAGCACGCGGCCCTGGCCGGACAGCCTTGGCCAGGACAGGGCGGCCAGCCACCCAAGCACGGCAGCGAGGCAGAACAGGACGATTGCCCCGGCCCAGCCATGGAGCGCGAAGCCGGCGATAAGCAAGCACGCCGCGAGCACCGGGAACAGCCACGACGGGAGTTGTTGCAGCCAGAGCAGCGAGGTTGCGCTCCTGTGCTCGAACGTTTCCCGCGACTGCGAGGCATCGGGCGTAAACAGGGTGTCGCCCTTAGGCAGCGGCCTTGGCCTGCGAGCCTGCCGGGAGCGGTTACTGCTCACGATCGAGGTCCCCTCTAAAGAAGTTGCGCGCCGCTGGGTCACCGACCACGATAGCGGCACTAAGGCTCGGTCCATCACCGCTAAACTGGCAGGCACCGCCACCCGCTGAAAGCTGGCCTGGCTGTGTCCGTGATTATGGACGCTGGAACTCGAACTCACCCTGTCCGACCCGCCCTGGAGAATCTGTGGCACGCCGTAGTGATCGCATGGAGACCATCGTCAGCCTGTCTAAGCGACGGGGGATCGTCTACCCGTCCAGCGAGATCTACGGCGGTTTGCGTGCGTCCTGGGACTACGGTCCGCTCGGCGTCGAGATCAAGAACAACATCAAGCGTCAGTGGTGGAAGTCGACGGTCACCGAACGCGACGACATCGTCGGCCTGGACTCGAGCGTGATCCTGGCTCCTGAGGTATGGCAGGCAAGCGGGCATGTCACCGAGTTTGTCGACCCGCTGACCGAGTGCCAGTCCTGCCACCGGCGGTTCCGCGCCGACCACCTGATCGAGGCGTATCAGGACAAGCACGACGGCAAGGAGCCGGAGAACGGCCTCGCCGACCTGGCCTGCCCGAACTGCGGCACCCGGGGCGCGTTCACCGAGCCGCGCATGTTCAACGGACTCTTGCGGACGTATCTCGGGGCAGTGGAGAGGGACGGGGAGGCGGGCGGGGAGTCCGGACTGGCCTATCTGCGGCCGGAGACAGCGCAGGGTATCTTTATAAATTTCAAGAATGTAATGCAGACTTCGCGCAAGAAGATTCCGTTCGGAATCGGGCAGATCGGCAAGTCGTTCCGAAACGAGATTACGCCGGGCAACTTCATCTTCAGGACGCGCGAGTTCGAGCAGATGGAAATGGAATTCTTCGTCCGCCCCGGCACCGACGAGGAGTGGCACGAGCGCTGGATTCAGACCAGGTTGGACTGGCATCTGGGGCTGGGCTTGTCCGAGGAGAACCTGCGCAAGTACGAGCACCCGAAAGAGAAGCTGTCGCACTACTCCAAGCGAACGGTGGACATCGAGTACCGGTTCGACTTCCCTGGCAGCGAATGGGGCGAACTGGAGGGAATCGCGAACCGGACCGACTTCGACCTGTCCACGCACGCCAAGGCCTCCGGGCAGGATTTGTCGTTCCTCGACGCCGAGTCGGGGGAGCGGTTCGTGCCTTACGTGGTGGAGCCGGCCCTGGGCGTCGACCGGGTCATGCTGGCGTTCCTGCTGGACGGCTACACCGAGGATGAGGCCCCGGATGCCAAGGGCAACATGGAGAAGCGGACGGTTCTGCGGCTCGACTACCGGCTGGCCCCGGTGAAGGTAGCGGTGCTGCCGCTGTCCCGTAACGCCGACCTGTCCCCGAAGGCGCGGGATGTCGCCGCCGCCGTGCGCCGGCACTGGAACGCTGACTTCGACGACGCTGGTGCGATCGGCCGGCGTTACCGGCGGCAGGACGAGATCGGGACGCCGTACTGCGTCACCATCGATTTCGACAGCCTGACCGACGACGCCGTGACCGTCCGCGAGCGGGACTCGATGAAGCAGGACCGGATCGGCATAGACGCCCTGATCGGCTACCTCAGTGAGCGATTGGCCGGCTGCTAGCGCCTCACCATGCGGTGGTGCACCTAACTCTGGTACTGCCGCAAATGGTCGAGCATGCCCGCCAGGCTCGCCTCGGCGACCGCGATCACCGAGTCGGCGGCACCGTAGTAAATGTGCACGGTGTCGCCGTCATCGCGCACGATCCACCCGCACGGGAACACCACGTCGCCGACATCGCCGTGGCGCTCGTACGGCTCGCGCGGACCGAGTACCCACTCATCGCCCCTGGCCAGCACCTTCGCCGGGTCCTCGGTGTCGAGCAGGGCCAGTCCGGCCCGGTAGATCAGCCCGGCGGCGGTCTTGCGCACCCCGTGGTAGCAGAGCAGCCAGCCTTCACTGGTCAGCAGCGGCTCTGGGCCAAGGCCGATCTTGTGGTTGTCCCACCAGCCGCCAGCGCGCGCCCTCAGCAGCACCCGCGAGTCGCCCCAGTGCTTCAGATCGGGGCTGAACGACAGCCAGATGTGCGAGCCCTTGGCGTTGGCCGGCCGGTGCAGCATGGCCCAGCGGCCGTCGATCTTCGCCGGGAACAGCGCGGCGTCCTTGTCGTCGGGTCGCATGATCATCCCTAGGCGTTCCCAGTCCGCGAAGTCCCTGGTCTTGGCCAGGCACACCTGGGGTCCGTTGACCGAGTAGCCGGTGTAGACAACGAAGTACTCATCGCCGATCCGGGTGATCCGGGGATCCTCGATGCCGCCGTGCTCGTCCGGGTTGCCCGGTTGCGGCAGCAGCCCGCGATCCGGGTCGATCTGCCAGCCGGTCAGGCCGTCATCACTGGTCGCCACGGCGAGTGAGGAAAGGCCGGTGCGGTGCTCGACGCGGACGAGCATCAGGGTTTGTCCGTCGAAAACAGTGGCCGCCGGATTGAACACCGCGTTTACCGACCCGGGGAAATCCTCCGCCCGCAGGATCGGATTGCCGGCGAACCGCCGGATGAGTTCGCCCTGATCTGGTCCGTCATCCATGAATGGTCCTCCCAGATGTCAGGAAAGGTTAAGTAGATTGCGCGCCTGATCGGCACGGCGAGGCTACCAGGCGGCGAAGCGGCTCTGGGGCGGCAGGCGGAATGGCCGCCAGTGGCCGCCGGTGAAGATGGCCGCCTTGATGAAGCCGTTGCCCTAGCTCTCCCGGACGGCCGATCGGATGAATGCCTGCTCGCTAGCTTTCCGCAGCGGGCGACTTCTTGTAGACCTCAGCGGCGGCTAGGTGGAACCCGTCCGGCAGTCCGGCCGCCGCCATCGTGGCGGCGATCTCCTCCATCTCGCCGACCCAGCGCCAGCCCTTCTCCGCGGCCGACCTGGTCGTGCCCGGCAGCCGGTCGGACAGCCCGGGCAGGGACTGAGCCCACTCGGCCGCCAGTGCCTCGCCGACGCCCTCCGCCTGCGCCAGGGCGTGCACGGTCAGCAGCAGCGCGCCCGATCCCTTGGTCCAGGCGGCGTAGGCCATCTTGAGGCTGGATGCCGACCACGGCCCCGCCGTCACGATCCGCGCCTCCAGTGGCGTCTGGTCGAACAGCTCCTGGACCGAAGGCGCCGCATCGCCCGACAGGTACAACCGAGTCCGGCCGGCCTCCGCCGGAGGCGGCCCGATGATCCCGCCATCCACGTAAGTCGCGCCGCCGCCCGTCACGATCGCGGCCACCTGCTGCGCCGTCTGCGGCGAGATCGCGTTCGCGTCCACATAGGTCCCGCCGAACCCGGCCACGGCCCGTGCCACATCCACCGCCGCATGCGGCGGACAGATCGACAGCACAACGTCGGCCCGGCCAGCCACCTCGCCAATCGAGCCGACGTCGGTCAGACCCGCCGCCTCGGCCCGCGCAGCACTCCGAGCCCCGCGCCCGGCGGAGGCCCAGAGCACCTCATTTCCCCGCCCCACCAGGCACCGCCCGACAACGGACCCCATCTCACCTGGATGCAGAACCCCAACCACGACCGAACCAGATTCAGGCATGCCCCGATTCTGGCACCAGCCGCCACCTCGCCGCTTCGGCCCGGGCAGCGACGGGCCGGTGGTGGGCCTGGGCGGACACGGGGGTAGTGGGCCTGGGTAGCGACGGGGGAGGTGTGGGCCTGGGCGGACACGGGGGTAGTGGGCCTGGGCAGCGACGGGGGAGGTGTGGGCCTGGGCAGCGACCGGGGGGGTGGTGGC
>Ga0134128_10006507_pt1 | contig 14146 bp, 13 predicted proteins | sample KB31754_FD_96462 | JGI IMG/M metagenome (GOLD analysis project Ga0134128, IMG submission 96462) | Terrestrial soil microbial communities with excess Nitrogen fertilizer from Kellogg Biological Station, Michigan, USA - KB3-175-4 | ecosystem: Environmental > Terrestrial > Soil > Unclassified ... | reverse complement strand
GAGCTCTGCACGGCCTCCTCGAGGCGGTTGATCATGTGATTGAGGGAGACCGAGAGCCGCTCGATCTCGTCGCCGCTCTCTGCGACCGGCAGTCGCTCGCTCAGGCTGTGCTGGGTGATGGCTTCGGCCTTCTGCGCAATGCGATCGACGGGAGCGAGCGCGCGGCGCACGAGGAGGAATCCGCCGGTGACCGCGAACAGCATCGCGACGGGAAAGCCCGCTCCGAGCACGATGGCGAGCCGCGTGATCGTCGCGTCTATCGGTGCGGTCGGGGCGCCGACCTCGACGATATAGCGCGTGCCGCTCGCCGCCCGATGGGCAACGGCCGCTATCATGAGGGTCGCGCCGCCCGGCAGCTCCACTTTGCGCCAGGAGTCGGATGCGGGGAACGCTGCAAGTCTCGGCACTCGGGCGGGATCGAACCCATGGTCACGCGGCTCGCCGGACTGGAACAGCACCTGCCCCGCGCCACGCGCCTCGCCGGACTCGCCATTGCCCCCGCCGCCGGCGCGCGCGGAAGCGCCGGCGGTTTCACCGGCATCGGCGCGCGTGATGCGGATGAACCGGTCGTTTGCCGAGGGCGCATAGAGCGCCTCGACGGTGGCCCCGAGCTGAGCCCCGCCTGCGGGGCTGAGGCTCCTCACCAGAGTATCGGCGATCTGGCGTGCGCGGCGTGTTTGATTCTCCCGCAGATTGACCTGCAGGTAGTTCGCTACCGCGGCGAACGTTACCGCCCCGAGCAGCAGAAAGAGGATCGCGAGCAGGCTCGCGTACCAGGCGATGAGTCGAAAGCTGAGCGAGCGAGTGTTCACGGCTCGTCCGGTCCGATGCAGTAGCCGGCGCCGCGCACGGTGCGGATGAGCTTCGTCGGAAAGGGATCGTCTACCTTGCCGCGCAAGTGCCTGACGTAAACGTCGACGATATTGGTCAAGCCCTCGAAGCTCTGGTCCCACACGTGCTCGATGATCATCGTGCGCGAGAAGACGCGCCCCGGGCTCGATGCGAGGTACTCGAGGAGCGCGTACTCCTTTGCGGTGAGCTCGATCTTCTGCCCCGAGCGGCGCACCTGCTGCGTGAGCCGATCCACCTCGAGATCCGCGACGCGTAGCACGCTCGAGCGACTCACGGGTCCGCGTCGCATGAGGGCCTTGACGCGCACGAGCAACTCCGCGAACGCGAACGGCTTCGTGAGGTAGTCGTCCGCGCCCGCCTCGAAGTTGCGGACCTTCTCCTCCGTCGCATCGCGCGCGGTGAGAATCAGGATCGGCACTTGGTCGTTGCGTCGCCGGGTTCGCCGCAGGATCTCCGCGCCGTCGAGCTCGGGCAGCATGAGATCGAGAATGATGAGGTCGTAGTCGTACGTCTCGATCATTTCCCAGGCGTTGCGCCCGTCGTGAGCCGTGTCGACGGCGTATCGCTCGGCACGGAGTGCGGCGGCGATCAGCTCGGCCAGCTTCTTTTCGTCGTCGATGACCAGGATGCGCATGGGTGACTTCCGGCGTGCGAGCACATCACGCCGCCCTTAAAAGCCCACTAACGCCGCATTAAATTCCGTTCAGAATCGCCCCGCCGCCGACCCGGCCGAAGCGGGACTGCGGTCGATGGCTGCCACAAAAGCGTCATCTCATTGCAGCCGAGCTGTCACACAACTGAAGCACAGTGTGCCTCGACAGGTGATCGCTTAGGAATCGGCAACATGCTCGACACGAGTCCTCCCCGTTTCAGTCGTGCCGCGCGGCTCGCGCCTCGCATCGCGATCGCCGGGGCGATGGCTCTTGCTTTAGAGCTTACCCCCAGCCCGGCGGCGCTCGCTCAGGACCCTGCGGGGCCGCTGACAATCACCTTCGGTGGATACGCCGAGCTTGCGGTCATCTCGCGCAATCGCACCGAGTTCGCGGACGTGGGCTCCGTGCCGTTCTCTCAGCTTCCCTACCAGAACGTCGAGAACTACAACATCTCCGAGTTCCGCGCGAGTGCGCGCCAGAGCCGCGTCGCCATGCTCGTCCAAGGGCCTCATGTCTTCGGCCTCACCCCGGAGTACTACATGGAGATGGACTTTCTCGGCACAGCCCCGACGGCGAACTCGCGCGAGAGCAACAGCTACAACCCGAGGATGCGAGTTTTCTACGCGGACTTCACCACGGATTCCGACTTCTACCTGCTCGCCGGCCAGAGCTGGTCGCTCGCGACGCTCTACAAGAAGGGGCTGCACGCGCGTGACGAGGACGTGCCCGCCACCATCGACGCACAGTACACCGCCGGCTTCAATTGGACGCGCAATCCGCAGCTGCGCGTGGTGCAGACCTTCGGCAAGGCGCTCTCCCTCGGTGTCTCCCTCGAGAGTCCGCAGGCCGTCACCAACGCCTCCAACGACGTCCCATCGGTCCTCGCCTCCAAGGCCTACCCCTCGAACCTCCTCTATCAAGCGGCCGGCAACGCCGGGGGCCTACTCAACAACGCGACCAATTACACGATCGACGTAGCGCCCGATGTGATCCTGAAGGCAGCGCTCGATCCGGGGTACGGTCACTACGAGCTCTACGGCCTTGCGCGCTGGTTTCGCTCGGCCGTCGGCACGAGTACCTACACCTCCGCCGGGGGAGGAGTCGGCGCGGGCATGTACCTGCCCATCGTCCCCAACGTGCTCACGTTTCAGATGAGCGGCTTGATCGGCAAAGGCATCGGCCGCTACAGCTCCTCCCAATTACCGGATGTCACCGTCGAGCCGACCGGTGCGCTCTCCCCGATCTCAGCGTACGACGTGCTGCTCGGCCTGTACTTCAACCCCGTGCCGTCATTCCAGATCTATGGCTACCTCGGCCGGGACAAGGCGAGCTCGAACCACTACAGCGCCACCATCACCTCGGCAGGCACGGTCTCGGGACCCTTCGATTACGGTTACGGAAGCCCCGCCTACAACAACTCGGGCTGCTACACGCTCGGGGGCACCTGCGTTGCCAATATCGCCAAGTCCGATGAGGCAACCCTCGGGTTCTGGTGGAAGTACTACACGGGCACGCTCGGCAATCTGCAGTTTGGATTGCAGCTTGCGTACAACCAGGACACAGCCTTCGGCGGCATCGGCGGCGCGCCGAGCACGAGCGTATTCGAGGGGATGGCCTCCTTCCGGTACTACCCCTACCGGAAGTAAACCTAGACCTCGGCCCATTCCTGCAGGAGATTGCGACGGCCTTCGTCAGCCGAATCGCCCGGTGATGTAATCCTCGGTCAGCCGATGCCGCGGATTGGTGAAGATTCGATCGGTGTCCCCGACTTCGATGAGCCGGCCCATGTGAAAGTAGGCCGTGCGCTGGGAGACGCGGGCCGCCTGCTGCATCGAATGTGTGACGATGACGATCGCGTACGACTCGCGCAGCTCGTCGATCAAGTCCTCGACCCGCGCGGTCGCGATCGGATCGAGCGCCGAGCACGGCTCATCCATCAGAATCACTTCGGGCTGCACGGCAATCGTGCGCGCAATGCACAGCCGCTGCTGCTGGCCTCCCGAGAGGCCGGTGCCTGGCTGCGACAGGCGGTTCTTCACCTCATCCCACAGGCCGGCGCGCTGCAGGCTCATGCACACGATCTCATCGAGGTGCGCGCGACTGCGCGCAAGGCCGTGCAAACGCGCACCGTAGGCGACGTTGTCGTAGATCGATTTCGGAAACGGGTTGGGCTTCTGGAACACCATGCCCACACGCGCGCGCAGCTGCACGACATCGAGATCGCGACCGTGAATGTCGCGCCCCTCGAGCAGGATCGTCCCCGTTACGCGGGCACCCGCGATCGTGTCGTTCATTCGATTGAGGCAGCGCAGGAACGTCGATTTGCCGCAGCCGGACGGCCCGATCATTGCGAGCACCTGGCTGCGGCCGATGTCGATGCTCACATCTTTGATCGCCTGAATCGGGCCGTAAAAGACATTGACGTTGCGGCACGAGAACACCGGATTCTCGACGGCGATCTGCCCGATCGTCTCGCGCGTACCCTCCACATCGAGCCGCGGCGCCACGTGCGAGCGTCCGCTCGGCTTGAGATTGAGACCGCCTTGCCGTTCGGCTTCGCCGTTCGTGCTCATCCGAACCGGCCCGTGACGTAATCGTCCGTCCTGCGATCCCTCGGCGCCGTGAACATCTGCTCGGTCGGTCCGGCCTCGATCAGCTCGCCGAGATACATGAATGCCGTCACGTTCGAGACGCGAGCGGCCTGCTGCAGATTGTGCGTGACGATTCCGATGCAGAACCGCTCGCGCAGGCTCTGCAGCGTCTCCTCGATACGCAGAGTCGAGATCGGATCGAGCGCGGCGGTCGGCTCATCGAACAGGACGACCTCCGGTCGCACCGCGATCGTGCGAGCAATACAGAGCCGTTGCTGCTGTCCGCCCGAGAGACTGCGGCCATCGTGGCCCAACTTATCCTTCACTTCCTCCCACAGCGCCGCATCGCGCAGGGCCGCCTCGACGCGCTCGGCGAGCGCTCGTCGGGGCATACGCTGCGAGAGTCTGAGTCCGAACGCAACATTGTCGAAGACCGACATCGGGAAAGGAGTCGGCTTTTGAAATACCATGCCGACGCGAAAGCGCAGGCTCGCGACGTCGACCGACGGATCGAGAATATTCTCGCCATCGAGCAGGACCTCCCCCGTCGCGCGCTGACCCCCATAGAGAGAGTACATCCGGTTGAGCACCCGGAGCAGGGTCGATTTCCCGCACCCCGAAGGGCCGATGAACGCCGTGATGCTGCGATCGAGCAGCTTCAGGTTGATGCCCTTCAGCGCGAGGGTCGAGCCGTAATAAAAGCTCAGATCGCGCACCTCGATCTTCACTTCGCGCTCCGCGTCAGAGCGCTCATCGAGCAGGACCGCATCCGGCGAAGCGCTCATCCGCGGCGCCCTCCCGGGGAGAGTCGCGAGACCGCAATTCGCGCGATGATGCTGAGCACAAGAATCGTGAGAGTGATCAGCAGCGCCGCCGACCAGGCGAGCTGTTGCCAGTTCTGATAGGGGCTCAGCGCGAACGTGAAGATCACGACCGGAAGGTTGGCGATCGGCTCGCGCAGGTTCGTGCTCCAGAACTGGTTGTTAAGCGCGGTGAAGAGCAACGGTGCGCTCTCGCCGCTGATGCGGGCCACGGCGAGCAGCAGACCTGTCACCATCCCGCTGCGGGCGGCCGGATAGGCGACACTCACGATCGTGCGCCAGGGGTATGCCCCGAGAGCCGTGGAGGCGTCCTTCATGCCCTGCGGGACGAGGGTCAGCATGTCCTCCGTCGTGCGCACGATGACGGGCATCGCGATGATCGCGAGCGCGAGCGCGCCCGATATCGCCGAGAAATGCCCCATCGGCGCCACGACGAGCTCGTAGGCGAACAGACCGATGATGATCGAGGGCGCGCTGAGCAGGACGTCGTTGATGAACCGAACCGCGGTCGAGAGGCGCGAGCTGCGGCCGTACTCGGCGAGATACGTGCCCGCGAGCACGCCGACCGGAGCGCCCATGGAGATGCCGAGCAGCGTCAGGATCACGCTGCCATAGATGGCATTGAGAAGCCCGCCGCCGCTCGAGCCCGGAGGCGGGGTCATCTGAGTGAACAAGCTGACCGAGAAACCCGAAAGTCCCTCCGCAAACAGCGTCCAGAGAATCGCCCCGAGAAAGGCGAGCCCGATCAGCGTGGCGGCCGCGGAGAGACCGAGCGCGGCTACGTTCTTCAGCCTGCGTATGGTGCGCCGTCTCATGCCGAGGGAAGCGCGCGGCGGCCGAGGCGCAGCAGCATGAGCCGCGCCGCAGCGATTACCGAAAAGGTGATGAGAAAGAGGAGCGCTCCGAGTGCGATGAGCGATGAGCGATAGAGCGCCGTGGTCGCTTCCGTGAACTCGTTGGCGATCGTGGCCGAGATCGTGGTGCCGGGAGCAAGCAACGAAGCGTAGATGTCGTGCGCGTTCCCGATCACGAAGGTCACCGCCATCGTCTCGCCGAGGGCGCGTCCGAGGCCGAGCATGATGCCGCCGACCATCCCGGCCCGAGAATACGGAACGACGACTTGCCAGACGACCTCCCACGTCGTCGCGCCGAGGCCGTAGCCCGACTCCTTCAACACATCGGGGACGGTCTCGAACACGTCGCGCATCACCGCCGAGATGAACGGAATGATCATGATCGCGAGCACGATTCCGGCGGTCAGTACCCCGATCCCGAACGGCGGACCCTGAAAGAGCGCGCCGATGCCGGGGATCGATCCCAGCGTGTCGATGATCCAGGGCTGCGCGTATTGCTGCAGGAGCGGGGCGAACACGAACAGACCCCAGATGCCGAAGATGATGCTCGGCACGGCGGCGAGCAGCTCGATCGCGACGCCTACGGGACGCTTGAGCCATGCGGGCGCGAGCTCCGTCAGAAAGACTGCGATGCCGAAGCTGATCGGCACCGCGAACACTAGCGCGATGAGCGAGGTGACGAGCGTGCCGTAGATCGCACCGAGTGCCCCGTATTCGTCCGTCACGGGGTTCCAGACCTGGCGCACGATAAACGCGAGCTTGAAGCGCGAGAGCGCGGGCCAGGCGCCATGAACGAGGGAGACCGCAACGCCGCCGAGCACGAGGAGAACCAGAATCGCCATCGCGAGCGTCGTCCCGCGGAAGAGACGCTCGAAGAGGCGCTGTCCCGCGACGTGTCTCGCGGAGCGCTCCGCCTCGCTGGTGAGTTCCGCGCCGATCAATCAGATGCCCAGGTGTTGCTTCCAATAGGCGCGGATCGCCTCGACGGTGCTCGGCGGAAGCGGACCGAACGCGATGCTCTGCGCCATTTGCCGGCCATGCTCGAAGGCCCACAGAAAGAACTTGGTGACCGCGTCGTTGACCTGCCTCGGGGCATCCGTCCGCAGTATCTGCCAGGTGCAGCCCGAGATCGGCCAGCTCTCGGGCCCGGGCTGATCGGTGAGAATCACAAAGAAATCCTTGGCCTTCGTGAAATCGACGTTCGCCGCAGCCGCCTGAAAGCCCTGCAGACTGGGACTCACCACCTGGCCCGCCCGATTGATGAGGCGTGCGTAGGACATGTGAATCTGAAGAATGTAGGCATACTCGAGGTAGCCGATCGCGCCGCGGATGCGCTGCACGTATACGGCGACGCCTTCGTTGCCTTTGCCCCCGAACCCCGCCGGCCAGGAAACGGAGGTGTCGGCCCCGACCTTGGCCTTCCATTCGGGAGAGACCTTGGAGAGGTAGTTCGTGAATGTGAAGGTCGTGCCCGAGCCGTCGGAGCGGTGAATCACACTGATGCTCATGTTCGGGAGATTGAGGCGCGGGTTGAGTCGCCTGATGGCAGGATCGTTCCACTTCTTCACTTTGCCCAAGAAGATATCGGCGACGAGCGGACCGCTCAGAATGAGCTGCCCCGGCGCAATGCCCGGGAGGTTGTAGACGATGTCTTCGCCCGCGATCGCCGTCGGAAACTGGATGAGACGATGCTGACGCAAGACTTCGGGAGCGAGCGGCTTGTCGCTCGCGCCGAACGCGACCGTGCCCGCCTCGATCTGGGATATCCCGCCGCCGGAGCCAATCGACTGGTAATTGACGCGCACACCGGTCTGCGTCGCATAAGCGGCGGCCCACTTCGCGACGAGTGGAAAGACCCAGGTGCTACCCGCGCCGGTGAGCTCCGCTGCCGCGAAGACGGGCAAGCTGGCGGTGCAGCCCAGCGCGAGCACCGCGACGCGCACGCGCCAGCGTTTCGGATCGGGCGATTTCATGGCTCCTGCGCGGCCTCGGCAGCCCCGGCAGCTCCGGTACTCCCGGCAGCCCGGCGGCCTCATGCGCAGTGTCCCCCGGGACCGTTACAGTTCTGTTACACCCGACATGCTCTTGCCGTGTCGCTCGCCTCAACGTATAAACGCGCCGCCGGCGCGCTCGCTTCGAGCGTGCCGTCGAGGACCTAAATTCGGATACCGTCCCGCCGTGTCGCGTGCTCTCGAGCTGACCCGCAATTTGATGTCCCGCCCGTCGGTCACGCCGGCCGACGAAGGCTGCCAGCAGGTGATGATCGAGCGCCTCGCGGGCGCGGGTTTCGACATCGAGCGAATGCGCTACGGAAGTGTCGAGAACTTTTGGGCGCGCCACGGTGCCTCCGAGCCCGTCTTCTGCTTCGCCGGCCACACCGATGTGGTCCCCACCGGACCGCTCGAGGAGTGGCGCACGCCGCCTTTCGAGCCGACGCTGCGCGACGGTTTGCTTTACGGCCGAGGCGCCGCGGACATGAAGAGCGGCCTCGCCGCCATGATCACGGCGACGGAGGACTTCGTCCGCACACTACCGGCACATCGCGGCACGATCGCCTTTCTCATCACGAGCGACGAGGAGGGTCCCTCGGTCGACGGGACGAAGCGTGTCGTCGAGACATTTCGCAGTCGCGGTGAGCGGATTGACTGGTGTGTCGTGGGCGAGCCCTCGAGCGAGTCGGTTCTCGGCGATACGATCAAGATCGGCCGGCGCGGCTCCTTGAGCGGACGGCTGACGGTGCACGGCGTGCAGGGCCACATCGCCTATCCGCACCTCGCCGAGAACCCGGTGCACACGCTCGCGCCCGCGCTCGCGGAGCTCGTGAGCCGCACGTGGGATGCGGGGACCGAGCATTTCCAGCCGACGATGTTCCAGGTATCGAACCTGAACGCCGGAACCGGCGCACCGAACGTCATCCCGGGCGAGCTCAAGGCGCGTTTCAACCTGCGCTACTCCCCGGTGCAAACGCTCGATGGGCTCAAGCAGACGGTCGAGGACATCCTGCGCAAACACGGCGTGCGCTACACGCTCGACTGGCACGTCTCGGGTGAGCCTTTCTACACGCCCCGCGGCTCCCTCACGGATGCCGCTTGCGCGGCGGTCGAGGAGATCGCGGGCAGTGCCCCCAGGCTCTCGACCGGAGGCGGAACCTCCGACGGGCGGTTCATCGCAACGCTCGGCGCACAGGTCGTCGAGCTCGGCGTCGTGAACTCGACCATACACAAGGTGAACGAGCACGTGCGCGTCGCCGACATCGATGCGCTGCAGGGAATGTACGTCGGAATCCTGCGCCGGCTCCTCGGCTGAGCGTGTCCGCCGCCCGCTAGTGCTTCCCCTCGGCCGCCCCGACGAAGGCCGTCGGCTCACGGCCGGAGACGCCGCGCAGAACGTTCGTCATCACACCGTACGCACCGAGGACTGCGGCGCAGATGAGCACCCATGCCGGCATTGCGAGCCCGAGGAAGGTCCAGTTGACCTGCGCGCACTCACCGCCGCCGCGGAGCACTTTGGCGATGACCGTGGTGATCGGAAACATTCGGACGAGCACATCGAGGGGCGCGCCGCAGGAGGGAACCGAGCCGGGCGGCAGGCTCTGGATATAAAGGTGTCGCGCAGCGATGCCGATCGTCGCGAGCGCGGCGATGGCGATCAGCGCGGCATAGACGAAGCGCCCCCAGCCTCGCGGGCTGTGCGCCGCTGCCACGATGAACACGATCCCGAGCGCGAGGATGGTCGCGCGCTGGAACATGCAAAGTGGACAGGGCTCGTAGTGCTGCACGTACTGTGCGAAGTACGCATAGCCGAGCATTGCGGCACAGGCCGCCGCGCCGAGCGCATTCAGCAGGCGTCGATGCTGGAGCATGGAGTCACGTCCCCGCCGTCGGCTGACGGCCGCGCAGCTCGCGTTCGACATCGTCGAGCGAGGTGTGGCGCACGTCTTTGCCGTGCACCATATAGATGATGTACTCGCCGATGTTCTTGGCGTGGTCGCCGATGCGCTCGAGCGAACGCACCACCCACATCACATCGAGCGCCCGCCGGATCGAGCGCGGGTCCTCCAGCATGAACGTGATCGTCTGGCGCTGGATCGACTCGTACTCCTCGTCGACGGCGCGGTCCTGCCGTGCGACCTGCAGCGCCGCATCCGCATCCATGCGCGCGAACGCATCGAGCGCGCTGTGCACCATATCCGCCACCACGCGCCCGAGATGCTTGATCTCGCGGTACTTGTCCGCGGGCCGCTCCATCGTGGCGAGACGCGATGCGATGTAGCCGATCTTCTCGGCCTCATCGCCTATCCGCTCGAGATCGGTGATCGTCTTGATGACCGCGACGATCAACCGCAGATCGCCGGCCGCCGGAGCGCGCGTCGCCAGAATGCGGCTGCATTCCTCGTCGATCGAGACTTCCATGTTGTTGACGCGGAAGTCATCGAGGGCAACCGCCTCACCGAGGGAGCTGTCCCCCTCGATGAGCGCATTCACCGCCTTCTGCAGCTGCTGCTCGACGAATCCGCCCATTCCGAGCACCTTGTTGCGAACGCGCTCGAGGTCCTCGTTGAAACGGCGGGAGATGTGATGCGTCAGATCGGCGGTTTCCATCGAAGTCCTCCGCGCCGGGCAGGCGATGGCGAGGCGCGATGTCGCGCGGCGGCCGGTCCGGCGGGCATTTGGTCGATCATACCAGCGCGGCGACTGCCGTGAGGCGCACGATCCGGCGCGCCGGGAAGTGGCATACAAATTCGCTCCCACGCCCCGGTGTGCTCGCCACCGCGAGCTCGGCTCCATGGCGCTGCAGGACGTGCTTGACGATCGCGAGCCCGAGTCCCGAACCGCCGCGGCTCCGCGAGCGTCCCTCGTCGACGCGATAGAAGCGCTCCGTCAATCGCGGAATGTGCTCGGGATCGATGCCGATGCCCGTGTCCGATACCGAAAAGTGGCCGCCCTCCTCGTCCGCCCACCACTTCATCGAAATGCGCCCCTCGACAGGCGTGTACTTCACGGCATTGTCGATGAGGTTGAAGAAGGCGGAATGGATCTCCGTCGCATTGCCGAGGAGCCCCACCGCCTCGTCCGCCTCGATCTGCACCTCGCGCGGATGCTCCGGACGGGCGAGGACTTCCCTGCGCAGCGTCGCGAGCAGTGACGCGACATCGATCGGCTCGCCGCGCACTTCCTCCTCGGTCGTCTCGAGGCGCGACAGCTCGAGCAGATCGCGCACGATGGTCGTCATGCGCTCGGCCTGGCGCCTCATCTCGGCAATCGGACCGGCGAGCTCCGGATCGAGCGCGCCGTCCTGACCCAATGTCTCGAGGTAGCCCGAGATGACGGTGAGCGGGGATCTCAGCTCGTGCGAGGCATTCGCCACGAAATCCTTGCGCATGGCTTCGAGGCGCATTTGGCGCGAGACATCGCGGACGAGGAGCAGCTGCTGTCCCTCCCCGTACGGCACGAGCTGAATGGACAGAAACACGCCCGGCGCCCGACCGTGGCGGATCACGACAGGATTCGAGTAGTCGCCGGCTCCGAGATAGCGCGCGAGCGCGGGGTGGCGTACGAGATTGTCGATACGCAAGCCGAGGTCCACCGGCCGGCGCAGCTCGAGCAGCTGGGCCGCCATGCGGTTGAACCAGACGATCTCGCGCTCCGCATCGAGGACGACGACGCCGTCGGGCAGGGCCGCGGTCGAGCGCTGGATCTGTCGAAACAGCTGAATGAAGCGCTGCTTGTGAAAGCGCTTACGCCTGTGCAGGCGCACGATCTGGGTGATCACATCGCCCCAGGCGCCGCCGACATCGGGCGGGTCGCTCAAGCTGCGATGCCGCACCCACCAGTCGACACGAAACAGATTGAGGAGCTGCCATCCGAGGGCAGCCGTCACGACGAACGCGGCGCCTGCGAACGGCCAGCCGAACGGCCAGCCGAGAAGCAGGCCGAGAACCACCGCCCCGATCAGGCGGACGGCGATGAACGATGCGGCCTGCAGCGCCAGGTACATTGCAAAATGATTTCCGTCGGCTTAGCTCAGCTCGCCTCAGCCGAGAACCGGTAACCCGTGCCGCGCACGGTCTGGATCAGCCGATCGTACCCGAAATCCTCGAGCGCCTTGCGCAGCCTGCGAATGTGCACATCGATCGTGCGCTCCTCGACGTAGACGTTACCGCCCCAGATGCGATCGAGCAGCTGCTCGCGCGTGTACACGCGATCCGGATGCGTCATGAAGAACTCGAGCATGCGGTATTCGGTCGGACCGAGCGGGATCGCTTGTTTGCCCGCGAGCACTCGATGGCTCGCCGGATCGAGCGACAGGCCGCCGAAATCGATGCGCTCGCCGTGACCGTTCGGCGCGGCCCGGCGCAGCACCGCATTGATCCGCGCGAGCAGCTCCCGCGGAGAGAACGGCTTGGTGACGTAGTCGTCGGCGCCTCCCTCGAGGCCCGCGACCTTGTCGCCCTCCTCCGCGCGCGCGGTGAGCATGATGATCGGCAGGTCGCGCGTCCCGCGGTCCCGCTTCAGGGATCGGGTGAGCTCGAGCCCGCTCATGTCCGGCAGCATCCAGTCGATCAGCGCGAGGTCCGGCCGGCGATTCACGATCAGCTCGCGCGCCGCGCGGCAATTCTCGGCCTCGACGACCTCGAACCCGGCCCTCTTCAGGCCGAACGAGATCATCTCGCGGATCGGCCTCTCGTCCTCGACGATCAGGATGTGCTTGGCCGACATGGGCTGCAGTCTGTCATGGCTACACTATTACAGTGCCCTTTCGTTTCAATCTCGTGACGCCAGCCGCCCTGCGGGTGGCCGCGCAACCTCATCGCGAAGATAGATCGGGATGGCGCGCGTCGGGTCGACGGCGATCCCGGCCGCGAAATCCGCGGCGCCGAGGCGGGCAATCTCTAACGCCCGGGGCAGCAGATCGGCATGGACCGCACGCAGGCGCGGACCGAGCTTTGCCTCGAGCTGCGGGTACGCCGTAAAGCCGCGTCCCACGCCGTGAATGGGCTCATCGAGGCCGGCGGCGAGCGCGACCCTATCCGGTGCACTCACGTGTTCGGCGTCCGCGCGCTCGGCGGCCCGCGCGGCATCCCCCCACTCGGCGCTGCCCGACACGGGCTCCGCCAGGCCCTGTTCATTGCGCCGAAAGCAGCCCCAGTACACCTCCCGCATGCGGGCATCGGCGCAGACGATCAGGCTTCGCGCCTGCGGCGCGGAATCAAACGCGCGCTGCGCCAGTGCGCGCAGGTCGGACACCGGCACGACCGGCAGCCCCGCGCCGAAGGCGAGTCCTTGCGCAACGCTCGTCGCGAGCCGCACACCCGTGAAGCCGCCAGGGCCGCGGCCGAAAGCGATCGCATCGAGGGCCGCAAGCGTGAGCCGCGATTCGGCCAGTATCTCGTCGACCAGCATGAGAATGCGCTCCGCGTGTCCGCGACCGGGCTCCTCGTAGCGGCTGAACGCGCAATCGGGGCCGCACAGCAGGGCGGCCGAGCAAGCCTCAGTCGCTGTGTCGACGGCCAGGATGTTGAGCGAGCGGCGCTGCATCGCGCGCGTGCCTCATCGAGCGGCCGCGTTCGCGGGCCGATTGCCCGAGCGCGAAGCTGCATGCGCTCGCAGGAAGCTGAGCACCTCCTCGGGATCGCGCGTGCCGCGCATCGGAGGCAGCGCGGCGAGGAGCGTGCGTCCGTAGGCGCGCTCCATCAGACGCCGATCGCAGATGACGACGGCGCCGTAATCGGTCTCGCTGCGAATGAGCCGCCCTACGCCTTGCTTCAGAGCGAGCGCTGCCTCGGGCAGCTGGAAGTCGCGGAACGGATTCCCGCCGACCGCCTGGATGTGATCGATGCGAGCCTTGACGAGCGGCTCCTCGGGCGATGCGAACGGCAGCCGGTCGATCACGACCAGGCGAAGCGCATCTCCTTTTACGTCGACTCCTTCCCAGAAACTCGCGGTCCCGAGAAGCACGCCGTCCCCGTCCGCTCGGAAATCCTGCAGCAGCTGCTCGCGCGGGGACTCGCCCTGAACGTACATCCGGTACGGCGGTGTCTCGCCCCAGCGGCGTCGCAGCAGCACCGCCCCTTCCCCGAGCGCGCGATGGCTGGTGAAAAGCAGGAACGCACCGCCTCGAGCCGCGGCGATGAGCGGAAGCACCGCATCGAGCACGGCCGCGACATAGCCCGGCGCTGCGGGCTCGGGCAGTCCCGCCGGTAGATAAAGCAGGCTCTGACGCTCGAAATCGAAGGGACTGCCGATGCGCAGGGTCGGAGCATCGGCGATGCCGAGCCGGCCGGTGAAATGGCTGAAATCCTCTCCGACCGAAAGCGTCGCTGAAGTGAACACCCATGCCGAGCGATGCGCCTGCGTGAGCGCGCGGAAGCGCTC